>ERZ1292630.55-Hain-H41-02um-R3-55-length-131306-cov-9_pt2 | contig 50013 bp, 84 predicted proteins | sample MGYA00564408_ERZ1292630 | MGnify/ENA primary metagenome ERZ1292630 (study PRJEB36523, sample SAMEA6512641) | groundwater metagenome | collected 2019-01-08 | study: AquaDiva: Metagenomics assemblies of 32 groundwater samples
CCGGCACAGAGGAGATCATTGGCAGGAGATGCGGGAAGGGCCATGACGGAGATTCCGGCGCGAGCGCTGCAAGTGCTCGCGCCGGATCGACATCCTGACGTACCCAGCAGAGCTAGCATGCAGGCAGGTCGCGGCAGCGTTGTCGGGCGAAGGCGTCTGCCAACGACTCATGTGTGGCCGTTGGAGCGGTGACGATCTGACGACGGGTTCGCCGGCGTGTGATGGCGTCAATCTCAGGCGACGCGTTCCGGTGCTGTGCGGAGGTTAGCGCCTGTCGTGTGCCAGGGGTGAGTCGAAACCGTCCCATTTCAGACTTCATGTGTGCCTCCATGGTGGATGAATAGTGCTGTCGTTATGCTGTGCGAGCGTGGCGAGCCTCCGAGTCTGGCCGCGCGGCTTAATACATCCGATGTGCGGTGCGACTGAAAGGCTCTCGTAGAGTTGGGACGGTGATGGAGAGCAGGGTTTGGTACGCATGCTGGGTCTCATCCCATCGGCAGGTGAGGTGGGAGGGGAAACTGGTGGTTCCGGTCTGCTCGACAAGCTGGAGTGCTTTCACGCTGAGTCCCAGGTGGGTCAAGGCCTGCTCCTTCGCAAGGTCACAGGCGGTCGTGCTATTGGTCAGCCCTCGTGGCGCCCAGGTGGTGACCTGTACGACGATGGCTTCTGACACGACCGGATCCGGTGACGTGCTGTGGGATTCTGCGTGGGCCAGTATCCCTGTGCTCAGACTGAACGTGATGACTAGAACAAGAAGCGTGGTGGAGAGTAAGCGTGTGTGCATGGTGTCCTCGTTGAAACGATGCGGGTGTGGAGCGGTTGGCTGAAGTGGTCAGTCTGCTTAGAACTGGACGTGTGTGCCGAGTCGACCACGATACTGATATTGCGCCATATAGGGACGGTCGATATCGAGAGGCGCTGCGCCACACCATCGGGCGAGATGACCAGAGTTCAGCGTGACGTGAGGGCGTCTCCAGGAGCCAGAGGCATGGAGCATGGTGGTCGCCTGTGGGGTGCTCACGGTGATGCGAAGGAACATCGTGGTCTTGGAGAGCGTACACGTCAGTTTGCCTATCGTCATCGGAGCCTCCTGTAGTGTGAGTGTCTCAACACTAAGGTGATTGTGCCGGCGGAGCCGGCCTCCGAATCCGAGACGCATGAAGTGATCGGGCTGATCCGTATCGACTGACGCGTCTAGGCGTGTGGCGAGTTGCGCGTGTTTTCGAGAGGGCCAGTGTGCTGTTACGCCGAAAGGCATGACCTATTGTGTTCGGAGCGTGTCAGTCGGGTGCACCCCACCTCACGCCTTAGCCTCACTCCCCTGTTCTCTCATCGTACAGCCAATAGTTTCGATAAGAGGCACTGGATTGAACCAGCCGGCAGCGCCGAATCGGCCCTACTCTTTAAAGGATGGCTGCTTCTAAGCCGACCTCCTGACCCTCTCTGTGCGCGGCCCGCCTCAGAGGAGCCGAGCCGCGCGGTGTGTCGTGGCGGAGTGAGCCCTACGCCGGGACCTCGTCTGGCACGTCGTCATGTGTGCCAAGCTCTTCGGGCACCTCTTCGTGTGCAACGTCGGTGTGCTGGCCTTCGCGTTTCGGCATGAACGTGATGGTCTGGGCCACGATTTCATGTTTACTGCGTTTCTGACCGTCTTCCGTTTCCCAGCGTCGCTGCTGCAGCCGTCCATCGATAATGACGCCGCTGCCCTTGATGAGGTACTGCCCGCAATGTTCGGCTTGTTTGCCGAACACCACGACATCGACGAAACAGACGTCTTCTTTCAGTTCTTCACCTTGTCGGTATTTGCGGGAAGTGGCGACTCCCAATGTGGTGACGGGGGTGCCATTGGGGGTGTAGCGGAGTTCGGGCATCCGCGTGAGATTGCCGATGATGAGCGCTTTATTCAACATGATGGAGTCTCCTTGGTGGTGAGTGAATGAGAAGTTGTGACGCAGCGAAGACGACGGTGCCCGCAATGCGGGCCATCTGGTTTGTCAGGGGCATCATCCTGTGTGATCCAGGCGTACCCGATCACACTTATCCGAGTGGGGAGTCGTCAGGAGGGACGAGATCCCAGTACGGGGTCAGATCGGCGGGATCAGGTTCACGATCCTGGTGTGCGAACAATTCGTGGGAGGTTGGGCGGTGGTGTTTGAGGTGGTCGAGTGGTGTGAGATGGACGCGATGGGTCTGGATAGGTAAGGGCAGTCGCACGCCGCGCATAGAGCCTCCTTGCTAGGGTATGCCTAACCACACGCGTGCGAGTGACGCGAGCCCGGACGACTCGATCTGTGACACGTCTGATGACCATCAAGGAGTCGGCCGAGTCGGCGTCGGGACTGGGTGAGTCTGCTGTGTGATCACGTGGCGTAACGCCTGTTGATGGCGGACTAATTGATTCACGAGATCGATGGCCAGATTTGGAATGGTGCCTGGGAGGAGATCCAACAGGTGAAAACGGAGGGCATAGATCTGATCGTCTGATAACGGCACCGGTGCAATGCTGAGTTCGAAGGCTGTGGGAGGCACGGGTGTGGGTGTGGGATTGGGGACCATGATGGTGTCGGAGTCTGTCATCTCGTTCATCCGCACGGTGAGAAGTTGTAGGAGCGCTGGATCATGGGCCTCCCATTCGTCAGCGATGTAGAAGCACTGGATGGATTTGGTCTCATAGATTAACGGCCACTGCGACCGTATACGATTCCGGTGGTTGCGCTCGAAGACATAGATGCGATCGGCCCAGTTGAGATCGTCGAGGGTGACGGGTCGTACGGCAGCGGGATGGCAGCCGGCGGACCGTGTCAGATGGCCCTGCGATGCGAACAGACGGGCGGCGGTGACACTGCGATGGCGTCCATGGCTACAGACAAAGAGGAGGTGCATGGGATGAATCCTTCGTAGTGGTGGAAGGACCAAGATTGAATCTGAGCGGTCACACGTCCATGAAGTGAGTCTGGAGTGATGTGATCCACAACGGAGTGTGTGCGAGCGACGCGAGCCCGGAAGAGATTTTTCACGTCTGTGGCATCCAGAGATGCTGTGGTCGCTCGAGCGCGAATCGGTGCCGAGGGGTGAGTCTGGTGTACGAAATGGATGAGGGGGTGTGATCAACAGTCGTGAGGAACGAGGCGAGAAGACAAGAAGAAGGGACTTGAGTTTAGGCGCCGGGCAACGAGGGGGGTGAGAAGGGGATCTTGGGCACGTCTTTGATGCCTGATTGTGACAAGAGGATCGAGACGGCGACTTTGAGTTGCGCGACCTCGATGTTGAGGGTTTCGATTTTGGCTTGATGGAGCTCGATGTTTTTGCTGAGTGATTCGACTTTGTCTTGGAGCCGAAGGACATCGCGGAACGCGTCCCAGGCTTTTTCGGCCCAACCCATTAGCTGTAGCCGTTCTGACGCATCCAGGCGTCGAGCTGGGCCATACGTTGGTTGGAGTCGCGGCAGGCCTTGAGTGTCTGATCGATGCGCCGTTCGGCCTGTTTGGTACCGTCTTTGACGTTCTTCAGGAGGGCATCGAACGCCGCTTCTTCTTCGACCCTCTTGGGGTTGAATCCCGTCATGGCCTGTCGCGCAAAGTCGCCGATGGAGCGAAACCCTAAGCGCTTGGCTTTTTTCTCAAACCGGCTTTTATCGACTTTCGTGACGAGGACGGGAATGCGTTCTGAGGCGGTGGCCATCGGAACCTCCAGGTGAAAGATGTGCCTGTTCAGCACATGATCAGTGTATGGCGTAGTGTGCGGTCTGTCAAGCGAACGAAGGAGGGTACGAGCGTGAGTCGTGCGAGCGACGCGAGCCGAGGATGGCGTGGTCGCATGAGACACGCGTGCGCGATATGGTTAGACCGTTTGCGGACTGCTCTCGGCCACCGTGAGGTTAGGCGTGGAGATTGGTCGGTTCCTGTGGGTCGTGATGCGTTTGAACTGCGTTCTCCTGTGACGACACAATCGGCCGAGCCAGAATCAAGCTGTGGTCTGGTGCACAGGGGAGTTGGCCTCCTTCAATGGCTTGCAGCGACATGGCTCGACGGGGATATTGCGTTGAGAGATATTGCAGGACGGCCGGCATCGGGAGATGCCACGGAAACAGGAGCAAGAGCTGGGTAGGCGGGTCAGCCAGCGTGAGGTGCCAGACCTGCAGGGGGCGAGGCATCTCCGTGTCGCTGGGCATAAAGGTGTGAACGGGTTCTGCGGTGAGCGGCTGAGTCGGAAGAGCGGCCTGGTGTGCCGGATGGTTGCCCAGTTCCGCGCGAATGCCGTCATACACGGTCCGGGCCCGGGTGGACCAAGCGTCGTGGAACGGCTGGCCGGTGAAGGCCGCGTGTGCGGCTTTGCGTTCGTCATGGGTGAGTTGGCGGGTGGTCATGATGATCCTTTCATGAGAGTCGTCGTTAGACGGCATGGAGCAGTGGAGCGGTGCGTTGACGTGGAGGAAGGAGTGATTGGAGGCTGTCACTGGAATGCAGGATGGCGTGCCCGGCGTGGCAGGTCAGCGCGGGTACGAGCGAGAGGGCCGGGATCACGGTTCCACGGGTGTGAGCCTGTTGGACACAATCCCAGAGGATCGGGTCAGGATGACGGGCGAGCGTACTGAGGGCCTCGCCGTGCCCGATCAGGAATAATTTGCCTTTGGCCCGGGTGATCGCGACGTTAATGAGGAGATGGGGATGGGCATCGGGGCTGGTGCTGCCGAGCATCGACCGGGACACGTTCTCCGTGAGGACCGTATCGAAGATCAGCACATCGCTGGCACTACCTTGAAATTGGTGAATCGTCCCAATGCGCACCTGCTTCTCCAGGCCTTCATGTCGCAGCATCCGATCGAGGAGTTTCACTTGGGCACAATAGGGCGCCACGATCGTAATGGACGGATGGGGTCCTGGGGTCGAGAGCATCTGCTGGGCGAGTTCGACACAGAGCAGTGCGTGATAGATGTTGTACGGCGACCCGCTATGATCGCGGAGGGTCGTGGGTTGTCCGTCTTGGGTATCGACGAAAATCAACGCGCTGCCGGGGGCTGGAGCGAGGTCGGTGATGGGGGCGCGAAGGGCGGCCATGTTCGGCGCGGAATGATAATCCAGTCCAGCTTTGGCATAGAGGCGGCTCGCGACGGCTGCAATGGTGGGATGCATCCGATATTGAGTGGTGAGGGCCACGATGCGGGCATCGTCACCGGATTGGACCTGGGCGATCTGATAGATGCTGCGACCGAGCCATTGTCGGGCGGCCGGGGTTTTGGCCGTACTGATGGGCGGGAGTTGGAGAAAATCCCCGACGATAATGACTCGTTTGGTACTGAGGCATGCGGCATGAAAGATCGCCGGGAACGCACCCATGCTGGCTTCTTCAATGATGACGGTGTCGTAGCGTTGGTCCTGAAGGAGCCGTGAGGTGAACGTACGGGTGAGGGTGGTGCCAATGATCTGACTACGTTGGACGAATTCCTGTTCGGTTAGGCGGAGTTGCTGCTCATGGGCATGGAGGGTTTGGAGCAGTGTGAGCCGACTCTGCGTGAGGGTGCCGATCAGCGCGGTCAGTTCTGCGGCGGTCCAGACCGTGGTATCCCAGGTGATCACGGGGGTGGCGTGAGTCATGCGCTGTTCCTGCTGGGCGAGCATCGACTGCGCGAGGGTGAGCTGGCGCGTCACCTCCGTGAGGGCATCGAGATCCTGCTGCTGCCGATGGGCGAGGCCAAAGTGTTGTTCGAGCAGGGTGTCTCGTGAGGTCGACTGAAAGAGCCGAAACACGGCTGGCGTCGATTGGTGCTGGAGGATCTGGTGCATCACATCGCGAAGGACCAGGGCCCGTTCGTCGTGCGTCTGTTGCAGGACCGTGAGGGTTTGGGTGAGATGGGTGACTGTCTGCTGTGCCTGCTGAAGGGCATCGAGCGCCGGCTGATGGCTGCGGAGCGTGTCGAGGACGGTGTGGGCGGTCTCGAGATCCGTCTCCAAATCCGTGAGATGGCGTTTCAGTCGCGCGATGGTGTCTTCCACCTGAAAATTGGCGGCGAGCGTTAAGGCTTCGAGATTGACCATTTGGGCGCGGTCGGAGCTATCGGGGCTTGGGCTGCCGACACGCAGGAGTTGGCCGGCCGGGAGGGTCGCGCGCTTTTCGAGAATCGTATCGATAATGAGATCAATAGCGGTATTGGTGGGCGAACAGAGCAGGGTGCGTTCGCCCATGTCATGCAAGGCGAGGACAAGGGTTGCGATGAGGTCAGTTTTACCGGTTCCAGGCGGCCCAATGATGTAGGTCAGATCCTGCCGGAGGGCGGTTTCATAGGCGGTGTATTGTTCCGGATTTAATTGCGGCGCTGGGGGAATGGCGAGGACATCGAGCGGCATGGGGATGGCATGCGGATCACAGGCATGCAGACCCTGGGCGACGGTATACATCTCAGGATGCTTCAGGATGTCCTGGAGTCGTGTCTGTAGTGTTTCGAGGAGTCGTGGCGTTTCCAAGGTGAGCTGGGCGTGCTCGATGACCGAGGGCAGATCAGCATCAATGGCCAACGCGAGTCCGTCCAACGAAAATCCCACGATGCGACAGGTATAGCGGGTGGCATTGAGAATCAACGACGCGTTGGCGTGATCGAGCACGTGGGGGGGCAGCGGATCGGTGTCGAAGAGGAAATAGCTGGTCCGTCCAGTGCGATGTTGTCGGATCCCTCGTTTAAGGGGAAAGGTCGGGGAGAGGTGCTGAGGAAGGGGCTTCCGTTCCTCGATTTCATCGTGGAGCGCGATCGAGCATTGGTCCACGAGATGGTGGAGGCGGGCTGGGGCGGAGGTTCCTGACTGGCTGCTGTAGAGGGGGATGTCGAGTGGTTGGTCCATGCGTCCTCCTGGTGTCGTGTCAAAGAATGCATCAGGGCTGTCGTGGCGCGAGTTGCGCGCGCCCTATGAAACGAGACACCAGGAGGTGTGGCGGGGGAACTCAGGATGGGACGGTATGCGGGGTGGGCTGGCTCGATTCCGTCGGTCTGTTCGTAGTGGTGGCATGTACGGTGGGGAGGTCACGGAAGAGGGGAAGGGCCATGACGACGTGATCGGCATGTCGGATGGCCTGATTCAGTCCTTCATCATAGTGGGCCCGCACGGCATGGCCGGCTTCTGCGCGCAGAAGAAGGAGTGCCCCGTGGAGCTGTCGGTGTTCGTTGCGGAGTCGGGTGAGGGTCTGGGCGAGCGGGGCGACACGACGGTGCCAGACGAGTCCGGCGCCGAGGAGTCCGGCGAGGAGGAGACTGCCGGTGAGTAGCCAGAGCGGGAGGGGAATCATCGCGAGCATGGGAGGCTCCTGTCAGCGTGAGGGGAGGGTGTGGGTATCCTTATGGCCTGTAGGGCTGTTGAGGGTGCGTCGAATGTTCGGGGTGGCGTGTGCGCCACAGAGGTTGAGAAAGCGCGGGGCGTTGCGTGCAGGCAATCGGCTGGGGTGGCGGAGCGCGTGGAACAGTGGAGGGACCAAGAAGGCGAAAAACGCGGCCCCAACGAGGAGGGCCAGGACGATGGGGGAGGTGACGTCAAGAGACCAGTGCATGGGGAACTCCTGGGGTATGGGTGGTCTGGCAGAGGGTGCGCGAGGACGAGGGTTAGTTGACCCTGTGATGGAATCTTCCCGCGAGGTCGGGCGTGGCGTGTGTGTGGGAGCGGTGCGGGATGACGGGGATTTCGAGACGGACGTGGACATGGCAGGCGTGACGATCGGCGTCCCATCGGTGAGAGATGCGGGGTGGGCGGATGAGCGCGAGCTCGTTCGTGCTGATCCGTTGGGCGGTCTGTTCCTGTTGGATGCGGGTTGTCAGCTGCGCGAGCGCACGGGTGGTGGCGACGTCACAAGTCAGGGACTGACTGAGCGGGCCGCCGTGCACCGTTCGTGCGACGTGCAGCAACGTGGTTTCCTTCAGCTGGGGCAGGGGGAGTGGGATGGTGGTGGGGAGGTTGTTGGCCTGGACGATCGACGCGGAGACGAGCCAGAGGAAGAGCACGTGGAGAGCGAGTGGGACGGCGCGCATGAGAGTCTCCTTTGGTGAAGGGTGTCACGCAGGAGGATCAGGTGTGCCCGCGGAGCGGGCCTGTTAGGAGAGATCGAAGAGTGATTCGTGGTGTTCGGCGAACGAGTAAAATCGGTTATCGCCGATGACGAGATGGTCGAGGAGGGTTACGCTGTCAGTGCCATGCGATACAGCCGGCAGGCGTGATCATCGTTCTGATAGTTGATGGCGTCCATGATGGAGTGGCTGTAGAGCGTGGCCAGTTCTGGCGCGGTGTTGAAGCCAGGATTTTGGGCCCTGAGCGACTGGGCCAGTGCGGAGACGGTCTTGAATTCTCTGAGCTGTTCGAGTAGTGACATGAGGCCTCCAGATTGCGGGGTGATCCGTCAACGTGAGAAGAGGGTCGCTGGAAAGAAGGGCGGTCTCTCCGTGAAGGGCGTCCGCGTGGTGGCAGCCTGCCGGGCGGCGGCGTCGACGCGCGTGTTGCCTGGTTCACCACGATGGGCGTCGACTTTGACCCACGTGATCTGGATGGGCGTGCGAGTCACGATCGAGGCATAGTGCTGGGTCAAGGGGGTATAGGCTTGCCAGCTTCCACGGGCCCAGCGGGCGAGTCCGGAATAATCATGGCGGCATTCCATGGCGTTGATACCGGTGTGTTCGCACCAGGTTAGTGCCGCCAACACGGCCGCGCATTCGCCCGCGATGTTCCGGGTGCCCTCGGCATGGCCCGCATCGAAACTGCCGGCGTCCTGATAGACCGCATGTCCGTGCTGCCAGACTTCGAACGCCCATCCCACGGTCTGTCGCCCGTCGGATTCGAGATACGACCCATCGACATAGATGACGGTGCTGCCGGCCTCTTGGAGAAGGGTGTCAGTGAGGGGAGCCGTGGGCCGTGGAACGGCGACAGATCCGACATGCGTCGTGATGATCTGCCAGAGTTCCACGGGCCAGGCGGGGCCTTCGGCAACGAGCCGAGGGCCAGCTTTCCCGACGTAGAGGATGGCCTGATAGCGGACGCCGGTGTGAGCGGTGACGGAGAATTTGTGTCCGTATTGGATGGGGCGGCCGAGCGCACCATGAATGTGGTGTGTGCGGAGGGTGTCGAGCAGGGTGTGCGTCGCGAGCAAGGCCTGTGCTGCCGCTTCAGTGAGGGTCACGTGGGCCTCCAAGTGTAGGGTGACGTTGCGCAGCATGATGGAGATAGGCGGTGCACGCGGAGCGTGCCGGTGTCGAGACGTGTGGCGCAGAGATGGGATTCGTGCGCAGGCTGACCGAAAGAACAAGAGGACGAACCGGCAAACGGGAGCGCAGAAGGGACGAGCCCTTCTGCGCGCGTCTGTCGTGCGGGTTTATCGGCTCACACGATCGGTTGTCTCTCGCTCCGAGGAGTGAGAGGCGGCTGTTGGTCCCCAGCCGCCAAGAGGGTGGACAGTCTTGTGACTAGCCTGCTGTCTCAGGCGGGGCCAGAGGGGTGACCTCTGGTACAGGCGCGTGGAGTCGAGTCAGGTCGGGTCTTCCTGGCCCAACTCGCTCCGTGAGGCGTCTTGGCTGTTACGCGGCCTTGCGCAGTTCCTTCGGCACGTACTTGATCAGGAGCTTGGACTTGGCCGGATTGGCCGTCAGTTCCAGATCGTAGCGCTTCTGTTCGTTCTTGTCCGTCCAGCTGTTGCCGTGGATTTGTCCTTCGACTTCCACGCGATCGCCTTTGCCGACGGTCTGGGAGAAGGCGATGGCGTCCTCCCCGTACATGACGAAGCCGATGCGGGCTTCCTTCTTTTTGCGAACCCCTGCCCGGTCGTCGTACTCGTTGGTGACGTAGACGGTGCCGGTCACGACGGGATTGGTGCCCGTCGTGTTGATCCGCAGATCGCCGCCCAAACGTCCGGTGAATCGGCACTGGTTCCGATCGTTCCACGGCTTGTTCGCCTTCGGACTGTCGCTTGGGGTGTTGTGGCTGGTGGGAACATTGGCGTCTGACATACGAAAACCTCCTGGTGACTACTCCAGTGGAGCAGTAATAAGTGATGAGCTGGCGGTAGGCACAGCTCTGCGAGTGGATAGGGCACAGACAGAAGTCTCGCTGGCTCCTGTCTGAGGGGAGTCGTCTCAGGATGCGGATAGGCCGTGCTGAGGCGCTCGAGATACAGATCCTTGACGTGCGGCGTAGGCCGCCTGTTTGAATCTGGACTGGAAGAAGAACTAGACCCGTATGATCGAGGTCAGTGCGTGGGTGTCAGCGGACACCGGGTGTGGAGGAGATCCGCGACGCGGTGAAGTGGGAACGTGGGGCTATTCCGTTGTCCTGATTGGTCAGCAGGTGGAGTGTGGTGAGGGGAGACGAGATCGCAGAGATCCGAGGACGGATTAAATGTTGCAGACTCATGAGGCGCGTGGTCGGCTCATGCTGGGGTGACGCAGGCCCGGTGAATCGGTGTAGGCCGGGGCCGACAGGCGAACGGCTTTCAGCGCGAGGTAACTGGTGCGGACCCCACGGAGGGCCCAGAGGGTGATTCGAATACCGAGACTGAGCACCACGATTGTGGCAATCAGGAGGCAGAAAGGGACGACGCTGTTGGCGAGCAGTGCGGGGACATCGAGGGTCGCAGAGGGAGAAGCGGTGCCGGATGCGAACGATCGGGATTGGTGGAGCGACGTGCGAGGCTGAGCGAGCGGCAGGGACGGGGGCTCACTCAGGGGGGAAGATTCGGGGTCGTCGGTGGGGAACGCGATCGACGTGGCGCGAGTCAGCCGAATGGGATCGGTGGGTGCGGGCGGATGGGCGCGTGTGGTGAACGTGCCGGCAGCAGGACAATCGGCATAGCGATGTACGCGACACAGATTGGTCCAGACAAGGGGGATATAGTCGAGGGATCCGTTATAGGCGGCGATGGCCCGCCACGTCTTCCCATGTTTCGCGATCGCTTCTTCGAGAATGATGGCGGACATGGTGAGGTTGGTGCAGGGATCGAGGATTTGCAGGGGGTGAATCCCGAGTTGTTTGGTGAGGCGCGGGACGTTTTGCACGTTGATCTGCGCCAGGCCTGAATCAAAGTTGCGTTGCGTCTGCAAGAGACGATGGAGAAAGAGCGTGGCATCTTCCTGGGTGGGGGCTGACCAGCTGTGACGGTGGCCCCGCTGGTCGGTCCAGCCGAAGGCTAGGGGATTCGCGCGAGATTCGGTGTGGACGATCGCGTGGAAGAGGATGGGGTTGATGCCGATGCGCCGGGCTTCCGTATTGAGGCATTGGGTCCAGGGCTGATGCAGGGGAGACGGAGTGGCCCCTGCGCGAGAGGTAAGCGGGAGAGAGACCGCGAGGAGAAACAGCAGCCAGAGGAGCGGCGTTGGGTGATGGAAGCGTGACATGAGCGGTTCTCCTGGGTCGACGGCGTCTGGGGGGACGCGAGGATCGTGTGTGTCAATGAAGACCCTGTCGACGTGGCACGCCAGGCGTGCCCTGGCTTGTGCAAGTGGATGATGTGCTCATGTGTGATGACGATCATCAGAGCATTCCGGAGATGATAATTTCTTCCGCTCCATAGACCTGTGTGGCGCCGCAGTCTTCGCAGCGGTAGTCGCGCGCATCGGGCTCTACGTCCGAGGATTCTTCACCGCAGGCGAGACAGAATCCACTTCCGTCGTGCCGTTGCGCGGCTTCAAGCACGGTCACGGGAAGTAATGGCAGGGGCATCGGTATCGTTCCTTTGTGGCGTGAGGTGAGTGATGGAGAGTACGCGTTGCGTCTAGATGGTGAAGAGGTGTGAGCGTTGGAGTCAGGCTGGAGGTGTGATGCCGTGATCGACACGTCGTGGATTCGGGTATGACCATCTGAACTACCGGTGAAGGAGAAGCCCATGGCTTCTTGTTATTGAGATGGAACCTTTAGGCGCACGAATCGATCCTACGGCCTGACAGAGAATGGTCTAGGGCTGATGTGCGAGACAGGCTGGTGGGATCTGGGCGGGATCGCGACCGTCCTGAAACCGGTTGGGCCACTGTTCGATCGCGTAGGCGATAATCAGATGCGTATGGCAAAACCAGCCGTTTCGGCAATAACAGAGTAAGGTTTGGGTTTCGTGCTCGGCCAACGTGTCCCAGACTAGGGCCGGCACGCGCGCGAGGATCGGTTCATAGTGCGCAATATATTGCGCATCGCTCACCGTGCCGGCTTTATGGCCCATCACCATTGGGTATTGCGGGGCAAACGCCCGCCAGATTCCTTGAGCGGATTTGACCGTCGTATCGATCCCTGGCACGCCTCGTCCAATCTGCGCCCGCATCAATTTCGTCATCCCACCCTCCCTGTACATGAGTATGAGAGGACTATGACGTGCGCCATCGGCGCCGGATGCGCGGTAATCGGAATGGTGAGTTGTCGATCGGCGGGAGGAGCATCTGGAAGCAGGGTGGACCGTGTTTCGTGCGGAGCGTGTTCACTGTGGGTTTATAGGCCGTGTCCCGTTTTGGAGAGGGTCATCATGCATTGTGTCATCATCCTTAAGGTCAGTGTCAGACCATGTCGCTTGGGCTATGAGAGATTGACTGGCGCACACGATATAGCAGTAGGCGTGGTCTTGGTATGAGTGATGATTAGTATCCCTGTCTGCATCTTCATGACGGAGTGGGCTTCAAGCAGAGGCGTCGAGGCATATTATTGTGACGCGAACCGTGCGCGTTGCTCGGCGGCGGCGAGACTGAGCTTGCGTGTGGGAATGTCTTTGAGTGGTTCGGCGACAGCTTTCCAGGAGTTCGGGTAGTCTCCTCCTGCTGAGACAAATTCTCTCAGGATCGCCGCTCGTAATCGTGAGTTTTTGTCGGCTCTCCGGATGAGGGCGGTGATGACGGCATCACCATCTGCCATCTCAAAGCAGGCGGCAAAGTGGCGACCGCCTAGACCGCTGCGTCTGACGAAACAGTGTGCCGCATAATTCACTCGTCCGATGAAGTTATTTTTGTCGTACACACTCGGCACGGTGTTGCTCCTTGTAACAGGGTATCGTAGGGCATTGCTCGACGGTCTTCACTGATGGCGGCGTCTTTGTGAATCGATACTAAGATTGTTAGGTCTTTGTGTGATCGACCCAGACCCATGCGGCAACATAGGCGCCATCGTGGTCGCCTCGGCTGATGAGGGCGTCGTCGTCAATTTCGATCACGCCTTCCCGCTGGTGTTCGCGTCGTGCGGCCTTGATGTATTCTTGGTCCGTCAAATTCCCTGGGGCGACCACGCCGGCCTCGTCGATTGCTGCTAGTAGACCCTTAGCTTCGTTGGTGAGGTGAAACAGGTCGCTCCAATCTTTGGGCTGAATAGTTCCCGTGCTGTGCTGGATGGCGTTGATCTTCTCGGATTGTGCCGTAATTCTGCGGAGTATCCCTTCCGTATCGTGCATGGGGGACGAGTTCCTTTATGGTGAGTCATTGTGGTGGATGGGGACGCGTAGCGTGTGGTTGAGCGGGCCAGGATACTGCACGCCTCGGGCTACGTGATCTGCTACGCGTGGGCCTAACAGATGATTGCACCGTCTTGTGGCGCGAGCGCGATGCCGGTGGTGTGGCCAGGTGCAAAGCAACAGGGATGGGCTCCGCCTCGTCGTGGATCACGGTGATGGGGTGGGCCACCTTCAAGGAAGAGGATACCGGTTTCCGTGAGCATGAAATCGGCTGTGAAGTCCGAGACATGCGGGAGGAATCGTGTACTAAGATTCCAGACGTCCTGGCAGAATTGGTGGATGTCGGGTGTATCTTGAAGAGGTCGCTGCACGTAGTAGCTCGACACGCCTTGGATCTGTCCGTGACTCGCAAAGACTCGCACTTCTATTGGATAGTTGTTGAGTATCAACGGAGTGATCCAGGGCCGTTCCCAGACGGCAATCGACTGATCGATGCCAATATCTTCCACCAGGATACGAAAGAGTCGAAAGTCATCAATGCCGAGCTGTTGAAAGGCGGGTTGCCAATCAGGCCGACCGGTGCCTAGTGCATATTTGAGATTTTCGCCTGCACAACAGTCCCAACGGACCATGGTTCGAGGTTGGAGCCGGGCTGGCAGATCACGGAGAAAGTCGAGGGTGGCGGGTGAGACCGTTTCGCCATCTTGGAGTCTCAAGATGTCTGCGACTGGAAGGCTCCCGAGTTCGACGGCTGGAATGTGTGGAACATCACAGGTCTCACAGAGGGCGAGCCAGGATTTAAGTGAGCAGGTCTGCATGGGACAACTCCAATGTGTGGGGTCGTTGAAGGATGAAGAGGGGGGCAGGGGGAGTCGCTCGTGCTCGGCTGATCGGCTTCTTTGCTTCGATGGCAGGATCGGTCTGCCTCCACTCCACTCGAGCAGTTGCGTGGCGCGATTGGTGGCCTGTTGAGCGACTCCCGGTGCGCCGGAGTCTTGTGACGGACGATGTCGTGCCTATTTGAAGTGTTCTGGTCGTTCCTCATCATTAATGCCACAGCCTTTACACGCATCCTCATTGTAGAGATGGTCTCGAAAGGACCGATCTGGATTGATGAGACAGAGGGTGTCCGGTCTTGTGCCTCTGATGAACAGACAACGACGGATCCGATGTCCGACAGCGGGTGCGGGAAGTGTGCCCAGCACGGTGTAGCAATAGGAGCCGTGCGGAATGATGTCTGCGAGGGCAAACGGACTCAACCGCATCCCGCGTGAACGGACCTGTGAGTCGTTCAAGTCTTTCCAGGCGATTGCAATCGTGGTGGGGGTGTAGCGGATTGGCGGGGCCATGGTGCCTCGTGGTGAAAGTTAGGCGCGATACCTCGCGCGTCGATAGCGTTTCCAGTTTCGATTCTGACGCGACGCGTTGTGGATGTCATCGTAGTTATTGGGAAGGTTGTTGGGGCGCCGGCTAGGGCGTGCCGATGGGTCCTGATTGGCGCGTCGTTCCTTCATGGTACGTGGGGATCGAAAGTAGGCCATGGTGGTCTTGCTCAGGTTAATAGGTGCGCCAGATCATGTCGTCGAACTGCCGCTCGAGACAGGTGTCACAGGTGTCGGAATGGGAAATGGTGTGGCGGGTCAGAAGCGAGCAGTTTGGATCGTGGCATACGAGGTGTGGTGGCGGAGTGAGCACGTGGTGTGTTCGTGTCGGCTGGCGACTGCTGCGCAGGAGGGGCAGACCGTGTTTATTGAGTGATGTGTGGTGCATCGGGCGTCTCCTCCATTGATTCGTTGATGCCACAGCCTTTATAGGCGTCATAATTATACCGGCTGTGTGGCCATGTGGGACTGGGATTGAGGCAGCAGGCGGTGTTCGGACGAGCGCCCATGAGGAACGGACAGGGTTCCGTGGTGTGTCCGGCCTCTGGCGGCGTGACGAGCCGATTTGAGCGATAACAGTAGGGGCCTGGAGGAATCATAGCCGCTCGTGCGGTTTCGGAGAGTCCGAGGGCCTGTTCCCGCCGCTGTTCATGTGTCTCTCGTGCATCAACGAGATGTATCATGTCGAACATTCCTGTATCTGGTGAACGGGGTATCTGTTGTTGAGTCGTGCGACATGGAGGATGGCCGTGTGCGGCGTGACAGGCTGTGTTCGTGCAAGACGCGGCGGGTGATGAGGCCGACGACGAGGACTTCTTGCTCGTAGGGGGTGAGCGCATCGTAGAGTGCGCCGATCCAGTGGTCGGCCTGTCCGAGATCAAGCCCATAGCCCCAGGTATAGTGACTCGGAGGTCCGTCGAGCGGCTGGCCATGGGGGTAGACGGCGAGCCGTTGGTAGAGGCCATGTTGTAACGCTTCATAGCACAAGGCGCCTTCCTCAAATTGTTCTCCTTGTTCTAGGAAGCGGACCGTCGTGGTGCCAATCGTGAGGATCTCTCCCCGTCCGAGCGCTCGATTGAGAATGGCCAACGCCTGTGCGCGAGGGGTGGTCACGAGCAGACGTGCATCGGTTGGGGAGTGTTCCTGGACTGGAGGCTCCACAGAGGAGTGGCTGGATGGAGTCGTGGGTGTCAGCTGCTGGACAGGTCTGATGATGTGCATAGGGGATCTCTGCGGGGTTCGTGAAGGATGGACGCGTCAGGGTCAGAAGAGAGTCGATGTGCCCGCAACGCGGGCCAGATCAGTCGTAGTAGGAGTGGGTACAGTCCTCATCGCAGAAGGTGTGGTATCCCGCCGTTGGAGTCTAGATTGACTCTACGAATCGGATAAGATTGGGCACTGGATTGAGGATTTTTTGCGTTTCTGAACGGCTGTAGATGATTCGGATCAGCCGTTCAAGAGGGAAGGTGACGCGGGCGTGTTAGGAGACGAGCTGTTTCTTTGTGACAGTTCGGCTTTTCGATCGTACTTGCAGGGCTTGTTGGGTGAGTTGTAATTGCATGTCTCGCGGGGACACCATGTCAACAGTTTCAATTGTCTTGTGTTGAATCTGTGTGGTGCTTCCGTACCATCGTGGAGAAATCTTTCCTGGTCGAACGGTAAAGGATCGTCCTTTGGGAATACGGATCTTGCGGATGGTCAGTGCGTTGTCCTCGACGTCTGCAATGAGGCCGTAGACATTCCGACCGTTACGACAATGGACAATGGCATAGTGATCTGGCTGCAGATCTTGGAGTAATGCGAAGTTTTGGATGGTGCGAGCCAAGGCGCGGTCGAGGGAAGGCGGCGCCGGTTCATCTTGTCGCTTCATTAATTGGATAGCGATGGTTCGCTTGAGCTTGAGGTCGGTGGATGTCGCCAGAAGAGTAAAGAACAATTCCACGGCCTTGCCATCTGTTGGATCCACGTGACCGAAGCGTTTGGCGAGGTCACTGAGTACATGTGTGGGAATAGGCATCAGATAATCCTACCTGTCTAGACGGTAGTTACGCAATTGACGATAGCAAAGTTGTCCAGGTTTGTCGCTAAAATAGAAATATCCACCATCATTGGGCGCGAGTTGTCTCCATCGGCGAAGGCGGGCGCTGCCTGGGAGGCGAGTCATGCCTTGGGTCTGATACCAGTCCGTGAGCACGGTATCGCCCAGTTTATGGGCGGATGTCCGGGGGGCATTGGCATCGGCGTGGAGCCCGAGACGTCCGAACTGATTGGTTCCCAGGCTTCTGGCCAGAGCAATGTCGATGCAGATTTGGCCTAAGCGTGCGGGATAGGGCTGGAGTCCGTATGTGACAACAAAATATTCTTCAGGGATACGGCTGAGATACCACACGTAGGGGGTTTTTCTGCGCGCGCGTTTCTGTCGTGCGTGATCAGGTAGATGATCATAATAGTGTTCGAGGAGGATCCACCCGCAGACCACAGGAGTGTGGGCGGTGGGAGGAGTCCAAAGTATAGCCCATTCTTCATAGGGTCGGCCATTGACGGCAGCGATGACTCTGACGGCCGCTCGCAGGGTATTGAGGGAATGCCATGTGAAATCAGCACGTCGCTTATCCATTGGAATAGAAGCATGGCTGATGAAGGTTCGTTGAACATGAGTGTCCCACCAGTGCGCAAGGTCATCTGTTAAGGGTACGATGTCAAGTGGAGTCCAGGGGGTGGTTCCTGTTGAGCGGGGCGCGTTGGGGTCACGAAGTTGAGTCCGTATGACGAATTGTGGTGCAGTCATCGTAGGTCGTTTTCCGAGGAACGTATTATTTTACGTGAAGTGGTGGAGATTTTCTATCGTAAATCGTAAGTTTATGTCCTTCCACGGACTGCTGACGTTCGACGTCATTAGGTCTTGGTGAGTGCTTTCTCGATCGCCGCCTGGCAGAGGGTTCGGTACATGGCACGATTGAAGCAGGGGTATCGTTCAATCAATGCCGAGGTGTGTGGCTCGGTTGGGAGCCATTCGCTGAGCGCAATGGCGACGGCGGGACTTCGAGCGATGCTGGCATGGCAATAGAGCACGAGTTTTGACATCGTATTGCGATGGCGCAGGACGAACTCGAGGAGAGGGGTGGCGTCTTGTAGAGTGATGGGTCCGATGTGACCATAGGTGTGATGGTCAATATGATAGGGCAGATCCCACGCGGCGAGGTGATAGGTGGCGGCAAAGGTGCCGAGTGGGGTGATCGGGGTGCGACCGGGTTCGGTGATGGCGATGAGGATGTCGCCTGGTTGTGGGCGGTAGCGTTCCTGGATCTCGATCTCCATGTAGATGGCGGCGGGGATCGTGGACAGCGGGAGGGGCACGCGGGATTCAGCCCAGGCGTAGGCTGCGTGGAGATGGGTGACGATGGGCGAGCGGTGATCAGGATGAATCGGGCATTCGGGATTGGGTGGGCCCAGAATAGCTTGATAGGCGGTCTGGTCTGGACCACCGGTATCGTGTTCGACAATCGTGGCGGAGGCGTAGTCGAGTTGCCCAGAGGGCACATCGAGATAGGCACAGGGTTCGCCAGGGATGGCGCCGGGATCAACATACCAGCGGGTATCAGTCATGGGGGCTCCTGGGTCAGCATCAGATCCGCGACGGGCGTGATCTGTGTCGGGGGGGGGTGTGAGTATTTACGGTGAGGGTTGTGCGAGCAACGCGAGCCTCATGACATGTGGCCGAGACGGCTAGGGGTGCGACGACTGTTGGTGCGGTGGGTTCGACGGAGGATGTGTGTGAGAGAGGTCTTGAGGATGTGAGCTTTGTAGAGGAATTTGATCAGATGAGCTGGGGATACGTGCGGCATGGTGGGAGACTGTGCCAGTGTAAGTGTCTCAGCAAGGGTCTTGAGGAGCGTGTTGTGGCGAGTCGTCATGGGAGTTTTTTGCGAGAAATGGAGAGGGAGACCCTGACATCCAATGTCCGAGGGCTAATGTGTGAGAGATGAGCGGGACAGGGATGGAGTCTGATTCGGCGTTGCCGAACCAGACGCCGGAGGATTCGATACCAGCCGTCTGGCACGCGTCCTTCAGGCTGGGCGCTATACCGGGCGTTGGTGAGTGGCGCACCGAGTATGGCGTAGCAATCGAAATCGCAGTGGGAGACGAGGAGGAGAAGTGTGCGGAGTGTGAGGGCGTCAGGAGTGGCCGGAGGCAGGAGTTGTCCTCGTGTGTGACGGGTGAGAATGAGGAGAATGAGCGCGCGGAGTTTGGTGGAGGAACGAATGGGCATAAGGACTCCGTAGGAAGGGATGGGATTGATCGGAGCGAGGCCATCGACGGATGGGGCAGAGGGAATTAGTGCGCCATGGCTACGGCGTGTGGGAAATGCTTGGCGAGCACCAGATTCATTTTCGTGACGAGTGCAGGTTGGAGAAAGGTCACATGCCCGGTGCCTTTCTTATACCATTTGACCGTGAAGTAGGGTCCCGTCCATTCGGTGGCGTGATTCGCACAGGCGGTGCGCATCTGGCTCGCGATGCCGTCACGATGATCCGGTTCTGGTTGTCCATCGAGCACACAAAAAACGCGGTGTAAGTCTTCGAGCTCGTCGAGGGCACGATAGTTCAGATGCCCCCAGTCGTCTGCCAGATATTGGATGATGATCCGTGTGCCGAATTTGAACGGTTGATTGGTCGTGAAGTCCCACGAGAGGCGGCGGAAGGTCGCAATCACGCCACGGTCAAACATCTCGGCACGGCTCAGATGGAGGGTGCCAAACGTCTCGGTCACCGTGTCTTTGGTGAAGTCGGGATACGCACCGGTATGAATGTTCTCATCCCAGGTCTGACGGGCCGTCCGGTCCATAAACGTGCGATTTCCGGATTCATGCATGAGATAGGTCCAGGCGGGGCCATCGAGCACGTGCAAGGCCTTCGATAGTCCGTCGTCATCAAGCAGGTTGATGTCATAGGGATGATGCCGGCGCGGGCTGAAGAGATCGCGGATCGAGCCTAAGTGGGCGGCGGCCGCCAGGAGGTCGGCTTCGAGGAGGATCTGGCGTGCCTGCTGCAGTCGCTCGGCGACTGCCTGCCGTTGATTGAGCATATTCTCAATGCCGACGCTTTTAATGAGTTCATCCATCTAGCAGGTCTTTCGATGAGCAGTCAGCGTGGTGAACTGAGGAGGGCGGACCCTGTTCGCCGCATCACGGAATCTGAGGGCGCGTCGTGCCTCTTGGTACGCAGCGGTCTGTTGATTGGCACGAATGGCGAACGTGAGGCGGTCGATGGTGGGACGATCATTGGTGTAGATCGAAAAGACCTGTGACCAGTGCAGGAAGTTTCCGAGAACATGCACAACGGGTTCAACGGTAAAAAGTCGAGGGCCGGCGATCCACTGGGGGACGGTCGTGCATCCAGGCCACGAGGGCACGGAGGCAGGATTGCGAATGCCGAGACAGGGATTGAGCGTGATGAAGTCGCCATATGCTTCAAAGCGTGGATCTAACGGGGTGTCACTGAGTCGGTCGAAGAGGGTTTGCAGGGGGGAGGTGTATTCCCCTGGCCGTGGGGCCTCGTATCCGCTGAGATAGAGAAACGGCTGATGTTGAACGGCCAGTACCTTGTCCCATGTGTGAATCGGTGCGCCGGTGAGGACATGCAGTGAGGGTTGTTCACTGGCATGAAGGGCATGGGTTGGTGTGGTGGTCATGATTTCCGGCCTTTCTGGAGCGTTCGGGCTTGCCTGACCAGTCCGCTCAAGGACTCGACCGCATCATCGCCGCTCATGCCGTCTTCCCCGTACTCTTCGTCGGTTTTCATGCCGGCAACCAGGTCGATGAACCGGGTCAGTGTCTTGTCGCTGGATTCCCGCTGCTCATCCTCTGCCACGGCACGCGTGAGGTCCGGCCAGTAGGTGCATAACCGTTCAACAGCCTCGCTCCCAGCGAGCGGTGCATCCTCGTCGTTCATTTCAGGAAAGGCCATGATGAAGGATCTGAGGATGCAGAGGCTCTGGCTGGGCTTTGGGTGCTCTTTCAGCACCACGCGATCCTCAATGGACTCGATATCTGCGATCTTCGCCTGCATCTCTTTGCGGTCTGCGCTGGTGTAGTGCTGGCGTTCCTCTCCCTTCATCTTGTTCAGATCGTCCCGCAGCGTGTCGAGGAGTTCGCGGGTGAGGTAGGTCAGCACGGCGGGTTCATCGTCGAAAAATCTCAGTGTGCGTTTCTTGCTCATAGCGAATCCTTCTCGTGAGCGGCGGCGATGGCGGATGTACGATTTCGGCATGCTTGGGAATGTGTGAGGGCCGCGCGGGCTTGATCGAGTGCACAGCCTTGGACGTGCGATCCGCCACGATAGTAGTGACCAAAGGCTTCTTCCATAGCGTGCAGCGCGTCAAACAGTGACGGGGCTGTCGTGTGCGTCGAGGGTAGGTGTGCAAGAGCCTGGGCGATCGTGGCGCGTCTGCGCGTCAGAAGATCTGGGCAGTCTTCATGTTCATGGTAGTACGAGACCGCATCACGTGAGTCCAGGAGGTTCTGCAGCAGAGCGGGCGCGGCACGAAGGAGTGTCGCGGCCTTACGGATTTCCGACTCGGTGAGACCGGTCACGGCGTGGATGTCGGGATGATTGGCCAGGCAGAAGTCGACGAGGGTGTGGATGTGCGCGTGTGGTGTGGGGCTCATGCGTCGGGTCTCCGTTCGGGTGTCCTGACTGCAGCGATCTGTAGCAATTCCTCGATCCCGGTGGTGAGAAACTGTGGGGTGCTGTCGTCTAGGTGTGAGAGGGAAGAACTGCGTGCGACGAAATCTCGCATGGCACAGCTCACGGAGCAGAATCCTTCCTGCTGCCAATAGGTGGTGGCGGGGCATGTCTGGATGATAGGGCAGGCGCGACAGGGCCATGAGTTGTCGATCTCATCGGATCGTGTGATCGATGGATCGGTGGCGTGACGCAGGACGGAGAGGTCAGGGATACTCGTATGCGGCCCTTCGAGTCGTGTCCAGCCTTGAGGCTTCAACCATTGGTAGGCCTGTGCCCAGATCTGGCCATGAGCATCGATCGCATAAAGGGTGCGGTCGTGGGACTCATCTTCGGGGATGACAAGAATCTGTGTGATCGCTGGAGGGCTGTCGATGGGTTCCCATGGTTTCGTGAATGGAACGAGGTCTTTTTTCCAGATCTGGCCTTCGGTGTCGAGGGCATAGAGGCTCGTGTGAGCGTGGTCTGGTTCGAACAGATATGCGAGCTGCGTGAGGCGTGGCGGTATGGTCATGATTCGTCCTGTTCGGGGGTGATGCCGTCTAGAGGCAGGTTGAGCCGCGCGGCATGTCCGAAATGGAACGATGACCGGGAAGGACGTGGTAGGTCGTGGTCCGGCCTCGCATTGGAGCCATGCCGACCGATAGTGTCGGCGGAGAAAATTGCAGGCCTTGTCATGGGTGGTGGCGTGGCCGACGATCATAGAGATGTGTCCGGAAATGGGGTGTCTGATGCAGGGATGGAAGCGCATACCATTCTTTCGGCGATGTGGGCTTAGCGGCCTTCGGTGAAGAGATTGCGAGGTGGTCCTTCAGAATCAACCGACAGCAAGCCGGCGTCAGTGAGCAAGTGTTTGAGGGCACGTTTGGTGGGCGCGCGATACAGGATCCAGCCACCATGTGTGGCCTGATATTCCCGTGGTCCCTTGAAGAGACCGGTCGTGATGCGCGGGCGCTGGATGACATAGATGGGAGGCATCGTGGAGTGGTCCTTCATGGAAGGTAGTGGCGTTGAAGGGAATCGAGACCGTTGGCTCAGTGATCTGTGAAGGACCTGTGGTGAGTCGGAATCGGTGTGTTTAGAGGTGAGGCGGTGTCAGGATGATGAATCGATCGTCCCACAGAGGCTGCAGCACCGGCTGAACGACAGACCAGTCGAGCCGTCCAAGTCCGCATCCCAATCTGACGGTGTAGAGTTCGTGGAGTGCATAGTGCGCCAGATACTGAACGCATTCTTCAGCCGACCGTGTAATTAATGTCGGATCAGAATCCTCAAACGGTTGGTGTTTGGTCGGGATTGTGAAGAGACGGTAGTCTGGAAAGACGTAGACATGGTTGCCGGTTTGTGTGAGGAGGGCACCGAGTTGGTCTCGGAGTCCTGGAAAACGGAGTGCGGCGATTTTGGCAAGCCCGGCGCCCATGATAGCTTGGCCAGTCTTCGACACGGCTCCATTCGTCGTGATCCCGACATAGTGGCCTTGGCCATGGACCTCCCAGAGATCCCCGATATGTTCTCGCATGACCTGTCTCCTCTGTCTGTGATGCTGTTCTAGCTGGTGTGTATCAGTGAGCAGTGGCGATTGGCAAGGGGCCTGTGGTGCCCGGTCCAAGGACGACGTCGAGTCTGGTCCCGATCCGGTTGAGATCGTTGTGGCAACATCCTTCGATGTGAACCACCTGGACCACGTGACCGTCGAGGAGGACGTGCGTGCGGGTAGAGATCGTGAGGGTGGGGTGAGCGATCGATGAGGTAATTCTGACCGGGACTCCGGATGTCAGTGTGTGCGAAGACGACGTTCATAAAAGCGGGCCATGTCAGCCAGTTCCTGGCTGGAACTGATTCGGGGTGGGGCAGTCGACGAGAATCACGTCGCCTTCAGCAAACGTGACAATCAGCCGTTCTTCATGATGCACCCAGCATCCAAAATAGCTGGCGTCTTGCGGGGTATCGTATTGGCACCACCCTCTGTCTGTCGCGCAATGGATTAGATCATAGGCATAGCGGGTCGCCTCAGGATTCATGTCGCGCCAACGACGCACGCGATTGCCACGATCATTGAGTGCTGATGAAGAAGAACGCATGGAGACTCCTATAGGGTTTCGAGATGCCTGTTGAGGGCATTGAGCGCGTCAGGAAGCGGGAGATCGAAACAGATCGCGGTTTGGTTGTCTGAAATGGTGTAGAGGTCGACCATGTGATCATCTTCGCGCTTCTTCCACACGTGCATGTTGATGGAGAGGTCATGGTCGTTGGGCATAGCGGCTCCGAGTGGTGAGGACGATACTGTGGGATTGAACGGTATGGGAGGTCGGTCATCGGAACAGATGAGGGAACGAACCCGAGCTGGGGTGTTTCACGCCCAGTCGAAGGGGAACCGTCCTCGACGGTAGTCGTTTAGGAGGACGCCGATGTGCACGAACCGATAGTGCTGGACGCGGGGGTCGGTCTGATTGAGGAGGTCGATCTTCGTCAGAATCTCGTCTGAGTCAAAACGATCATGTCCGCCTCGTTCAAACAGGATGCTGCAGCCGATGATCTGTGGTCCTCTGGCGTAGATTTCATAGACGAACCCTCGTTCACCGGCGTGACAGATGGCGGTCGCCACTGTGGCGCGTACGCGGGACCCTACGACGATTTGTTGGCTGCGAAAGGTTGTTGAGGGCATGGATGTTGGGTGTCTCTCGATGACGGTGCGTAGTCGTAGTATAGCAAGCGCGTGCGAAATGTCGAGGGAGCTGGTGCTCATGATGAGTGGTGTGGGGTCAGAATCATCACGTCGTTGCGGCCGTTCATGGGGAGCTGCTCCCATCGGACCTGTAACTGGGCGGCTTGGGCCAGACGCTCCAAGTGGGCACACCAATTGTCGTAAGTGGCGCGGTCCCAGAAGGCGCGCGCTGAGGGCCGGACACAGCACGGACAAATCACGGCGGGGATCTGATGGCGTCCCGCAAACAGAATACAGTGGTCCGTACTCTCGTCCGGATGCATGGCGACGATTGCGTCATAGGTATCAGGAATCTCGACACTAAAATATCCCCAGCGATGTCCCGTCCGGTTGTACGACGTGCGTCGTCGGCGATCCCACGAGGTGATGTCTGAGAACCCGCGTTCTCTGAGCGCGGATTGGAGGATGCCGCGACCGCCTGCGACGTCAGCGACACGGGAGGTGCGTGGGAGGAGGTCCGCAATGACGTTGGCGAACAAGTGGAAGCGCCTGGGGTCCCCCATGATGACTCCTTGGGCGGGCGAATGCAGTCGTCTGTGCTATCTGGGTGTCGAGGTGCCCGCGTTGCGGGCCTCGGTGGTCAGGGTCAGAGCGGGAGGCGGTCGCTGAGGAGGTTTTGGAAAAAGACGGTAAAGAACAGCTGATAGTGGGTGGTGAGCTCGGCAGGTGTGGCATCAGGTGGGACTGATTGTGGTGGGATCGTCGCGACGCAATGGGCGGTGAGACCGTGAGGGTCCTTGGCGTCGATGAGCGTTGCGCAGGTGGCACAGGCGAGCCAGTCGGGATCGATCATATGTCCCGTCCCGCGTACCGGATGGACATCGTCGGTGGCGACATAGGGAATGTTGTCCAGAAGATGGATGGGCGTGTCAGGAAAGACGTCGTCCTCTGTGGTGAGGCCAAAGGATCGGGTGCGATAGCGGAAGATCGGGTGCGATCCTGAGCAGAAATCACATTGCATCGGGGGCTCCGTATGGGATTGTGGGAGAGCGGTTACCGCGGATAGGGGGTCGCATGCCCGGCATGGATTGCCCAATTGTCGAGATACTGCGCGGCGAGGGTCGGATTCTGGATCACCAGGAGGTTTTCACTGTTCCTGTCTTCGGCCGCTCGGGTGAAGTTGAAACTACCGGTGATGATACGGTCGGTCCCAAGGATCATATATTTGGAATGGGCAATGGCATGCGCCGAATCGATGAGAACGGGAATGCCGGCATGGGCTAAGAACGTGGCTGAAGTATAGCGTTCCGTGAGCTGACTAGAGTCCAGGATGACCTGGATCGAGACGCCACGGCGATGCGCGGCGAGAAGGGCTTGGGCAATCGGGGCGGAGGTAAACGAATAGGCGGCGACCCGGATCTGATGAGATTCGTGTTCAATGGCGCTGACGATGGCGGCGGTGGCGCCGCCACGGGGAGAGAAGTAGACCTGGATGGTATCGAGGGCGTGGGCGAGCGGGGGAGCGATAAGGACCACGAGCAGACAAAGGATGCGGAAGGCGGTTCGCATGAGGAGTGTCTCCGGTAATCAAGGTCGGTGTCGCATCGGGTCTTCTGGGGTGTGGTACTACGTCCAGCGGGTCTGATGCAATGGTTCTGTGGACAGCAGGATGGAGATCATCGTCCTGCTAGGGGGGAATGGATCAGGTGGACACGAGAAAATGGAGACGGTACGGATGCGCGGGGCACGGTTTGGTCATCGGGATCTTCCCGCAGTTTCGACGGACTGATTGCCAGGTTGATCCAGAGGGTCGTGGGTTCTGCGTATTGCAGACGGTGAGAATCTCGTCATCGGCGGCAGCGGGGTCGATGCACACCTGCATATGTATAGGTCCCAATTGTCGGCGAGTGACCAGGATGCGATCCATAGAGGCTCCGGTGTGTAGGGGTTAGATTGGGGTAAGTTCTCGAGTATCCGGTGCAGGAGTGGCATCTGAGTCCTGGGAGTCCGACGATTCTGTACCATGCTGTGTCTGAGCGCCAATCCAATGGCGCCCTTTGGCGGCGGATGTATTGAAGGCGGCTAAGAGATCACGTCGTTTCCAGGTGAGGTGGACGGTGCCTTTTTTGAAGTATCGAATATGGAAGTAAGTGCTGTCACAGGTGCCGGGGTGCTGTCGATTCGTGTCGAAGGCGTGTGTGAGGGCCCTTCCGATCGTGATGATCTCTTCATAGCGTTGTCCATCGAGGACGGCAAGAATGCGGTCGAGGTCATTGTAAAGGACATCGCTTGTGTGACGGCTCCAAATATCGAATCGGCCGTACGAGAAGTGACATCCGTAGGGGAAGATGAGGCGTGTGTTCACTTTATAAGAATCGTTCGTTTTCCACCCTCGTTGGCCGTCTCCACTTCCGATATCCCCTGTGGTATTGCCTTTGTAATGGCTGGTGAGGTTGAGGAACACATTCCAGACAGATTTCTCGAAGAGTTGCGTGCGTTGGAGAAAGACGTTGGTGAGCGTGCCCTTGATGTTGACCTTATTGAAGGGAATGGTGCTGTGTCGTTCCAGATCGCGTAAGAGTTCTTCTGTCTGTGTAGAATCGAGCCATTTTCGGAATTCCGTTTGTTCGAACACGTGGAGCCATGCGCTGCGACGAAGGCTTTTTGCAAACTCCGCTCGGGCCGCGGTGGTATTGGTTTGGGCGAGTTCCAGGATCGTACTGAGTTTGCTTTTGCCTCGTCCATCTCGATCGTCTTGAATGGTCGTGCCTAAGGCCTCCATGAACAGCGAGGCTTTGCGAACGTGTGAAAACGCTTTGAACATTTCTTCTAAGGCATGTGTGTAGAAATGTTCGAGGTTGCCAAGCCGATCTTTGAGAGCCGGTAAGGATTCAGGTGATCCAATATGATCGTCGATGATTCGTTCCTGGCCGCTGGTGTGCCAGAGAGGAATACGGTCTTCGTCGGTCATCTTGTTCAGATAGACCATGGCCACATGGACATCGGTCGGTCGTTCCGAGTCTTGGAAGCAGGGGCCCAGTGCTTCTACGGAGCCATGGTCGGCGATCAGTGCCGTGAGGCGTCTGCGTTCTTCGGTGTAGGGGTTATCGATAGTTTCTTGATTGAGGAGACAGACAATTTCGCCTGCGTGGAGAAAATCCCACGCTTTAAGTAGGTGCTTCGTGCCTTGTGAGAACGGAGGGTTTAAGAGGATGGCATCATAGTAGGAGATGCCGGAGTAGGTTAGCCAGTCATACCCAACGATGGTGAGTTCAGGATGTTGATGCAGGATGGCGACGAGGTCAGGGTTTGATTCAATGACGTCGACGCAAAATCGGCTGTTGTTCTGGTGGCTCCATCGATCGCTCTCTCGGCCCGCGTTGAGAATCGCGAGGGCGAGATCCCCTTTCCCGGCGTTCGGCTCGAGAAAATGGACGGCATACGGGCTGATCTTTTTCAGCATTGTGGTGGCGATGTGGTTGGAAGTGGGGAAGAGTTCTTCAAAGAACATAGGGAATCCTTGTGTGACGGTAATGATTCCAGACATGCTGTCGAGTGAAGGAGCTGATGCGGGGTGAGCATGATCGGTCTGTATTACGGGAGAGGACACTGTCGGAGGCGAAGATCTGGTGGCCATTCCGTCATGTCGCCCCCTTTGGGGATGTGCGTGTCTTTGAGCATGGGCAGGTCCGATGTGCTTAGGCGGCCGAGACCGTACAGGGGGTGAGGTGGGAGAGCAGTGTGCCAATACAGTGGCGGAGCGCGTGCAGCTCCATCGGTTTGGAAAAAAATCCTTGGAGGCCCAGTCGCTGTCGCTCTGAGTTGATGAGCTGGTCCGGGAATCCCCCGCTCATGCCAATAATCGGCGTGGTGGGACTCAGTTGTTGGATGTGTCGAATCGCTTCAGGACCGGTCATAACGGGCATGGACATATCGGTGAGGACCAGATCGCAGGGCTGTTCCTGAAACCGTGCTACACCGTCAGAGCCGTTTTCGGCCGTGATGACGGTATAGCCGTCTGTTCGGAGGGCGATGGCGAGGAGTTCGCGTACGCCGGCATGGTCCTCAATGAGCAGAATGGTCGGCATGGGTGGTCTCCGTGTGTAGAGAAAGGTGATCGAGTCCGCTGTCGTCTGGGAGGGGGTCGAGGTCTGTGAGCACCGTGTGAAAAGTCAGGTTGTGAGGCAAGCCGTCTCGGTCTGCCTGGGTACTGATTTCACTGACCGTATGGCCATCACGCTCTAAGAGCTTTCTGTACCGGCCTCGGAGCACGCCATCGTCGTGAATGATCAGAATTGATGCCATGGAACACCTCCCAGGTGATGCGTGGAAGCGGCTTCTCGTGAAGTAGTACGGGATTGCATGTGAGATGTGATGGAGCGCGTAGGTGGTGCCGGCGGAGCCGGCCTCTGAGTCGGGGATGGTCGTGTGGGCGACGTGCGTGGGCGTGTGGTGAGTCTCCTGACACGGTTCGTCGATTCCGACGTGTCTGTGATTAGCCCACAGCCGGTGGGATGGCACTGGTGTCGGATAAGAGTGCTGTGAGAAAGAGGTCGGCGTCAGGAGCGCTGGTGCACGTCACGTCGAGTCGTCCATTTTTGAAAAACCTGAGGGTGATGGGCGGAATGTGCCATGGGACGGCCGTGACATCATCTCGTTGCGTATAGAAACAGCGAATGAGGGCGCTCGAGATGGCGACATGGGCCGGGTCGGCGTGGTGGAGTGTGATTTTTGCGAATTGCCACAAGGCGATGAGGGAGGCGTCAGTGCCAAATGGGAGTCGTCACTGGGTGGGGGGATGGTGGTGCCGTTCGAGCTCGCACTGGAGTTTGAGTGTTGACCTGGTTGTCGATCCGGTGAGGAGCAGGTGTTTCTTGGAAATCGGAAGCAGGGGGTTGGCGAATGGGTGGGGGAGTAATGTTCTGGCAGTCTCGCGGATCGCGAGATAGGACCGGGATGCAGCATCGGGGAGGAAGGTCTGATCGAGGTACGCGATCACGTCGTCATAATTGAAGATCGTGGTGCCATGGAGCTTCTGCCAGGTGCGTTCCACGTCCTTGATGTCCATGGGGACATTGGGATGCTGGCGGTGCCACTCAAAACAGGCGAGGTGTAGGAGTTCGGTGTGCAGTTCCGTCGCCCGGGTATGACACTCATGGACATATCGGTGAATGCGGTCGAATCCATCCCGATCGGCATCCGAGTGTGTGTCACCGTCGTCCTGGATCTGTAAGGGGAGAAGGGCGGCAAGTGAACGCTGGATAATCTGCCACGCGGAGGTCAGCGGGTGGGTCATGGGGTTCGATGCCTCGCGAGTTGGTGCGATGACGATGTGGTGCTAGACGAGGAGGGCCATCCGTGGCCCTCCTCGTCGTGAGAAAGGGGGTCTACTCCTGTGCGTCGTCGTCGCGGTCATTCTCAGGGAGAGGCTGATACTTGAGCTGCGTGAGACGGCACTCGCCATAGGCGATGTCGTCACGGGGTCCCAGATAGACGGGTTGATGCAGATTGTGGCTGGCGGAGAAGGCGTAGAGGTACTGGACCTCAATCAGACTATTGATGGGTGGAATAGGCGTATTCGGGGGGATGGTGACATTGCCACACGACACAAAGCGGTCGTGAGCATGGAGTAGCTGGATTTCGACGCTGCGTTTCAGATTGTGTTTCTTGACGACGAAGGTGCTCGTGGCGATGAATTTCAGTTTCCATTGTGGCCCCCCGCTGTTCGGGCGTCCAGGAGTGTAGGGCGCGCGCGGGTCTTTAAAGACGATGCCTTCGGCATTCTCGGCACGGAGCCGGGCATAGAGCGCGCGTTTGGCCTGTGGAGTTGTGGCGGCAATGACGGGTTGAATCGCGGGATGTGAGGCGACGTCGATGAGTGGGAGCAGGATGTCATAGCGGGTGGCATAGGGGGCGGGTTTCAGATCTCTGTTGTACCGGGTCAGATCGAAACAGTGAAATGTCGTCCCGATTCCTTCTCCGACGAGGGCGACATCATCAGCGGGGAGGCGACGGACTGCCTCGACGATGGGTTCCGGGAGGGCGATCGAGAGACCGCGTTTGTTGGCGCCGATGATCCGGTCACCGTCTTTTTTGACCTGCAGCAAGCGCCCATTTTTCTTCTCCTGCGCATAGCAGCCATTCGCGAGGAATTCTTCGAGTCGATTGTCCTCAAGGGTGTTCAATAATTGAGGGAGCAAGCCAGTCACTCGGCCGCTTTGGCTGCTGTCTTGATAGGGGACCCCTGCCTCGCCCGGGGTATAGCCTTTCGCGGTCTTTTCCTGCACCAGTTTCGTGAAGATGGTCTCCGCCTGGGCGTACGGCACTGGCTGGGCGGTCTTGGTTCCGCTCGTGAGGGTTGCGCCTCGGCGGCCGTATTGAAACGTGACGACGTAGAGCTCATGGTCTGTCGGCGTGATCGAAGCATGGTATTCCTTGTCCGATCGACCATCGCGGTAATACAGGCTAACCGTATGGGGGACTGTGGGCACAGACATAGAGAACCTCGTCGGTAAGAGATGGAAGGATGGTGCCCGGTGTATCGGTGGTGTGGCGGTGCGTGCTGGCGTGTGGGAGTGCGGAGCACATCGACTGATAAAGGCCTTGTTGTTTGGGAAGCCAGACTCACCGCTGAGGTCGTGTGGGTATGTCAGCTGACGAGGGGGGTGCCGTGAGGGCTGGATGTGCGCTCAGGGTTTGGAAGGCGGCTTGGCAGTGAGTCAAGGCAGCGAGTGCCACTTCGTAGTTGGCCTGTGCGCCTCGGTGGCCATCGTTGGCACGTTGCTCCAGGTGATCAAGCCCAAATGCGGCAATGGCATAGACCGCGGTGAGGCGCTGCTCCAGCGTCGTGACACAGATGCGGAGTGAGGGGGAGTTACCTGAGGACGTGTGCGGCGAGCGGGTGTCTGTCTCGGACGTCGGGTGTGAATTGGCATGACGGGGCCTTTTTGGTGAAAGGGGTGTGAAGGGATGCGAGGGGGCAATGGAGGGTATTGACAGTCGAAAAGCTGAGGGCTATAGTTGGATCATTCTATTTGGTTTTGTAGGCTTTCGCTGAAACATCGTTCTGTACGTTCTGTACTGAATGTTCATCCTCTCTATTCGAGATTGTATGAGTGACTTGATCGGTCCTCAGACGTCTCTCTTCACGACTCGCGTAGTCTTCTACCTGATGTAGATGATACCGAGATTCCTATCGTTCCATCTCATTCTCTCTATTTCAATCTGACGTTCGTTGTTTCTCCTGCTTCCTTACCATGTCTTGTGTCCAGGGCCTTGTCTACTGGTCATCCATCAGATCGTCTCGATCTGCCGCAGTCCATTGTGCGTAAACATGATAAATCGCATGGCGATTTGTCTCTAGAGGAGGTGTGTATGAAGGAACTTGTCAGGCTCGATGTGGAAATTGTGCACCGGATTGTGACCGTCACACTGGAGCATGTAGGAGGTACTCGTCAGCAGTTCGACTTGGTCTATGATGATGTCTTCAGCCGGCTCGATCAACTGATTGATGCAGGGATGGTGGCATGGATTCGATCACGTTCGGACTTCTTCACGGTTATGCCGCAACGCGACGTCGATGTGATCGAGTTGGAGTCGGAGATAAAGAAGCGATTGCGAGTGTAATTTGCTTCAGCGTCTTGGCTTCCGCGACGGTCATACGATGATGCCGCTTCAGTGTTCTCACCTGTGCCTTCAATTTTTCAATTCCATCGTTCATCGATAAATAGTTCAGGGTTCCCACGAATTCGGCGTTGGTCTTCCAAAACTTTGGACGGCTATCGACGAATGCGTTGACCATATCCTGAACGGCCATTAATGCACGATTGATCATGAAGTCCTCCCCGTAAGTGCCTGATGAAAGTCTAGCACAGATCTGGGAGTACGGGTCAATGGTTGCCTCTCAGAACCGAGAGCATATCATGTCGTAACCATAAGGAGTTTGACCATGCATACCTGTGGAACACGTGTACATACAGCTGCGTTGACTGAAGTGGTTCATGAATTCTATTCACCGGTTGGCTGGTATCTTGGCACGGTGATGAAGGATGGACTCTTACAGCGATTCAGTGACTTATTTCCGACGCAAGATGCTGCACGCCGCGTCCTCGATGTGCTTCGTGATGCTGGCGTACAGGATGAAGACTTTCTGTCGATGGATGCAGCGGGCGAGAATTATTGTGATGTTGGAGTGACCGGTTTTGCCGATCCGCTCCCTCGTCATTTTGTCGCGGTTGCATTGGTTCCTTCAGCTCGCATGCGTGTCCTGCACTATGATCGTACACGGCTCCAGCGTGATTTGGCATTACCGGGTATTCGAACGGTGATCCAAATTGTCCGATGGTGTCGAACGATGGCTGTGTGGAATTCGCCGGCGGTGTTGATGGGGCATAACGTCTAACAGAAGGAAGGTGTCATGAATGATCATGAGTGGAATGTATTTTCGGAAAAGGTGGCACAGGGCTTACACGAGTATGTGGAACATCCTGATCGTGTCTCGGCTGCCATGCGTGAAACGATTCGTCATGCACCAGTACGGTATCGTGGATCGTCGATCTCAATTCAGGCATTAGCTGAACAGGTACGGTCTCACGTGTTAGGGCATGTCACGATTCCGGAAGATCAAGAATATCGAGGTACGGTGGCATTGGTAGCAGTGGGAAAGGAGCTGTCTGCTAGTGCACGTAAGATGTTGGAGATCTATACGGGGTACGATGCATCGAAATTGGAGGCTTTAGGTCATAACGCTGCAGATGCCCTTGGCGATGCAGTGATTGCGCTCTATGGCTGTCCGTGGGATCTCGTCTAGCCGTTGTTGCGCTCAGTCGTGTTCTGGTTGTCTGTCCATTCACATCACATCACATCTTATACATTGCACGATCTGGTTCACGCGTATGTGAATCGAGATTCGTCGTGTCCAGAAAGGATCACATGAACACATCATCATCATATCTGAAGGCTCAGAAGCGTCCGGCATTTGCGTCACTGCGTGATTTGGTTCGCAGTCTTCCTCGCCACCATCGGTTTGGAAACGCTGAATCAGGACGGAGTACACGGACGCCGAGTTGGATGCAGTTGGAACTGGACCAGTTGCAGTATTTGATTCGGGAACTGGAATCAGGTTTTCATCGTGTGCATCCTGCGACGCTTCAAGCGATACAACAACATGTTCTCGAGGTGAAACGAACGGAACAAGGGAATCAGCGTATGCATGATGCCCGGACACCGTTTGAAGATCGATATCACGATGACCGAGTGCTGGACGTGGATGCCATGGAGGTCTTGCCGCGCTGTTGGGTGACTGACAAGACGGCACGTCCGAAGATGTCTCCTGAAGTCCATGCATTGTTGACGACAGAATCGGATCCGGTGCGATATGCTTGGCACTACCAAATGTGGCGCTATCAGAATCGTCTGGTCACATTAGTGGATGGTCGTTGGGCGTATCGTCTTGATGCCAGCCGTGCACAACCGTTGTGTGGGGTGTTGGGTATCGTTCGTCTTTCTGTGGTCGAATTGCGCGTCAATGAATGTCCAGCTGTTGAGCAGATATGGATTACAGGATCCGTTCAATGCTCCGAGTGTGGTGGCATGCATCGGCATCCTGTCTCAGTTCCGCAATCGGTTTCACGTACCGCGTCGGAATCGAGTCAGGTTTGTCAGCATTGTCAGAGCACGGCACTGGAATCCATTGTCTATGGTCGTGGCTCGTATCAGATAACCGATTGGCATTGTGTGAATTGCGGCTGGTATCCGAAGTCTGCACTCACGACCTTGCCGTTATCTGTTGTGGAGTCCAATCTTCTCGCGGTGCCAGCTCGATGTACCGATCTCTCGACAAGTGAGTGTTTGCAGACACAACTTGACGTGGTGATGGGTGATGAGGCTGGTACGGTGGTGGAAGGCATGGGTGAGGATGAATCAGACGAGTTGACGGGTTACGAAGTGGAAACGGATCCACTTGTGACTGAAGACGAGCTCGTATCGGATGATCAGGAAGAGACGATAGCACACAGCGAGGAGTTCGAGGTGGTGGCGACGGATCTTCCTGCATACGATGAACTGCTGGTGTCCTTACAAGGTGGGTTTTGGAAAAATCGTCATGCGAAGTATCTCCGAGGGTATTTGCTCGATATGACTATACGCTGTGGTGGGCTCCGAGATCGTCATGCACGTCGTGATTTGGTCTGGGCGGTCGCATCGGTATTGTCAGAGTCGTGTGAATCCATGGGGAAACTCGAGCAACGTCAGTTGGGACGATGGATTCTGAAACAATCTGATGAGGCCTTGCAGAAGCTGTTGCCGGAAGTAGAGTTGACGACGGAATTAACAACGGGCCAGTCTGTGCGTTGTGTGCCACCGATGGATGGATGGTTGCAACAATGGACGATGGCGTGTTTGCGGAAACGTCGGTCTTATCTCTATCGGAAGGCGGCTGCTCGTCGATTTGCCCCGTTCTTTGGTGTCTATCAACAGACATTCTTAAGGGCGGTGGGTTCAATCTAAGATTGGCGGATACGTATGGATCATGGGAAATTTGGCTTACCTGGATTCCTGTGACCCATACGTGTCGTCATCAAGATTTCTGAACGTAGTACAATCATGACACGTGAGCAGACGAGAGGTTTGAGCACGTTGTTGACATAAAAGGGCACTCGTCTTTGGGCGTACTATTCCTTTGGAATAGCACAACACCCCAACCGAGTGCCCTTTTTTTTGTCCTGTGGCGGTCCCCGGTTCTCCACGCTTTCTCCTCGAAGCGTGACGGAGCTCTTGTCGAGTGATGCTGCCATGACAGTCGTTAGATTTCTGCGTGGAGGGCACAGGCGGTGTTGGTTTCTACGAGTGCCGAGCTCGGGGTGACGGTGTCGGTGCCATCGCACGACGATTCCATGTCGTGGAGCCTGGTCGGGGCCATCTTGGACGGGCGAGGAGGAGGGGTCGTCCCGCGTCGAGTCAGAAATTGTGCCAGTGAGGCAGGATTCAGGTGATGGCGTGCGCCCAGGATTCTGGCGCCCGCCTGTTTGTCACGAAACCCGCGCAGTTGGTAATAGAGGGCGCATTCCAGGGGTTGGGTCAAGTGATCCAGGGGGATGAAATGCTCCGCGTGGGGATGGGCGAGGATCGGATGGTCGCTATCAAGATTGCCGACTAAGGCGAGGAGATCGGCGGTGGAGAGCTGCTTGATCCAGTGCGTGATGTGTGCGGAATCCTCTTCGGTCGAGGCCTCAACGCCGTCATGGACCAGTTGACCGGCGAGCGTCCAGTGGAGGGTTCGATTCGTGGTGGTGTCCTGACCTTCCAACATCAACTCAATGAGCCGTTGTCGGAGTGGGGCATGGCCATGCGTGAAGAGGGCAAATGCCGGGGCATGGAGCCGATCGGTGATGTCGGGCATGTCGATGTCCTCTTCGGGCGTATCCTCAAAGGTATCGACTTCGAATTCGTGGGAAGATGCATATTCCAGGGTCTCGCCCTGTTGTTCCTCGAATTCGCAGTCCGGTGCGGTGTCCACGTCATCGGCGATGCCGTCGTGGTCGTCCTCGTGAAGGAGTGAGAGGGTGATGCGTTCTTCGTTGAGGGCAATTTCCTGGTCGGACAGCGGGTCGACGTCTTGGATCAGACTGGGGCCTGATCGAGAGATGTGCCATCCGCAGGTGAGACATTTGAGGGTGTCGGGACCGTCCGGGACATAGGTCGCTCGAGCGTCGGCATGGCATTTGGGACATTCGATGGCGCTGGGAGCGAAGGGACGTGGGGAAGGGGGCACGGGTGACGGCTGTGGGGTGAGATGATAGCCCTGGCAGCTCTGGCAGAGTCGGCGGCCGAGGGGGTGGATGAACCGGGCCATGGCATCCGCGAGTGAGAGGGTTTCTCGGATCGAGCACAGGGTTTCAATCCGTGTGGGACCTACCCAGCGGACTCGTTGGCCATTGGGGAGTACGGCATAGCGTGGGCGGCTATGACGTGTGGAGGTGCGGATGATTTGGGGGAATTCAGGGCGTGGATCATCGTCGGTATACCGAGTGGCGCGTTCATAGAAGCGCTCGCGTTCACGCGTGCCCCAGTCTTCCAAGGCGAGGGTATGGCTCGCTTCCAGCTCCGTGAGCACGTGTTCCTCGTCATCCGAGTCTTTGAGGTAGACCCGGGAGGGCAGATAGTGCCGAGGGGATTCCTCTTCTTCGAGACGAGGGGACGACCGGTCTGGGCGTGTGTGGGGAGTGTACATGAGGATCTCCTTGATGCTGCGTGAAGAGGGTGGATTAGACCTGTGCGAATTCTGGGAGTGTGGGAAGCTGAGGCGTGACGTCGTCGAGAACCCGCTTCGGTTTCGCGAGTAACGTCAGCATCATGGGATCTGAGACATACAGATGAAAGTAGCGTTGGGACGCTTCGTCCCCTCGTTTCCAGGTTTTGGATTGCAGCCGACCGATGACGCGGACTTCATGTCCTTGGACCAGGGCATGGGCCTGGGCCTCACTGATGCCACTGACTTTGACATCGAGATACATGGGGCTATCGAGGTTTTTGGCGACATGGTCGTCATTGACGGCGATGGAGAAGCACAGCAGTTGCCCTTTTTCCGGGTAATACTCAGGGGTATGGGTGACATAGCCTTCGAGAATGGAATGGTTGAGATTGGATTTCATGGTGGGCTCCTTGTGTGCGAGTGAGAGGTCTGAGTTGTTGATGCGGTGCACTGGTATCGTACCCCTGTGCCCGCGGAGCGGGCCTCAGAGTGGGGGTGTCGTGGCGGTGGGGCGTTGTGCGTTGATGGAAGGAGAACGAGCGCGGTGGCCGTTGAAAGGGCTGTCGAGCTTAGGCTGCGAACGGGATTGTGGTGCGCTCGGCGTGAAGGGCCTTTTGGATGGATTCCCAGATGGTGTCATGTCGTATGGAGGGACGGGGACAGGTGTGGCGTGCGGCGGCGAGTCGTCGTCGATCGTGCGTGGTCCATTGTCGGCAGAGAAGATCGAGGGTATGGTCGTGGAGTGACGGTGTAGAACGGCAACCGGGGCGCATGGATACCTCAAGGTAAGGGTGTTGATGGAGGACTGGGCGTCGTCTCCGCTGAAGCGGGTGACTCATGGAGCACTCGTGCCCGCGGAGCGGGCCTCTTGTGGGAGGAGGGCGCGGGAAGTGTGTTAGCGCAAGGCCGTTCTACGGCCTGGGCTGGGCGTCTGCTCTGTCGCGCGTTGCGGTGTAGATGTTGGTGAGCAACTGGTGCGGCAGGAAAGATGACAGCACTGTTGCGCCGCATGCTGCGGCTGAAAGACGTTGGGACATGCCGTACAAAACTTGGGGCGGTGGACCGGCATCCTCAGCCGTTCTTGCATCATTATCCGTGCAATTTGTCGATAGGCTTGCGCCAAGGGTTCACGGGACCTATTGGTCTGTAGATGCTGGACGAATGTTGGGGTGAGGGCCGGGTGTTCTGTGGGCGTGAGCATTTCGTCCAAGATGAGGTCACGTCCTGTCCACGTCGGGGCCGATGTCCAATGGGTGGGTGTCAGGGTTTGATTCAGCCATCCTTGGACAAAGGCTTTAATTGACATCCTCCTGCGCCCTAAAGGGCGGGGATTCCTACGGCGCTCAGCCAAAAGCCAGCTGACTCACTTCGGTGGGTTCCTGTTGCTGACGGGCTCGGGCCCCGTTCACTTCACAGGCGATCTGGGCTGCAGTTGCCTGCCCGACAGCAGCGGCTGTCGTGTCCTGCCCTTCGCCTTGCAGGTGGGCTATCCCACGCGCAAGGATATTGACTGCGCCGACGAGGTCGGCATGGTTTTCGTAGTGACATTCTACACAGGCGAATCGTGCCTGCGTGCGTCGATTGTCTTTCGACACATGTCCACAAGTTGGACAGGTCTGACTGGTATGATGCGCCGGCACGGCGAGCAGCATCCCGCCGTTCCACGATAATTTATAGTCAAGTTGTCGTCGAAACTCACCCCAGCCCTGATCGAGGACGGCTCGATTCAAGCCGGATTTAGCTCGAACGTTCTTGCCTGGTTCTTTAACTGTTCCGGCGGCGGACCTCGACATATTTCCTACTTTTAGGTCTTCAACTATGACCATCGCGTGGTTATTGCTAATGGTGGTCGACGTCTTGTGCAGGAAATCCTGTCGAACATGCGCGATCCGAGTATGGATACGCTGAACTCTGGCTCGAGCCTTCTTCCAATTCCGACTGAATTTCTCCTTTCGACTCATGACGCGTTGAGCTTTCGCTAACGCCCGTTGATGACGTTTGAAACTGTTGCGCGGTTCAACCACGGTCCCATCTGATAGCGTCGCAAAGCGTGTAATGCCAAGATCGATGCCAACCAGACTCGTGGCCTTCATGATCGGCTGGGCCACCTCCCGTTCAGTCTGAATCGAGACGTGCCATGTATTGCTTGAACAACTCACGGTCACGTTCTTGATCGTGCCGAGCACATCGCGACTATTGCGATAGCGGAGCCATCCGAGCTTCGGCAAGAAGATTCTCGAATTCTTCTGATCCAGCTCATAGCCCTGGGGATAGCGAAAGCTGTCGTAGTGGCCTTTCTTCTTAAAGACCGGATGAGCCGCGCGTTTCGCAAAGAAGTTCTGGTAGCCTTGGTTGAGATCAGCCATGACTTGTTGAAGCGTTTGAGACGGAGAGGCCTTGAGATATGAGAGCTCTTTCTTCCACGCAGGGAGCCAGTAGTTCATCCCAAAGGCATTCGTGAACGATTCACCAGCCGCATACTGTGTCTGCTGGCGTGCCAACGCAAGATTCCAGACCTTCCGAGCATTTCCAGCAAATTGCCGCAAGGCACGAAGTTGCGTGCCGTTCGGTTCAATTTTGAATTTATAGGCTTGAACGCGCGTCATGGAATTAGTGTGCGTGATTCACGAGAAAGAGGCTACTGAAATCCTGGGGAAGCGTCTCGTACCATCAGAATGCGCCAATCCGTCATAGAAAATTAAACCTCGGTCTCAATCAATTCAAGGACGCTTTCGGCGTCCGCGCTATCCATCTCCGTCCTAAAGGACGGAGATTTTCGCGCCTACTCGATAGACGGCAATCGTGATCAGACAGGTCATGATGACCGCCAATATTTCATATGGTCCTACATCGCTGACAAGCCATCTCACGACATCCATCGGTGTACTCCTGCACGAGGGTGAGAATAAACTGAAAGACTTTAGCCGTTCAATCCCGGAATGGCATCCTGCATCGGGTGGTTATATTTGTTTTCGACACAGTGGTGGCAGAGGTAGTGCTGGTCTGTTTCGCACTCTCCGACTTCGCCTGTGCGCGAGGGGCGCGGCTGGTAGGCTGAGCAGGGAAAGAGCGGATCGCGTTCACCCGGAAGGCCAACGGGATGACCTTTATAGGCGGTGCGCCATTTGGCAAAGGCATGGAGACAGATGGCTTTCCACCAGCGTGTTCGGAGAGAGAGGTGTCGGTCGCGATAGTGAAGGAGTTCGTTTCGAAATTGGATCCGGAGTGGGGGAGGGGTGTGTGGGCGCGGGGAGATATCGATCTGGAGGAGAGGTCCTGGGCCCTTCATGAATTTGTCCTATCGGCTAAGAGGGAGGGGACCTGACTTGCGTGTGAACTTGTTGTCCCCTCCCTCGGTTTGACGGTCACGTCACTTCGTCGAGATATCGTCGTCGTCTTCGTCTTCATCCGGTTCTATAACAGGGTGTAAGTTCATGTGTTCACCTCCTTTCTGTTAGCGTGAATTGTTGTTCATGGGCGGTGAAGTGTGAGGGGGCCGTTGGTGGCTGCCTTGATAAATGACAAAGCACAGAACCAGAAATCCTAGGATATAAAAAACTATTGCCCTGAACGGGGACAGGTTCCGTGATCCATTCATGATCGAGTGCCTGCCGAGATGGGTGGGCGGTCTGTGCTGCTTTGCTTCGTGTGTGAAGACAAGGGCAACACCATGGGATCGGGTTCTCCAATCTCAAGCAGCACGCGCGTGCCGTCGTAGACTTTCCTGCCACTGAAATAGCCAAGACATTGTCTGATGAGGAGTTCGTCGAGCTGGGCCGGCGTGATGGAGCCTGACGTGCGGAGCAGCTCGGCTCGAAAGCGGAGAAGGAAGTCCGTGACACGCTGGGCTGATTCCGGTTGCGCGAGCCATTGGGTGACGACTTCCTCGACGAGCACATTGACGATTTCGTGTGCGCGCACATGTTGGGGGTCGAGATCGGCACGTTCGGCGACTAGGGTGGTGAGATCGGTCATGAGGTCCTGTACGGCATATCGTCCCTTGGAATACAGCACGATGTGGTGCATGCCACGTGCGAGGGGACTATCAGGTGTGGATGATGTCGTCATGAGGAAGGCCTTTCGTCAGGGGTAACTTCCCGATCATGGCAGCAGAGAATGATGGGGGTGGTGCCGACGGGGAGCGATGCGCGAGCCTCTTCGACGAGGAGGGCGGCGGTGGTCGAGTGACGTGAGAACGTGGTGGCGACTGCGGGGTGATGGGCAATCTGGGCCCAGTCTCGGGTGCTGAACCAGGCTAAGAGATCGAGGGCTGCGGTCAAGGGGTCCCTCTGGGAGCGTAATGTTTGAGGGCTGGGGATCGCTGGCTGGGACATGATGGTCTCCGACTGAGTGACGCGTCGCCTGCGCCTCGCGTCTGTGAGCATCGGACCGGCGTCTCGCGTGAGGCGTGCGGCGGCCTATCAGTTAGGACTTATAGGCGAACACTGACACGAAGTCAAGGGGTGTGTAGGGCTCTGGTCTCCGGAGACGTGTTCATGTGGCGCTGTAGTGAAGCGTGTGGGTAGAAAAGAGGAGTTTCTGGGGCGTGAATGCGACGCGGCTCCAAAAGTGCGGGTCGAGTCCAAGGACATCGACGGTGTTGAGCGAGCGGAGGTTGGTCTGCCTGTGACAGGTGACGGAGGAGATCCGGATCGTAAAGGCCTCTTGGAGGGCGTGCCAAAAGACCAGGTCATTTGGGCGGGTCCGGGGCGTGGTCTTGGTGCCCCGAGGGCGCGTGAAGGTGAGCGTGAGGCCGCCGGTGCCGTAGGTGATCGTCGAGGGGAATGGCGCCAGCGCGGTTTGGATGCGGGTGATTTCACCCAACGTCTGTGGCGTGAGGCAGGCACTGATCGGTGGGGCAAGGAACTTTGTCCGGCAGGGAGGACCGATCGGCGACGGGGTCGGCAGGACGGATTCGAGTGCCTGGCATCGATCGGTGATGGTCTCGTCGCGTCTGAGGTATTCGGCGCGGATCGTCTGGTGCCAGTCCTGTACCCTGAGATGATAGGTGTGCAGCCCGCCGGCTGCAGCGAGCTCCGCTGGGGTGATCAGCGGAACGGTCATGTCCAGCGTCTGTGTCGTGAGCCAGGTGGTGAGTTCCTTCCAGGCCGTGTCCATCTCATGACTCAGTCGGTGATGGTGGGTATACCATTGGACTCGATCGTCCAGGTAGTGGGTCTGTGCGGAAAAGTATTCCGTCTTGGGCTGGCCGGCCGGTTGATCGAGCCCTGTGGGGGTACTGGTTTGGCAGTGGTGGAGCGACGCGCTGTCGGGCCGATGGCGGTGCATGCAGCGATAACAATAGAACGTGTCCCCTAATACGGCGCGCAGCATGTTGGTCGTATCATCATGCCGCGGGGCTGGTGAGGAATGTGGGAGTAGGATGGGGTGGGGTGACAGATACCGACGCGAGTCGGGTAGGGAAAAGAGATGTCCATAGGGGGAGGCGAACGCGAACGCACCATAGGCGAGTTCGAACGGGAGTGTCGTCCAGGTGTCAGGCAAGATCGGCAGTCCCGTCTGGGGGTCCCGGGCCGCATCTTCGAGCGTCCAGGCATCGAGCGTGAGGGGCCAATGAATATGGCTGCTCCAGGTGTCGAGAGACCATGGTGCCTGCTGACTTCGCATGCCGGTGGCTGTGGGCGTTCGTTCGACTTGGAGCGGGTCAGTCTGAATCAATCGGGTTGTCGACCCGTCTTGATAGTAATAGCGCCGTTCGAGTGGGAATGTTTTCGGGGGACGAGGCAGATGGTGAGGCATGTGTGACCTGATGTTCAGAGAGGTGAGGCTCACGAGTCGACGCGGGAATTGGCGGGGGTCGCGTCTGGGGTGTCGGCGGTGAGGGTGCGGAGATCGTCTTCGATCGCCAGTAACCCTCGATCGAGCGTGTCTTTTAAAAAGACCGTACGTTTAATCAACGTGGGGAGTTGGTCGAGTGAGGGGTTGTTGCGCGTATGATCGGCGATGGCTTTAAGTTCTTCGAGTCCATCTTCGAGGCTTGCGGGGAGTGCCGTGATGAGGTCTGGGGTTAAGGTATCGGGTGTAATCATGGTGTGAATCTCCTGGTGCGAGAGGGCTGAACGTCTGTCGTCGTTAGCAATTTATGTGGGTCGTGTACGTGCCATTTCTATTCGCGTTGGCAGTGCGAAGAGGTCATGTGTCCCGATCGTTCGGCGTGTATCGGTTAGACTTCGGCAATATATCCTGCTGAGACGGAGAACAGGGTGCGTCGTAAGTGCTGCATCGCCTGGAATTGTTCATCACGGCGTGCGTCGATATTCCAGGCCGAGAGGCCGTTGTCAGACTGAACTGGGTACAAGGTGAGGCACGGGTAGGACGTCCCGGCCCAGGGTCCCGTCATATATGTCGCCGTCGCGCGGCAATCCAGACTCCGATCAAAATGATATCCGAATTGCGCGTACCGGGCCTGGAGTTCTTCCATGCTGACTCGAACGTGTCTGCTTTCGAGTCTCCGCGCGAGTTCCGTGTGGAGTTGTCGGGTCATATGGCGGGGCTCCGATTGTCCGGGGTGACGAGATTCGACGCCGATGCCGGCATCAGGCTGTTGTGCGGTGTCGGTGGTCTATCGTGCGTGGACGGGTCCTCCCGCGTCATGTCCTGTATCGAGTCTCCCGATGGAGGGCACGCCTTGATGCTCGTAATCGTGGCGGTCACGATATGATGGAGAAAGTGAATTCTGATCCGATGTTTGGGGGCGAGGGTGTTCGGCGCGTGAATAATGTGGTTGTCGAGGCCTGTCACGAGAGCGTACCCGAGCGCGATGAGTCGATGAGGGTTTAAAGCCTCTATCTGGCTACTGTATTCAGTCACGCGTTGCTGGCGGTGTCCGAGGACGATCTGGATGGAACTGTGGATGTCCCGAGGCATGCGCCGGAGTGTGCGGCGGGCCGTGCCGAGGATGTCGTGCGTGATGACAGCGTGGACTGCATGGGTGAGAGTCTGGATGTGCCGATGGGCTTGATGTATTTGCGTGGGGCCTTGCTCAAGGAGGATTCGACTACTGGTGGTGAGGAGGGCGCGATGCGTGGCATGGATGGTCGAGAACGCGTGCTGGATGAGACCTTGCGTCACTGTCTGTATCTCGGTGCTGACGGACGCGGTGTGCTGGGTGATCTGCGTCTGGATCGTTCGATGCGTGGTGAGCACCTGGGTGTGAAAGTGGTTGAGGTGGGTCACGAGGTAGTGCGCGGCGGCGGTGGGGGTTTCGAGGGACTGATAGGCGACGAGATCACAGACGGACTGATCGATCTGGTGTCCGAGCCCAGTGAGGACTGGAATTGGGCAGTGGGCGACCGCGCGGGCGACGCGATAGAGGTCGTACGCGGCGAGGTCCAGTTCTCCACCACCACCTCGAATGAGCAGGACAGCATCAAAGTCTCTATGTCGTGCGGTAACCTCGTCGAACGCGCGCACGATCGTGGATTCGGCCTGGATGCCTTGGACGGCGACGGGGAAGAGGGTGACGGAAATGGCAAATGGGCTTTGTCGGAGGATGGAGAGGGCATCCTCATACGCAGCCGATCCTGGTTTGGTGAGGAGTGCCAGGCGGAGCGTGGGGTGGGTCCAAGGGCGTTGCCGATTGCGGGTGAAATCGCCTTCGGCTCGGAGGCGTGCGATGGCGGCGTCTCGTTGCTGGTGCTTCAAGCCTCGCATGCCGATAGTATTCAGCTTGAGCACACGTAAGTAGGGCTTAGCCTGCTTCGCCCAACAGTCAATGGTGGCATCGAGGATGACTTCACAGCAGGCGTCGCGCGCGGCAAGATTCATCCCCTGTCGTTCTCCGTCGGCTAAGATCTTGGTGATGGTGGCCTGGTCCCAGATAAATCCGGGTATGGCCACGGCGTTTGTAGTCGTGTCTGCGAGGGTTACGGAGAAGAAACGGGAGGCCCCGGTGTTGGCTTGTGGCCGGATCCATTGGCAGTGAATGGTATGGCGTCCCAGCGCGGTGAGTTCGTGCATTTTGCCCGCGATGGATTGCGTGATAGCGGTAATGGATGTGGGGGGGCTGTCTCGGAGTAAAGGCTGAATCGTGGAAGAGGATTCAGGGGCGCGAGTGGGAGTGGTCGACATGGTTGGATATCCACGGGTTGGCCGGTAAATCACGGGATAGGGGGTCTAGTGGGAACGGAATGGTGGGGCGGTGCCGGTGTTATGGAGTCGTAGAGGGACGACTGGGCTGCTCAATGGGACCGATGTTGTCCTGCTCAGGGAGCAGGAAAGGACTAATTTCGCTGAGTGCAGCAGGGCGGATGGTTCCGGACCATTCAATCCGTGTCGGGGCGGTGAGGAGTGTTTCGCTGTCATGGAATTCGACATAGAGGGAGCCTTCCCAGAGATAAAAGGCTCCTCGAAGATCTTCAAGGGTGTTGATCTGTGCTCTGAGGTCGACCGGATGACCAAGTTCTTGTTGGCGTCGGAGATAGGGAAGGCAGAAGGCTCCCTGCCCGCCCAGTAAGGTCCAGTGGGGGGGATGTACGTTGAATGGGATGGTAAAGAGAATGGATTGATGGAGGAAGCGTTTACTGGGCATGGGCGTAGGTCTGCTGTCCGGTCAGTTGAGGGGCCATGACGTCGGCAGGAGAGAGCATACGTGAGTGGGCGAGGCGTCTTCTAGTCTGAAGTGAGTGAGTAGCATGATCAGATGGTGCAGGGGTGGTTAAAACAGATAGCCAATGCCAAAACTATAAAAGTTACTCTGACTCTTTACATCGAGGAGTCCAATCGTGGCTTGAGAGCCGTCAGCAAAATAGGTGGTATCGGTGCCATTTTTTGCCTGCAGCCAGGTGCCCATCCAGCCAAGACTGAGGTCCCAATGTGGTGACGGTCGATAGCGGAGTCGGACTTCCACATCGCCTCCGAATCCATCAGCCTGATGTAAGAATGACGGGTCCTGAGCGAAGCTGTCAGGTGTTGTGCCGTTTCTTAAGTTCCAGCGTCCAGTCCCACGATAGGTCAAATTTGGCCATTGTTGACAGTGAGGAAGTATGAGACTTGGGAATAATGTTTGAAACTCGGTAGTAAAGGTTGAGACTGGAACAATCCTCATCTGGCTATCGGCTGATGAAAGAGGTAGGGGAATATGGAGGGAGAAGATCAGTTTGAAAGTGATCGCATTGTAAACTCTATGTCCATAAAACCTGTTTGCGCACGGGTCGTATATCCCGCGTAAACTCGTGCGTTCTGTCTAGCTCACCCTGTCCGCAAATCAGACGGCAAATGGCCATTTGCGACCGGCGGCATCCGGCCACTGTGCGACAGTCGCTCCGGTACTCTCCACGCCGGAAAGCGGCCGTTCATGCGAGATGATGCTCGCTTCGCGCTACGCTTGGCTGAAGTGGGTCTGAGTCGGCTGGGGGAGGGTCGTAGAACAGTTACCTAACACGCGTGTCGGCGTCCACACAACCTGCCCACATGTCTTCCTGTAAGTTCTCGAAATTGACCTACCTCCGGTTTCATTCATACACCTAACTCGGTGTCTTTGAAACCGGCAGTAGCCCAGGGCCTCACGAACGGATCTCCCGCATGGCACTTTCCGAGAGAAAGCCTTGCGCGTGGAGACTGCGAAACCAGAGCCCGGCGAAGTGGCGAAGATCCTTCTTGAGCTGTGGTCGGATGTGTGATTTCTTCCCGCTGTGACTGTATTCGTAGACCCCTTGCATCACGCCCAGATAATCGTTGCGGTAGGTCATCGGCTCCGCTGCCGGCGAGGGATAGGCATACACTTCAAAGGTCATTTCTGGGTCCGCCATTAAGTCGCCATTCTGCACCCCGTAATGTGCGAGCGAGATTAGGGGATTACCTTCTGCAGAATGGCCGATTGATTCGATGCACAGGGCCATATAGTGTCCGCTGGCCAAGAGTTGAGTTGACGTCGAGAGAGTCCTCCTGGTGGAAGCACCAATGTAACATTCTTCCATAAACCTAGCCCACAGAGAACTAGAATTATTGCAGCCGGTAGCCAATCAGATGGCCTTCCTACATTTCAGCCTTGACAGCGCCCGCTAGCCCGCGATAGGTATCACGGTTGATAATTGAGTAACCTCTCGGATGCCCGCAAGGGCGTAACAGGGAAGTCCGGTGAAAATCCGGCGCGGTCCCGCCACTGTAAGTAGGAAGCGACCCCCGTGTAAGCCACTCGACGAATTTGTCGGGGAAGGCTGAGGGAAGCGTTGAAGGTCTGACCTTCAGAACCTACGAGCCAGGAGACCTATCCGAGGTGACAGAGCATTGTTTCTCCGCGCGGTAACGGAGATCTCGCCTGCCTCGTTGGCATGTGACCTCTTGTTCCTGTTGCGGGGCTGGAGGTTTTTTTATGCCCTCCGCCATTCTGGATCAGCGCAAGACTGATTGCTTCCCCCCGGATTTGGCCGCATGTCCCAGACCGGTCCGTGCAATATGAGCACAGGACTGCTCATCGTCGGGCACGGTAGCCGCGATCCCAGCGCGAATGTCGAATTCGAGGCTGTGGTTGCCGCCTATCGTGCGGCGCACCCCGATATTGATGTCACGCACGGCTATGTGGAGCTGGCCAAGCCGTCGTTGGCTGAGGCCCTTCGCGATCTGGCGCAACGGACTGACTTGCTTGTCGTGTTGCCGCTCTTCCTCTTTGCCGCGGGGCATGTGAAGAACGATATTCCTCTCGCGCTGTCGCAGGCCCGGCAGGATTTCCCATCCGTTCGTTTTACTGTAGCCAACGCCCTGGGCGTCCATCCGAATCTTGTCGAGCTGGCCTTCGAGCGTGCCCGGGCGGCGCTGGAAGGCGCCCGCGATCCTGCGAAGACCGCCGTCGTGGTCGTGGGGCGTGGCGCCAGCGATCCGGATGCGAACGGGGACTTTTGTAAAGTCGTTCGCCTCCTCGCAGAAGGGCGCGCGGTCGGGTGGGTGGTGCCCTGTTTCATCGGCGTCACGAGACCGCTATTTGAGGAGACGGTGGAACTGGTCGCGCGTGCACGCCCTGAACGGATCGTCGTGGTGCCGTACTTTCTCTTTGGCGGACGGTTAATTGCCAAGATTCGTGAGCAGGTGGAGTCGTTCCAAACACGCTATCCCTGGATCAAGACCGAGCTGGTACCGCATTTGGGAATTGACGACCGCCTGCTCACGTTGATGGATGAGCGCTTCTCCGAAGCGACGGAGGGAGAACGTCCGCTTCCCTGCGACACCTGCCAATATCGTGTGCCTGTGTCCGCCGTGACTGGGAACGTCGGCGGGCTGAAAGCGCTGCTCTGGAGTCTAAGACACGGGTTTACCCATGCGCAGGCCATGCCGCATGTGCATGCGCATCGCCCACTCGCCAAACATGTCCTGGTCTGCGGGAATGTCGATTGTGCCGACGGCGGGAGCATTTCCCTCATTGCTACATTACGGCGGCTGTTAAAGGATGCCGGGCGCGATCAGGATATTCGAGTGACGAAGACGTCCTGCATGGGCCGCTGCGGCGAAGGGCCGACCGTTGCGGTCTATCCGGACGGTATTTGGTATCGGGGAGTGAAAGAGACGGATGCGAAGGAGTTGGTCGAGGAGCATTTGCTCGGCGATCGGCTCGTCAGTCGCCTGGTCGATAACATTATGCAGTAACGGAGGAGAGACGATGGCCTGTCATGAAATCGCAGGGCTGCGGCTGGGTTTGATGGAAGTGTTGGGAGTGAAGAACGAAGCCGAACGGCAGCATGAGTTGGCGGAGCTGGGGACCGGGGCCGATCAACCGGGGCCGATTCGTTCCATGTGCGGGGCCAAAGATTTGGCCACGCTCAAGCAGTTTTACGAAGGGGCGGTTTCCGCGCTTGAGCAGCGAGTGTCCGCGACACGCTCCGATGACCCGAAACTTCCCTATCTGCGCACCCTCGTGGTGCTCACGAAGAAGGTCGATCTCGACCTGGCGCATCAGATCGAGGGGCTCACACATCTCTACCGCGACCTCGATGAGATGCATGATTTTGTCCATGAGATCTATCCGGCGGAGTAGCAGCAATGGCCGTGGCGAAGACTGCCCACGTGGTGGGAACCGAGAAGTTGAGGCCCGATACCCTGCTGCTCGATCTGTGCGCGACCGAGCCGTTGGGGTTCGTCGGCGGACAGTACCTCATCCTCGATAGTCGAATCATCTTGCCGAGCGGCAAGGCCGTCAAGCGGGCCTATTCGTTTCTCACCGGCGATGCGGAGCAACGTCGCTTCCAGCTTGCCGTGAAACGTATCCCCGATGGACTGGGTTCCGCCTTCGTGCATGGGCTTGCCGCGGGAACGGACATTTCGTTCAGCGGACCCTGGGGGAAGTTCTGTCCGAGAGAGGGGGCGTCCGGGAGGACGCTGATCCTGGCGACTGATACAGGGATTACCGCCGCGCTGGGATTGTTACGTGCGACTCGTTTTGCGTCGCTGCTCCCTCAGGCGCAGCTCATTTGGTTGCGCGGTTCGGCGGAGTATTTTCTCCCGGATGAGTTCGTGCAGCAGCAGGTTCCCGCCGCCTGTGGCGAGGTGAGGATTGCCGCGATCCCTGCGGTCGGCCATCAAGACCGGATTCCTCATGCCAGAGCTATGCTCCGTGAGGTGTTGTTGCGCGGCGATGTTGCTCAGGTCTTCATCGCGGGCGATGGTGCCGTGAACCAGGTGTTACTTGATGATGTAATGGCAGCCGGAGTGGCCGTGAGCAAGGAGCAGGTGGAATCGTTTTTCAATATGCCGAAGAAATCCGCATGACCGGACGGGAGCAGATTCTTGCCGCGTTGGAAGCCGCGCTGGCGTATGGGGATACGAGCGTCATCGTCCGTTCGTCCGGTGCGATTGCCGAGGTCCATGGGCTCGTGACTCTGCGTCAGGGGACTGAGTGGGTCACGCTGGGCGAAGAGGGCCAGACCCATGTGCATCTCAAGATCGAAGAGGGAAGCAAGTTGCTCTACCGGCAGCAGGACGAGGCGAATGCAGGGCTTGAGTTCATAGGGGCCGATGGGGATTTGCTCTGTCGAGTAACGTTTCGTGGCACGAACCGAGCGAAGGTAGAGAATTATAATCCGGAACGTGCGGCGAAGATCCATGAGCGTTTCAGCGATCTGGTGGAAGGCTCCGGGACATGAGCATGGACAAAAACGTCCCGCCAAAAGATCGGAAGGGGTTGCGGACCGGTTTCACCACCGGCGCCTGTGCAGCGGCAGCGGCTAAGGCTGCGACCCGTTGTCTGGTGAAGGGCTCCATGCTGTCTGAAATTGAAACGACCTTGCCGAATCGAACGCGCGTGACCTTCGTGCTCGCCCGTTGCGAGCGAATGGACGGCCGCGTGGTCTGCAGCATCATCAAAGATGCCGGCGACGATCCTGATTGTACCCATGGAGCAGAATTGACGGCGGAAGTGGAGCTGAGGACCGAACCAGGTATCGAGATCAGAGGAGGCCTGGGCGTGGCCACGGTCACCAAGACCGGTTTGGGTCTGGAGGTCGGCGGGCCTGCGATCAATCCGGTCCCGCGGCGCAACATTACAGAGATGGTGGGAGAAGAACTCGCCGGCGCTTCCTGCGAGGGCGCGGTCGTGACGATCAGCGTGCCGGGCGGCGAAGAGATGGCCAAGCAGACCACCAACGC
>ERZ1292630.333-Hain-H41-02um-R3-333-length-50008-cov-7_pt1 | contig 50008 bp, 45 predicted proteins | sample MGYA00564408_ERZ1292630 | MGnify/ENA primary metagenome ERZ1292630 (study PRJEB36523, sample SAMEA6512641) | groundwater metagenome | collected 2019-01-08 | study: AquaDiva: Metagenomics assemblies of 32 groundwater samples
GTGACTTGCCAAGCGAGCCAATCGAAAAAACTCCAGACACACTGCACAGGCAAAGCGAAGGCAACCGCCAGCCCCAAGACGCCACCTATAAGCGTGCCGCCCAGCAAGATGGCACCATGACGCCGGACAAACATCACTAAATCAAGGAGAGACAATTCATCATCGGATTGAGCCCCGCCGGCCAGCAATTCTTTATTTCCAGAACCGTTCATACTTTTCTCTTCTTGATAGTCAAATTAACCAAATGGCAATTCCTCGCGGCCCTTCATCAGCCGAGATCAGCGACCACTTTAGACCCGGCATTGTACATACCTTCGTAATCTCTACTCCCAGAGCTACAAAGCTGTTGGTCTTTGTGACAAGGAGTTGGTTCAAGGCAATACTTCACGATAAAGTGTTAAAACCTGGGCCACAATTATTTCTTGAGAAAATTCATTCAACACACGTTCCCGTCCACGCTGTCCCATCTGTTGCCGCAACTCCGGGTTGGCAAGCAATTTGGCCAATGCATCCGCCAAGGCCGCCGCATTACGTGCCTCCACCAGGAGGCCGTTGTCGCCGTCATGCACGATTTCCCTACAGCCCGGCACATCCGTCGTCACGATGGGGCGTCCGCAGGATGCTGCTTCCAGCAAAGATTTAGGCAGTCCCTCACGGTATGAGGGCAAACAAACGATGTGGGATTGTATCAATATCCATGGCATATCCTCACGCTTGCCCCACCATTCCACCATTCCTTCTTTATGCCAGGTTATTAGCTGTTGCGTCGGTACACTCGCAGGATTCTGTGCATCAGGATCACCCACCAGAACAAACCTTGCATTCACCCCGCGTTTCTTGAGTTGAGTCGCCGCTTCGACAAATTCACCTACTCCTTTGTCCCAGAGCATACGAGCTGGCAGCACCACTATCGGTATGTCCGCGTCGCTTTCAGGGTGAGCTGCATAATCAGCCGTATTTACTCCCGAACCTCTAATCAGGTTAATGTGTTGTTTGGCAATACCCATATCCTGCAACTCAACGGCATCGTCGTCGTTCTGCACGATGACCTTGCCTCGGGTAAGGAGGAAATGGAAAGCCAGGCGGACAATTGCCTGAAGCAGGCGGGCCCGCTTACTGGCAGAGGTAAATAACCACCCCAATCCGGTCAGCGCGTTAATCACGTGTGGTATCCCGGTTATCTGTGCAGCAACTGAGCCGTAAAGCACCGGCTTCACTGCAACTTGATGAACGATATCCGGCCGTTCATGCCAATATATCAAGCAAAGCCTGAGAATTGTGACTAGCTCTTTGAATGGGTTCATACTTCGACGCGACATATCAAAAGGGATGACTCTGATCCCAGATTGGCGAATCAGCTCGCCGTGATTGACCTCGCGCGTGATGACGGCTACGTCAAATCCCGCAGTTTTCGCTGCTACCGCCAATGGCAGCCTGTGCGAACAGAAGACCCAGTCTTCCGTTACAAAGAAAATAATTTTAGGTATTGGTCCTGGCATCAGAAAATTTAGAACAAGAAAATCTTGGTGTTGCCATTATCTGGCCTTAGCGACATACCATGCCATCGCCTCCGCCAGACCTTCAGCCACTCGATGTGTAGGCTGGTAGCCCAACAGGTTTTTTGCCTTGCTTATATCTGCCAAGGAATGACGAACATCTCCCGCGCGAAAATCGCGATAAGTAGGATGAAACTCTTGGAGATGTGTGAATTGAGTAGCCAAGATTGCACGCAGATGTTCAAACAACTGATTCAGCGTGGTGCGATCACCCACCGCGACGTTGTAAATCTGATTGATCGCCTCCATGTTATCTGTGGTTGCCGCCAACAGATTAGCCTGCACCACGTTGGCGATATAGCAAAAGTCCCGGCTGGTTTCGCCGTCGCCATTGATATAGACCGGTTCGTCTCGAATCATGGCCGTAATCCATTTTGGAATCACAGCGGCATATGTGCTATTCGGATCTTGTCGCGGACCAAACACATTAAAGTAGCGCAAACCTATGGACGCCAGTCCATAATTAAGCGCAAACACATTGGCATAGAGCTCATTCACATATTTGGTGACTGCGTAGGGCGACAGCGGGTTCCCTATCAAGCTTTCCACCTTCGGCAGTCCAGGGTGATCTCCATATGTGGAAGATGAGGCCGCGTACACAAATCGTTTAACCTTGGCATCCCGTGCAGCCACCAGCATGTTCAGAAAACCGTCTATGTTTACGGAGTTTGTGGTAATTGGATTATTAAGCGAGCGGGGTATGCTTCCGAGAGCGGCTTGATGCAACACATAATCAACGCCGGCACAGGCTTCATCACAAATTTTCGCATCGCGTATATCGCCTTCAATTAATCGGAAATTCTCCCATTGCGCAGGGGTCACCACGGCGCGAATTTCTTCCAAATTGGTCTTGTGCCCGGTCGCAAAGTTATCCAGGCCGATTACGCGCTGTTCATTTCTCAGCAACGCCTCAAGAAGATTGCATCCAATAAATCCGGCAACGCCGGTTATCAGCCAGCTACGGGGCGCGGCGGATATTGCCTGCTGCGCTTGTTGGTATGAAGACATCTATCAGCCTTTTGCTATCATAAACGCCACAATCTAAAACCCGCCGCGCGTATCGCCAATGGTTCATAGGCTGATTTTACATCCACAAATACTCCGCCATGCTTGAGCTTGGATAACAGCTCTGTTTGAGGCAAGGCTAAGTACTCCTTGTGAGATACCGCAGCAACCATGGCGTCAGCCTCGGGTAAGTCTTTCCAACCAGTCAGGCTAATTCCATATTCATGCATTGCCTCACGGGACTCGGCCACTGGGTCGTGCACCCTCACCACACAACCAAAATCCTGCAATTCGCGAACAACATCGGCCACCTTCGAATTACGCAGGTCCGGACAGTTCTCCTTGAAGGTCAATCCCAGCACATTCACCCTGGCATTCTTGACCGGGCTACCTGCACGGATGAGCTGCTTGACTGTCTGCTGCGCAACATAGGAAGCCATACCGTCATTGATGCGCCGGCCGGCGAGGATCACCTCCGGGTGGTATCCGAGCATTTCGGCTTTATGCGTCAGATAGTACGGGTCAACACCAATACAGTGCCCGCCCACCAAACCGGGGCGGAAGGGTAAAAAATTCCATTTGGTCCCTGCCGCCTGCAATACCTCCAGCGTATCTATACCCAAGCGGCCAAAGATGACGGCCAATTCGTTTATTAATGCAATATTCAAATCGCGCTGTGTGTTTTCGATTACCTTGGCAGCTTCTGCGACCTTGATTGAACTGGCGCGGTGAACCCCTGCAACGATCACGCTTTCGTATAACTTGGCTACCTTTTCCAGAGTTTCGGCATCATCGCCTGACACCACCTTGGTAATCCTGGTAATGGTTCTTTCTTTATCACCTGGGTTTACACGTTCAGGCGAGTAGCCAATATGGAAATCCCTCATCCACTTCAAGCCTGATTCGCGCTCCAGTATTGGAATACAAATTTCCTCTGTTGCCCCCGGATAAACCGTTGACTCATAGATCACCACCGCACCAGGCTTTAGATGCCGACCAACGGTTGCAGAAGAAGAAATCAAAGGTGAGAAATCTGGCTGGTGTGCCGCATCTACTGGCGTTGGAACGGCCACGATAATGAAATCCGCTCTGGCAAGAGTGGAAGGGTCGCAACTTACTGATAGTTTGGTTGCGGCCTTGAGGCCAGCGCTAGAAACCTCTCCTGTTGGATCATGATGATTCCGATAATGCCCGATCTTTGTTTCGGACAGATCGTAACCAATCGTCTCAATTTTCTTGCCGAACTCTACAGCCAGCGGCAAACCCACATAACCCAATCCAACCACAGCAACAATTTGTGCACTCACGGTATTCCGCCTTCCAATTTAGACAGTTCGCCAACTGAACTCACTCAGAGTACCGGCATCAAGCGAATGACTTATTTAAAATAATTCTCTGTGCAAACTCTTAAGTATCTTGCTCTTCCAGCCATGCTTGAAACATCAGTATATCCCACAGGTGATATTGCCAGTTCCGTTCCCCGGAGAGATGTTCTCGCCATTTCTGGCGAATGGGTTCTACCTGAAAGAACCCCTCTCGCTTCAAACGTGACTCGTCCAGTAGCGACTCAGCCCATTCCTTAAGCGGCCCACGCAACCAGGCATCAATCGGCACACCGAAACCCATCTTGGGCCGTTCGATCATCTCCTTGGGAACGTGTTTGTATAGCACCTGCCGCAGTACCCACTTGCCCATACCATCACGCAGCTTATAATCTAGCGGCAAATTCCAAGCGAACTCCACTACGCGGTGATCGAGGAAGGGAACGCGGGTTTCTAGCGATACGCCCATCGCGGCACGATCCACTTTGGTCAGGATGTCATCGGGCAAGTAGCTCAGCATGTCCAGTGCCATCATTTTCTCAATTTCGTTATTCACCACTGGTTGCCGGGTGAAATCGGTAAGCATGGTGGCCGGCTCCTTTGCCCCCAACACCAGCGAAGCAGGGGCAGACCAGTGCGACACCATGCCGCGATACAACTCTGCCGCTGACCGACTGGCCAGCACAGCTGCACTTTTGTGCAGTTTATCACCCACATTGGTCACGCCCGCATGTCTGGGTAATACGGCCAGCAACGGTTTCAAGAAAGCATCCCATGCCTGAGGAGAAGCAACGGTAATTGCCCCCGCCAGCCCCCGCCTTATACCCACGGGTAAATGTGCCAAACGGGACCACCAACGACTGGTCAACACATAGCGATTATAGCCACCAAACAGTTCATCTCCCGCATCACCAGATAGCGCCACTGTCACATGTTGCCGCGCCATCTTCGACACCAGAAATGTGGGAATTTGCGACGAGTCAGCAAAAGGCTCGTCATACAGACTGGACAGATGCGGGATCACATCCAGCGCATCTTTGGAAGTGACATACAGTTCGGTGTGCTTGGTACCCAAATGCTGTGCCACTATCTTTGCGTGTTGTGCTTCATTGTACTGGTCTTCATGAAAGCCAATGGAAAAAGTACGCACAGGGTGACTCGATTGCGCCTGCATCAGAGCGACCACCGTGGAAGAGTCCACCCCGCCGGAAAGGAAAGCGCCCAGCGGTACATCAGCCATCATTTGCTGACCCACTGCATCTTTCAGCAATCTTTCCAGCGCATCCACAGCCTCGCTGGGACTGCCGGTAAACGGCTGTGCTAGGCCATCTTCCACCGTCTGTTTCCCAGACCAATAGGGCATTAGGCGCAATTCGCGCTGATTCAACGAAACAGCCAGCAAACAGCCTGGTTGCAGTTTTGCGATGCACTGGTAGATGGAATACGGCGCGGGAATGCAGTTGTGGCGCATCAACAGAGCCAGCGAATTGCGGTCAATCTTTGCCAGGAAGGCGGGATGCGCCTTGAGTGCTTTCAGCTCCGAGCCAAACAGGAAAGTATCTCCCTGCCATCCATAGTAGAGCGGTTTTTCCCCAAGGCGATCACGCCCCAAGGTGAGAGTGCGGGTTTGCTTGTCCCATACGGCAAAAGCAAACATACCGATAGATTTTTTGATTGTGGCTTCAATACCCCACGCATCAAAACATGCCAGCAGTGTCTCGGTATCGGAATGTCCGTGCCAGGCATGCCCCCCTCGCCTGCTTGCGGGAGAAGCGTTGGGGGAGAGTGTTACTTTCTCCAAATTCGCGCGCAAGCTCAGATGATTATAAATCTCTCCATTAAAGGTAATTACATAACGTCCGCTGGCCGATACCATTGGCTGATGACCTGCGGGGGAGAGATCAACAATCGATAAACGCCGGTGTGATAATCCTATGCCAGCATCAACGTCGCACCATACTCCACCATCATCCGGTCCCCGATGAGTGATGCGCTCACCCATGCGCATAGCCAGTACGTAAGCTTGATCGGAATCAAGACGGCTGGCTTGCAGGAATCCGGCTAAGCCGCACATCCCCTGTTCTTCGCATAACCCACGGCACACCAGAAAGGCGTAGCTTCGCTAAACTTTATGTTTTCCAAACCAGCATGCTCCATCATGGTTTTTATTTCTGTTTTGGTAAATCGCTGCTCTAAGCGCGTACCGAATCGATCCAGAGCATCGGTACGCATCACATAAAAACCACAATCACGATATGACGAGAGAGGGAAATTGGTTACGTTGATTCCCAGAGTTTCTGCCAGCTTGGCAGCGCGTGCCAGAGGCCAGTAGACAAGTAGTGCGATTATCTGGCTCATTGCATATCGTAGGCCATGGGGTAGATTCGATACCACTTTACGTACCCAGTCACTCACCTGCCAGAGTACCCGGAACCATACTGGCCGATTATCGAATGCGTAGTACAAGTACAACAGAAAAGGGGCGCCTGGTTTGAGTTTGGCCACACAAGCCGTGAGTGCGGCGCGGGTATCCGGTATGTGGTGGAGTACACCGAGGCTGTAGCCGAAATCCATAGACTGGTCTCTGACGGGGATGTTATCTACTCCCGTCTGATGAAACTCGCAATTGGCATGCAAACTGAGGTTCTTACGCGCCACTTCTATCGCTACACTTGGGTCGATACAGTGCAGTGTGCCGACGCGCGGTGCAACCAACTTCGCCCAACGGCCGCTGCCGCAGCCAAGATCAAAACCCACAGCATCCTTTGGTAAATCCGACCAAGGGAAGATAGCAAAATAACCCTCAAAAAATTTATTTGTATCTTCATTCGACATACCGGTCTGGTCAAACCGTGTCCATTCATCCCCAAATCCTTCCACGGTTTTGGAGTCAGAATTGTCGGCATGAGGGGAATTAGTCATCTGCCTTGTAGTCTCCGTGTAGCACTTTTCATGATAAGTATGTTCCACTGACTATAAGGTCAAGCCAATGAACTGCTACCCTTTTAGTTGTTTGGCAAATCCATCACCAACCCCCTGAAAATATCCGAGTAAAGGATCGAATGATCTTACAGACAGAGTCTTGAAGACGGTCTCCGCAAAAAGTCCTAGCAATAACCACAATAATGCAAAATGTGCATCGGGCCGATCACGGCGTTTCTTGTAAAAAACGATATACTCGACAATCTTACGCCGCTGTCTGGGTCTTAATACTTCGCGATTGACGGGTGAAAAATAGTGCGCCAGCCTGGCATTGGGGTTTATGTAGAGGCGGCGTCCGAAATGCCTGACAACTCGGGTCGAAAAGTCTATATCTTCAAGCATGAAGAAGCCATTGGCAACATCGAAGGGCACCGCGGTAAAAATATCACAGCGCCATGCTGATAGCCCTCCTGACAATACATCGCTTAGAATTAGCTCATGTCCATTGCCCACGAATGACCCATAAATACCGACTCGCGGATCCTTAAAAATTCCACGATGAAACATATTATAAATAAAAGCATAGCCCGGTGGTTGATGTGGGGGATTGGTAATAAGTCCACAACAGCCTAACATCTTTGGTAATCGCACAAAACCAAGTTCAATCTGTTTGATATAGTCCGTTTCCAGAATAATATCGTCTTCGAGAAAGCAAACAATATCCCCCGAGGCCCTGGATACTGCGACCTGCTTCGCCTCAACTAGACCAGAAATGGAGGTGTCATGGATATACATGAGCTTGATCCGGCTTTCTCCTGGCCATAACGATTCAACGATTAAACGGGATTCATCGCCGGGGCTCTGGTCGACGATGATGAATTCGTCCGGTAGCCGGGTTTGAGCAAGAACTGAAGCCACGGCCTTGGCAAGGTCATTCGGACGATTACGGGTAGGAATTATTGCAGTAAGCATATCAACCTGTTTGAGGAGTCGCTGATCCGGTAGTCTGGACGGCTGGCCTGGTATGAAATCGGGAGAAGATTTTTATTAAAAAATACATGAGCAAGATGCTCACGAATAGATGGGCACTGTCACCAATAACAACTTCAAAGCCATACGAGGCCAAAGATGCCGAGAAAAAATACAGGAGCGATATTTTTATCAGGGGGGCGCGAATTTTGTTATAAATGAATACAAGAATAAAGACAAAGAAATACAAAAAGACAGGAGCTACCAAACCGAAAATTATGGTGAATGTTCCAAATATTGTATACGGCTGGGTGTTAAGATTCAGAAGAAGATTGGTTGCCCCGATATTTCCATTCATAGCTTGATTCCCAATCACAAGGGGAAATAATTGGGAGCTGGGTGCATACGCCTCCTGGAATGGTGTGCCGGGCAAAAGTAAATTCAAGGTATTCTTGGCTAAATAAATGACAAATTCCCTTGAAGTATCCGAGTTAAAATTATCGATAACAAAAGACTGGAATACTAATAGGAATCTGTCAATTCCGCCCCAAGAAAGACGGTAGAGTATCTGGCTGGACATGTCATAAATCACACTCGCATCAACTTTAGAGATGCCCGCCCAAAGGGTATTCAAATCAGGGGCAACACCGGAGCCAAGACTGATGCGCTGGATTAATGCAAAATAAAACAGGAGCGGACTCAGAAGTGCGAGTATTGCGAGGAATTTAATGGATGGAAATGAAACCCGCGTGTGGGGATATTCCCTGGAAAGGCAAAAAGTATTAAACAGAAATAATTTGAGAATTACAAGAATTACTGCTTTACTTCCGGTAGAAATAAAGTGCATGAGTATGAATCCAAAGAATATCACGGATATCAACGTAGTTATTTCTCTTGAATTTACCAAGCACTTGGATTCGTTTAGTTTGAAAAATAATACTGAACCGGCTAGGATCAAATAAGCGTGATCAAAGAAAATAAAAGCCAATAACGAAGTTATTTTTTCTGTGCCGTGCAGTTGAACATCGGCAAAACCTTGGTTATCAATCCAGGTGACAGCAAGAACAATGACACCTAATAATAAAATGGGCATTAGCTTGATTGACGAGAAACTCGGCTGACTGATTTCTCGCTTACTTACACCTGCGGAAATAATTCCAAGCCAGATAGTAACCCAGGAAACTGATAGAAACAAAAAGCCCAAAGGAAGGGATTCTTGATAATCGCTTTGTGCGAATGGAGTGGATGCCAGTCCAGCACCATAAATATAATCGCTACCTTTAACCAGGCTAAAAGTGGCGGGGATAGTTAAAAATAGAAACGTAAAATAACAGAATAAGATAGAGAATGGACTTCTGCGAAATCTTTTATTCAGACTTAACAACGCAGCAATAACAATATAAAAAAAACCGGATAGCGTCGATAGCACTCCAGCCCCGGAGGAAAATCCATGCAATGCTATCAAACCTAAAAATAGGCTCGCAAAGAGGTAGCTATTGAAAAATACTCGCGCGACTGTCTCTGAATTATAGGTCCTAAATATCATACAATTTGATTCTTCAGCACTTCCATATGGCAAAAATGCATGGGCGTGGTTCCTGAAATCGTGTATCTATCTAGCCCACAGCTTCAACTACGAAGCGCAAAAGTTTTGGTGATATTGATCTATTCTAGCGAATTGTTAAGCAAAATCAGGCGCGAGTTTTGACTCCAACAGCGTCTTTGATGTCGCCGCCTGGAGTAGCTCCAGAAAGTCAACTTAGAAACGTACAGGCGCTCGAACGCTGTCAAGGGCGAACCCATATCTGATTGTACGAGTTCTGGAACCCAGATGTGGAGGCGGCGATCACATCAGAATGACGCTTTTCCTTCAGCACCAGGCCCGCTTCGGTTAGTAACAATTGACACTGCTCAGCTTGCTCATGAAAATCATCATTGACCTCGATCAAGATGCCCTTAATGTTCTGTAGTACTCCTGCCCCACCCTTAAGTATCAAGTGCTCGATGCCATCAACATCCATCTTGATGTAATCTGGCTGGGGAGTTGCCAACCGTTGTATGGCATCTTCCATACTCAGCCCTAGTGTCTGGAACTCAAAAACCTGTCGAATTGCTTTGCCATCCCATCCGAAGCCCTGCCCGAAAGTAGATAGTGCCCTCCCCCAATCTGTTGAAGTCATACGTAGCTGATTTGCGCCTAGCTGATCACTCAAGGCCAGCGGAACAATGCAGACCAAGTCGGACAATCCGTTCAGAAAAATATTCCGTGCAAGCAATTCTAAGTTGAATACTGAAGGTTCAAACGCCCAGACTCGACAATTGCGCTTCTTGGCCGCGTACACCGTATATAGACCAACATTGGCACCGACATCCCAGAGTACCCCACCTTCCGGAATCGATTCAATCCATTCCAGCGTTTCTGGTTCTTTGGTTGAAAAGCTTTTAGCGCGCCAGTCACACAAAGGATTTGGTGCGGAAAATCTGAGTTTCATACCCTCATGGGAAACTTCAGTTACCCGCCCCATGGCTGAGCTGACTATCTGGTTCTCTAGGTACTGTCCGACTCGCGTCTTGCTGCTGACATTCACAATAGAACGAATCATGGCTTTTGCTGCTTGCTTGATTTGCGCTTTCACGCTGCGCTCCCAGGAATCTCATTCGCATCCAACCCATCGATCGCTGCTCTGCCCATGGCCAAGATTGCCTCGAAGGCACTGCCACCGATATGTGGTGTAGCTAGGAAATTCGGAAGGCTCAGCAGTTCTTCGTCCTGTGGCGGTTCCTCAGCGAAGACATCGAAGGCGGCAGCGGCCAAACGCTTCGCCATCAGCGCATGCTTAAGCGCCGCTTCGTCAACCAGGCCACCGCGGGCAACATTGATGAAAATGGCGCTTGGCTTCATCAGCGCGAGATAGTCAGCACTCAGGATGCCGCGCGTGCTGTCGTCCAGTGGCACGTGGAGCGTGACCACGTCCGCGCGGGCCAGCAGGTCTTGCAGTCCAATCGCCTCGATGCCATATTCGGCATAAAAGTTGCCGTAATGGCGGACGTCGTTAACCAGAATCTGGCAGTCGAAAGGCTGGAGGAGCCGGATGAGATCCTTGCCGATGTGGCCGCAGCCGATGATCCCGACGGTCCGCCCAGACAAAAGTCCACCTACGTGTTGGCACCAGGTACCGGACAGCACTTCGCGATTGGCTGCGGGCACATGGCGCAGCATGACGATGGCAAAGGCCAGTGCCAGTTCCGCCACTGAGCGGCGGTTGACGCCGCTGATCCAGCCGAGACGCTTACCATGTCTGCGCATCGCATCGAGATTGATCATGTCGAGACCGACGCCGTATTTGCCGATGACCTTTAGCTCTGGCAGGCGTGACAGCACATAGTCATCAATGCACTCCAAGGCGGTGATGGCCTTGTCGTGGCCACGCAGGAAGGACACTAGGCTGTCGCCTTCGAGTTTTGCGCCGGTGTCGTTGAAGGTAACGTTCTGGTAACGTGCCAGAAGCTCTTCCCGCAGAATAGGGTTGGCAGAAAAGGAGCGGGAGCAGACGGCGACCTTGTCGGTGGTATTCACGAGTATCCTTTTCTTTCAGTCGGATTGCAGAAGGCCATTGCTGGCAAAGATGTTGAGGGAATGCCGATAGCGACCTGGAGAAATGCTGATGTACCCGCCCGCACCTTCCACCAGAGCGAGGCCGGCCGCCACGTCCCAAAGCATGATATCCTGCTCGGCATAGGCGTCGGCCGAACCCTTGGCTACCTGCAACAAGGAAAGGGATGCGGCGCCCAGCATGCGCACCTTGCCGTATGCACTCACTCTGTTCATGAAGTGCGTTGCCGCATCCCCGTCGAAGTCAAACCGCGCCGGAAAACCCGTACAGAGGATGGCCTTGTTCTTTTCGTTGGTCTTTGAGACTCGCACCGGGCGGTGTTCGACGTACGCTCCAATGGATGGCCCGCCCCATGCCAACCTGAGGGTCGGGTATTCGCCGATGACACCGAAAATCGGCGAATCCTCATGATAAAGGGCGATCGAGACCGCACAAGGCGCCAGTCCCCGCACGAAGTTGACCGTGCCATCAAGGGGATCAACCACCCATTGCAGGCCGGCATTCGTCGTGCCCGCCAGTTCCCCCGACTCTTCACTCAAAATGGGTAGAGCGGTCGGGGCAAGACGACGAAGAATCTCTTCGTCGAGCACGCGATCTGCCGTTGCCTTCACTTCCCGCGGAAGATCGTCGGCGAATCGGTAGGTGGGCAAGCTGGCACCCATATCTACCAAGGCCCGCAGGGCTGACTGTACTGCCTCTTTGGCAAGAGAAAGCAGGTGCTCGTGGTCATCCATGCCGCACGGCACGCATCAGGTAGGCACTGATCAGATGGTCGAGCACCATATGCGCATCCTCGGCAGGACCATATTCCTTCGGCCCTGTGGGCACGTGAATGGATTCATCCGCCATCTGCTTCAGTTTGCCCCCATCGAACGCTGTGATGGCCACGGTCCGGATTCCCGCCTTGGCGGCGAATTCTAAGGCTTTGACGAGGTTCGGAGAGTTTCCGGAGGCCGAAATTCCTACTAGAACGTCACCTTCCCTACCCAGTACACGGAGCTGTCTCACAAAAACTTCGTCAAAGCCGAAGTCATTGCCCAAGGCAGTGATCAAAGGCACATTGTCGGTGAGGCTGATAACACGAAACGGTTGCTCATACTCGTTGGTGCCGATAGAAAGATCATTGGCAAAGTGACTCGCCGTGGCGGCACTGCCACCATTGCCGATGAAGAAAACTGTAGCCCCACGTGCACGGGCATCAAGAAGGGTCGCGATAAAGCAAGCCACGGCATCGGGGGCGATGCCGTCGAGCACCTGTTTGAGATAGCCAAGGTATCCCCGAGCAAAAGCAGCAGCGTCTGTCGTAAAAAAGTGATCGATTTGGTTGGTGGGTTGTTGTTTCATCATGTCCTCACATCTGGGTTAGGGATATCGTACGCAGCCCGCCAGTTCAAGTCTGCGTAATAGATTCGGTAAACCAGCTTCATCGTTTGTAGGGCATCATCGGATGAGCCGCTGGCGATCGGTTTACTCTGGATGATGCAATCCGTAAATGCCGTGATCTCGTCATCCCAGGAGGGGTCGCGGTTGTAGCGGGTGATCTGCTCCTTGGGGTCGCCGCTGTCGCGATCATGGTCAGCGGTCACCACTGTCAGCGTTTCGTCACCATAGCTCTTCGAACCGGAGAGAATGCCCCCAAGGATCAGGCTGCCGCGTTCGAGATTGATATCAAGATGGAAGCGATGACGCCATTGCGTGGCCGATGAGTTAAGCATGCCCACCACGCCGTCAGCCGTGCGCATCAAGGCATAGGCGTTGTCCTCCACGTCGAAACCCCAGTGGGAGTTGGAGATAAAGCTTTGTACCTCAAAAAAATCACCGGCGAAGAGCCGCATCAGGTCCACCATGTGGATACCCTGGTCGAGTAGAACGCCCCCCCCCGCGATCACACGCTTGGTTCGCCAGTCTGACTGATTAAAGGTGATCAGTTTTGACTTGCCGTAGACCCCGCGCAGATTGATGATGCGCCCCAGCTCACCCGCACGGATGATACGCATGGCGTCGCGAACGGCATCGTGATAGCGATGGTTGAAGCCATACATGAGCTTCAGATTTGGTTGCTGGCGCTCACATGCGATTACTTTCTCGATATCGCTCACATCCCGCCCCGGTGGTTTTTCGCAAAAGACGTGCAGGCCGTGCTCCAAACCGGCAATGGTCACTTCAGCAGCAATATCGTTGGTCATGCAGACGATAAGCACATCCAGGGGCTCTTCCAGCAACTGGCGGTAGTCGGAGTAGTGGCGAACGCCATCCTCCATGACACCACTACCCGAGAAAGTGCGATCACACACTGCCATCAAGCGCAAGTCGGGATGCCGATCGACACACACACGCCGCCGCTTGCCAACCACACCGTAGCCCGCTATACCTACTTTCAGTTCAGACATTCTCATGGCCTTATATACGATTAGTTGCCAAACCCGAAGATACATGCGTACTACAAATTACGCTTCACAATTTGATTCAATCAGGTACTCGTTTTTAAGTTCAGCGACATATATCCAGCACTGATGGGACTGGTTTGGTGATTCCAAATCACATTAATTTTCGCATCTATCCACAATGCCTGCTAAATAGCGGCCTTGAATGCATCCGTATTCAGCGGCATAAAAAAATCTCTGCAGTATCGTTCGGCAAAGATAAACGCAGACTCATCATTCGATAGCGGGTTGGTTTTATCAGCTTCAATCGCACGACTCAAATCATCAATTTTCGCAACAGAAGTGCGCCAGGCACCTAGTTCATACAGCGGGTCTATGTTCATCTCCCCCGGCACTTGGAGGTAAAGCGGCCTTACTCCCGCTACAACCGCCTGAATAATGGCGGTCGTTCCCCGGTAAAGAGCCCAGCAGCAGCGCGCAATATCGGCCTCAAGGTTTTCTCGAGATAAGACAACATTGCACGGAAGGTTTCGTAGCTTGGTATTCTGAATCGCCAAGGATTCGAACGTAATGGCAGGATGCAAGCGCCAGATGAATTGAATGTCAGGGCATGCCTGCGCGCATGCCAAGGAGAATTCAAACAGAAGGTGGCATTCACTGGCAATGCCTTCGGGAAGAACGAGGCAGGTTCGCCTATCAGAATGGCCAACAATTTGCAGACGCGGAGTTGGCTCCAGATCATGTGCAACTGCCTTAACCCCACGATTGGAGCCCAACACAGAAATCGGAATCCCTTTCAGGTCCGGAGCTCGTTCAAGTTTCTTCTTTCCGAGTATTCCTGCCGTCAGGATCTGATCCGGATTGTATCCGTGCGCGAGGTTGCGTTGAATGGCGTGCTGAAGACGAAATAGCGCGGAATGCTGGTAGCCGATACACCGTACCTCTGGTACCGTGCTTCGAGCAGCGGCGAACGCCATCCTTTCCCAGGCATGACCTTCATAGGTGACTACGATAGCTTCTGGTTTCAGCTTGGCTACTAATGCACCAATTTGCTGGGCCATGCGTAGCGTTCTCCGTGAACCACCCGATAGTGCTTCTTGAGATGCCCGCATAAGGACCTTTCGAAACAGTCCAGTAGTCTCCTTCTTTTCGAGTTTTCTTAACCGAAGGGACTCCTTTTTGAGGCGCCGATAAAGTGCAATTTCCTCCAAAATACCGAGCGAATCGGAGAGGACTACCCGTGGCACAGTGCTTTCCTTCCACTTTTCCGCGAGAGCCGCACCTGGCTGGTCAGAATGGTTGATCAGTGCGATCACCACTGAGTATCCTTGCACGACTAGCGCGTTAGGCAATTCACTAAAATAAAAATCGTCCGCCTGGCCAGCGTGGGACGCATTAAGCAAATGGGAGACAAACAAAACATCAATCTGCCCCAGAAGCTCTTTCGGACCGAACCAGAGCTGCCCGTCTGCGCGCGAAGCTCTTCCAAGTTGCCGTAACCATCCTGCTTTGTTACGCAAAGCCCGCCACCACTGACGGCCAACTGCCTTGACGCCCTTGGCGGGTTCGAAAAGATCAACGTAATTATTCAGAAAGATCGGATGCTCGCGAATGACATGCAACCACGGAATAGCCAACCGCTCAATTGCCGAGTCCGGCGCCAGCAGCACACGATCACAGGCTTCGCAGAGCTCTCGATACTGCTTTTCGTTCATATCGGCTCTCGCTTGGCCATCTGGACAAAATAAAGCATTCCAATCATTCCAGTACATGTTCTAGCGAGATAGTGGAGTACTCCATATCAATCGCGATGAAATCGAAGCCTGTGCGCGTGAAGGTCTCGGTGATTAAAGGATGCGCATAAGACGCTCAGTCTGCAACAGGTGCTCCCGTCTTTGCAGCTTCTCTTTCAATATTTTTCGTTGTCTGAAGATTTTCATCGGCTAATGCTCAGAAGTTATGACTGCATGAATCGACTTACAATGCCCTACGCTGTTGTACATATTACGAGGTTTGTAATCCTGTAGCGCGGATTCCCAATGGTTTCAATAGTATATTCACTGCCTTAAGTAAAAAGCTCGACAATCTTCGACGTCTTAAAAGAATGCCATGCAGATCTTCGGCAGCTTTTAGATCAGTAGCAGCAAGGAAATGTTGGAATGAGCGTATGCAGACGGGCAGAAGATCAAGATGATCATACAACGAGACGATGGCAATATATTTTTTGGCTTTACTACGAGCCATATCTATGGGAAGGCTGCTGAGGATTTCGGCAAATACCTCAGGGGAGCGAAGGAACAATCCATCGCCGAAAACTGCTTGACCGAATAATGTGAATTGCCCCCGCTCCCAACGGCAGATATTTACAAAATCAAAAAACTCATAACCTTTGCTCTCTAGATGAGTGCAAATATCGCCAAATAAATCCTGCTCATCATATAACCGTATGAATTCAACTTCAACCTCAAGACCGATGATAGGACCATCAAGCAATGCCGCCCCTCCATGCAGAATATCAAGCTCCGTACCTTGCGTATCAATCTTGATGAAGTCGCAGTCCTGCCACCGACCCATCAGGCACTTGTCAAGCGTAGATAGTTTAATGGTTTCCTGCGAAATCACATCGAAGCGCTTCGGATCTGGGAAGCGCGACAAAAATGAGTGACGAGGGGGCAAAAGCGACGAAACAGTAGGCTTGCGGCACAAATTCAGGGTGGCATTTATTTCCGAAGCTCCCAATCCCACAGGGAATATCTCTTCAATATAATCAGCCGATCCTAACTCTTGGTAGGATCGCTCATCCGGCTCAAAAAGAAAAGCCTTTATATTGCGCCGAATAGAACGCCAGCGTAGCTCAAGGCCACCACTCGCCCCGATATCGACCAGACCAATTCCTAGTTCGCCCAAAAAATTGTTCAATGCCCGCATTTACTTATTTGTCTCCTGCTGATAGCAACCAAGTTCATCAACTAGTAAAAAAATTAAATTTTTGCCTCATTAGAGAGTCATCAGCCGATGTTGAACTGGGCCGTCATGGGGTCTGAAAGAGGGTGGCCTCAATACATAGTAGAACTGGTGCCAAGGGTAAAGCTCGTCCACGAGAATCTGGTCGCCTTCGTGCCAGGGATATGCTGCAAAGCGAGTCACCGTACTGTCTGGCAGCGTCTTCTCCTCGCGGTTGCAGCAATAGAAAACCAGTTTTCGTTACCTGCGATGACAATGCATTTGTGATATGGTTTTTCAGAAAGGCAAGCATGAGCGAGTACCGAAACACATCCGCATCGTAAGCGCGTCCCTGTCGCGTCGTTCTCTCATCAGCTAGTCTATCAAGCACCTTGAATTGGGGGAATTCTGCTTCCATCCGGCGGAACCTGCATTGTAACAGGCGATGCGACTCTAAGCGTAGCTCTCGGTAAGGCTTCTCACTGCGACCGAAGGCCTGCAAGCCTTCAAACCCATCCCCCGTAATTCGAAAGGCGGAGTGATACTTCCGCCAGTAAAAATTCACGATTGAGTCGTCCTTACTGACTTCAGTCGCAAGATAATCGATTGCTGTTTGTCCAGAGTACATCATTTCTGAATTCCTTATGGCATGAGATAGCGGAACACAACTGGATCGTCACGAATCAGTTTTTCCGCTTCGGCCAGTTCCACGATCGTGTCCACTCCAATGGTTAGGGCTTCGGTAAGCACCATGCGGATACGCCCCCCGGTTTCTAGCACTCGGTTCATGTCCACCGACTCGTATTGCTCCAGGGGAGTCTCTTCCATGGCATTGAAGCGCAACAGCACGTCACGACGGAAGGCGATGATGCCGGTTTGCATATAGCGAGGTAGATGTGTCCAGCCCTTCCAGGGTGAGGGGATGGACTCACGTGAGAAATAGAGAGCATCGCTGCTTCTGTTGACCACCACCTTAACGTTGTTCTTGTCCGTAAACGCTTCCAGGGTACGTAATCGGGACATGACGTTGACAGTATCCACGGCGGGATCGGCAAAATGTATCAAAGTCTCCCCGATGGTTTCCGGTGATATCAGTGGTTCGTCCCCCTGAACCATCACCACAATATCAACCTGTTCGCCGGTTTCGCGTTCAATTATCTCCAGAGCTTCCGCCACGCGGGTGGTGGCGCGATTGTGGCTTGGCGAGGTCATCACCGCCTTACCACCGATGCTTCGCGTATATTCGGCGATGGGTTCGTCGCAGGTGGTCACATAAGCGGTTTCCAAACCGGGTGCCAGCCGGGTGCGATGGTAACAATGGCCAATCATGGGCATGCCAAGCAGCTTGGCCATAGGCTTTCCGGGAAAGCGGGTGGCCGCCATGCGGGCCGGGATGATTCCGATTGCCTTCATTGTTGAGTATTCTCCTTGGCACTGGCCAGGCCAGCGCGGGCTGCGATATCGAGCATGCGCATATCCACACTGTAGGCGATAAAGCGATAGCCCTCCGCAATCACCTGCCGTAGGCGCGATTGATCGGGTTCCACAATATGTAGCCCCGCCGGGCATCTCATTCTAAGGCCTGTCGAGAGTATCTGACTCATCGCTTCCTTGAATTCCGGACGCTCAAATTCTCCCGGCATACCCATCGAACAAGAGAGATCGTAAGGACCGATAATGAAGCCATCCACCCCCGGCACGGTCAGAATAGCCTCCAATTGATCCAGAGCGTTGCGATGTTCAATCTGGACAATCACCACCGGCCCATCTCCCTGCCATTGCAGGTAGTCATTAAACCCCGGTCCGTATCTCTGCGCCCGCGCCAGACCCACACCCCGATTACCCTGCGGCGCGTAGCGGGTCGCCGCGACGGCGCGGGCAGCATCGTCGGCCGAATTGACCATCGGAACGACAATACCGTGCGCGCCAGCATCCATGACCCGTTTGATTTGGTCCGGGTGATTCGATGTCAACCGGATCAGCGGCACCACACCGCACAGGTCGATGACACGGACCAACTCGCCGGCTTGCTCGATGGAAATGGTCGAGTGCTCCAGGTCGACCACCAGCCAGTCAAACCCGGCGCGCGCCAAAATTTCTGCAATGGAAGTATGACCGAGGGTGATCCATGAACCGATGGTGAGTGCGTTGGACTTGAGGTTATTTTTAAGCGAATTATTCAAAAGCTGTCTCCAAATAATGGTGAATCTAATAGCCATGTTACTTCTATAAATAAGCGCGCCGACAGAGTGGCAACATCGCCAGCACTCCTGGAGTGCTTTGGCTAGAACCTGCACCCTCACTTTCCCTGCGGTCAGAACAAAAATCAATTTCGCCCTGAATCAAATTGATGCCCTAGCGGATCATTCCGATGATTCAAATTGTCTGAATTTATCTTGTGGACGCATTACAGAAATTCACGGATTGATTCTAATACATGCACTGGTCGCCGACCACTCAGGTCGGTGATCTGGTGGCGGCAGGAGAAACCATTGGTGACCACCCGAGTTTCGGCGCTGGCTGCAGCCAGCCGAGGTAAAAGCCGTTGATCAGCGATTTTGCACGAAAGTTCGGCATGTTCGGTTTCGTAGCCAAAGGCACCCGCCATGCCACAGCAGCCAGCTTCCGTATCCACCACGACCGCACCCGGGATGCGAGCCAGTAGTCGATGGGTCCAGCGGCCGCCATCCAGGGTTTTCTGGTGGCAATGACCATGGACCAGAAACTGCAGGGGAGTAGCATTCTCGTGGACTTTCCAAGGCAGCGTGCAACGCCTGGCGGTTAATTCCTCCTCTAAAAAACGATCAGACATCTGGACGCGGCTGGCGATGCGTTGGACCAGTTCGACGTCATCGAGCAAATCCGGTAGATCATCGGCCAGAGCCGTGGCGCAACTGGGTTCGCAGACCAGGAGCGGCGTGTCGCCTGTGAGCAGGGTATCCAATTTCCGGAACAACCGGGTACCTTCGCGCTTGGCCTTGTCGAGCATGCCTTGGGAAAGGGCACTGCGTTGGCTGTCACCCAGGGTGGCCAGTTCAACCAAGTAGCCTGCGGCTTCAAGCACTTCAATGGCCGCACGGCCCACCTGAGGCAGGTAGTGCTCGGTGTAGGTGTCGTTAAACAACACGACTTTTTTGCCGTTACCGTGGGCACCACCCCGCCGCTGGTACCAGTGGCTAAGGCGCTGGCTGGCATAGGGCGGGAGCGGTCGTTGAGGGGCGATACCCAGTACCTTGCTCATTATGCTCCGCACCGCCGTGCTATTCATAAAGGCATTGACCATTGGCGCTTGAGGGCCGGATCCGAGCCGGGCCAGATCAGACATATGACTAAAGAGGCGCGCTCGTAGCGGTATGCCATGACGCTGGTGGTGTTGATACAGTACATCGTATTTCAGGCGTGCCATATCCACGTCGCTTGGGCATTCTCCCTTGCAACCTTTGCAGCCAATGCACAGGTCCATTACGGCTTTAAGTTCGTCGCTGCTCAAGGCTTCAGGGCCGAGCTGGCCGGTCAGCGCCAGACGCAGGGCATTGGCGCGGCCGCGGGTGCTGTGGACCTCGTCGCGAGTGGCCGCATAGGACGGACACATCACACCCGTCTGGGTCTTGCGGCAGGCCCCCATGCCGGTGCACTGCTCAGTCGCGGCGAGCATGCCGCCCTGTGCCCGGTAATGAAACCCGCTTTTCACCAGAAGCGGCTTGTAACCGGGGCCGAAGCGCAGGTGGCTGTCCTGGAGTGGCGTGTCAATCACCTTGCCCGGGTTCATGCGACCTTCGGGATCGAAAAGTTGCTTCACTTCCTGAAAGGCACCATAAAGGGCATCGCCGAAGAAACGTCGGTTGTAGCCGCCGCGGACAATACCATCACCATGCTCGCCGCTCCAGGAACCGCCATATTTTTGCACCAGCGGGAAGACCTCTTCCTGAATCTGTACCATGCGGGCAATGTCGTCGATCTGGTGCAGATCGTGCAGGGGTCGAATGTGGATCAGACCGACACTGGCATGGCCAAACATAGACACCGGTTGGCCATATTTGCGGCAGACTGCCAGCACCTCGGCCACATAGTCGGCTAGTGCCTCGGGCGGCACCGCAGCATCTTCAATGTATGGTACGGGCTTTTTAGGACCCGGCAGTGTGGTCATCAGTCCAAGGACGCTGGAGCGCAGTTGCCAGACCTCCTGTATGGCCTGGGGCTCGGTCATAACAGGCGCGGCATAAGCGCGGCTGGAAAGCCCATTGGCGATACGATGGATATGTGTAGTCACGGTCTTGGAGTCTTCACCCTGCACCTCAATGACCAACACTGCCGCCGGGTCGCCCCGAATCATCGCGCAGATGTCGCGCGTCAGTGGATGCGCTTGCGCTTGGCGCAGAATCGTGCCATCGATTAACTCCACCGCCGACGGGCTCTCGGCCACGATGGGCGCAGCGGCGCGCAAGCTGGCATCGTAACTGTCAAAATGGGCTAGACAGACCGCGCTGTGGCGCGGCAGGGGTGTGAGGCGCAGCTTGGCCTCCAGAATCACCCCCAAGGTGCCCTCGCTGCCGCAGATCAGCTTGGCCAGGTTCCAGGAGTCGGCATCTAATAGCGCATCGAGGGCATAGCCACCGGAGCGACGAATCACCTTGGGGTAGCGGGTACGAATTTCGTCAGTTTGGTGGCTTACCAGATCGCGCAGGCCGCGGTAGATCGTCCCCTCTCGATCTGGGAGCGTACACTTGGCAGATAGTTGCTCCGCATCCAACGGTTCTAGGTTCAACACCTCGCCCGTAGCCAAGGCCAGATCCAGCGCCAGTACATGGTCGATGGTCATGCCATAACGAATCGAGCGCATACCCGCCGCGTTATTCGCGATCATGCCACCGATATTGGCCCGGTTGGCTGTGGCCAGATCTGGGGCAAACTGGACACCGTGGGGCTGCAGCAGGGCATTCAACTCACTACACACCAACCCCGGTTCCACCCGCACCCAACCCTCATCCAAGTTCAGTTCGAGCAGGCGAGTGAGGTACTTGGAGACATCGAGAATAACCGCTTTACCCACACTCTGACCCGTGAGGCTGGTGCCACCACCACGGGCCACTACCGGCAGGCCCAATTCGCCGCAAAGCCGCACCACTCGTAAGGCATCGGCTCGGTCATACGGCACTACCACCACCAGCGGAGGGATCTGATACATGCTGGCATCAGTGGCATAAAGCCCCAAGGACAGCGCATCGGTATACACCTCGCCGCGTAATCCCTGGTGGAAACGATCGAAAGCGGACGATGGATGGGGGGTTGTGAGTTTTTCCAAGGATTAGTCTATTTGGTTACGAGTTGTGCACTATTTGTGCCGGCCCTGTTTCGTCTTCGGGTATTTTCTGAGCCAAAGTTGGATTCAACATTGGAGTACAATTCTTATTTTGTCGCTTAAGAGGCTCCGATGTTAACCCAGCTCGCCCCTAAACACACTTACAAAAGTTGCACTTCAAAGTTGAATCTGACCTGCTCCCCAATTTAGTCCAAAACCAACATAGAGTCTGCAGTTAAAAAAATCTGTTTGGTGTCGACCTAGCTCATCTATGCGTCATTTTAAAGCGCAACATTGGCTTCTCAATTAACTTATAACTCAGCGGGGCTATTGGCACCGCCAAGAGCAACAATCCCAAAAGAGGAGATCCGACAGGTATTTTCCATAACTGGTGGTTTACGATCGCCAAAACTGCGTGCCAAACATAGATGCCGTAGCAATGAAAGCCACACCACTCAAGACTTTTTATAAGATAACCAATAACCCCCTTTCGCCAGATATCAGGTTTCTGGTCACTAGGGCTAATCAACAAGGCTGTCGCGACGATAATCATGGCAATCGCTATTGCCCCACTCAGCGGCCATTGATGTGGGCCCCACATCCAAAAATAACCAGAGTTGTAATTCTGAAGCCACCAAACTATGATAATCAAACTGATTACAACGAGCAGTTTGTAGTATCGCGCTGCATGCAGTTTAACTATATTCATTCTCGCAAGTAAAAGACCAAACATGAAAAGGGCTATATTCCCGAAAAAGTCCTCGGCTGGATCGCAACATCGCCAGTGTATCTGACCCAATAAAAGCCCAAATACGCCGCAGCCACAAACAACAGCATCCCTGAAAGCAGACCACCCATCAACCAGACTCTGTGAACCAACGGTACAAGAATGACTGCCATTAAGTAGAATTGAATTTCTGCCGCCACTGTCCAGAGCGGGCCTATAAGCGATATATTATTTCCATCTGGCACAAACAAGAACTGGCGGATAGTATCTTCTGGGATTTTTGTCCCAGAAACTATACAAACAGCCAAGCCAATCACAAGCGCAACATAAGCAAGAGGCACGATGCGAAGCGCTCTGTTAAGAAGGAATCGACCAAAACCTCGTGCCGTAAACTCATAGTAGCCGCCAGTCGTAAACCCCCGACCTACCAAATAGCCACTTATCGGGAGGAATATCCATACCCAAAACGCGCCATTTAACTCCACCGGAAGTGATAGCCCATACATGGAATGGCCCCAAATCACGCCGAGCGCAGCGGCACCTCTGATAATATCGATGCTCCGCGATATATGTGGGTCTACTGCTGCCTGGGGAGTCGTGTCACTAATTGGCTTCATCCTAAATCCGGCAGATGAACGGGTTTTGCATGAGTGAGACTTCCGTTCGTGGTTTCTGTATACATGTCTGATGCGTGCGAGGAGATATGCGGGTAAAAGTGGCCCACAAAAGTCCGTGACAAAAATGACAATGTTGGAACAACTGTTTCTTTAACGAGATTTCTGAGAAGAATTTTCTGCTAATTGAAAATATTTTCAACATGACTGCGAAGGCGTATCGTAGCCTTTCCGTCCCTGTATGGATCGAATTCATGGAGAATTTTGCTCCAATCTCCAATAGTTTGCTGTTCCGCCACCCCAGATCGATAGCAGGCAATCGCTTCCATGAGCGACTCAATCGTTCCATATTCGATATCAGCTTGGGCATAGACGGCATCCCAAACTGTTTTGGCTCCGATGGTGTTCAGCAGTACGGTTCTAACCCCAGTTAGGGCAGCTTCTATCGCCGCCGTAGCCCCCCCCTTGTGACTGATACATAAGTCCGCCACAAGCGCTACCTCGGTGGGGTAGATGTCATTTCGATGCACACCCTCCGCCAACTCAAGATAGCGCCCTGTGGCCTTGGCGGCTTGAATTACGTTATCATCCTTGTGCAATTGACTGGGTGAGTTATGAATGAACTGCGACTTCAAAACCACACCAAACGAGGGATCGGCAAGAACCGTCTTCGCGAGCGTATGAAGCTCGCTTAAATGATCTTGCTTACCTATTCCTCCCCATCGACCATGCTGTACTGATTCATCAAAATAACAGACAATAAATTCCGCCCCTGCACGCATCAGTATCTCGCGGTGTTTGTAAGATTTTTCTCGCACAAGATTTGCAACGTAGTCATACAAATACCCCGTCGGCACGAATTTCTGTGGCGCTATGTCATTGACCTGGAAAGTCTGCCTGTACATGTCAGAGAATAACAAGAATCTATCTGCAGTAGAGAGCATTAAAGGGGAGGCAAACCCCATATTTGAATACTGATAGGCGATGGTCTTGACATTCACATCTGGGGCGACTAACTGCATCGCATCGGAAAGTGAATAGTAAGTTTCCCGAATTAGAAATACTCGTGAATTTAACCAAAGTGCGAGAGCCCCCATCAGTCTGGCTTGACCGAGCAAATAGGAAATCTGAAGCAGGAAAAACTTATTTGCAAATCCACTCGCATGAAAAACAGCTCGAATTGCGATACCCCTGTCCCGTCTGACCCGCTTCAAGGCTTTGTCACTACCCATTGCTTTAATCGCAGCACCGAAGATGGAAAGCGGGACCACTGTAATACCAGCCCGTGCAAGTTCCGACGGCATTGCGCAAATGGCGAATCTGGAGGTTGGGAGTTCAACGACAAAGGTGTCGAAGTTTGGAGTAGGCTGGCTGACATCCAACCAGTGTGGCTGTCCACGCAAACTGCGGTCTGACCGAATATTGTCTTCCTGCAACATCAGCACAGAAGGTCTTGGTGTCTTGCCTTGTTCAGAATAGCGGGCATTTTGTCCCAAGCCAGAGATCAGTTTTATATAACGAATGACATTAATGACATAAAAAAAGACGAGTTTGATGGGCGATAAACCAATGGTCGGGTAGAAATGGAAATTAACACCGTGAATCGTTTCCGCAAGAAACTTGACATCGAATAGCGCAGGGGTTCTCAGCCAAACATCAGGCTGATTAGGCGCGGCAAGCGCCTGTGCCACCATAGCTCTAAGGGGCCAATAATCGATATAAGCCTGAAGGAGTTTCGCAATGAAAAGTCGAATTGTATTGCGGCCGTACTCCTCGTTAAGCGAGCGTATCGTTGGTTCTGACTCGACGATGTCCTTAGCGGCGATCAGTGCAATCTGACCTGCAACACGTCGAGATGCAAAACGAACCGATTCTCCGTCGCCAGTTCTGAGATGTCCTGCAAAGAAAGCAGCTTCAGTAACATGGACATCTTTCTTTGTGAGAAGCCAGCACCAAAACTTTTGCCTCGCCCTTATCTTTTCGAGAACAATAACTTTCGTTAGGGATCGCATCCGGAGCAGCGTCCAGAAGGCAGAAAGAGTAAGCTCATCCAGGTAAATAATTTTCTTAATCTTCGGGCCCGCTTCATCCACCGTAGACACCGATCAAGGAATGCATTGCCAAGACGTTCAAGTCTTTCATATATTGCCCCTTGAGTTCTTCACCTTTGCGATAGGAGTCAATAATCATGTCAATGTATGTCCGATCAAAGAATCTGCCATCAAGCCACTCGACAAACCGAGCTGTTTGAAGTGCCTCGTCGAATAGAAATTTGAAAGACGATGCATGAACTATTTCGCCAAGCAGAGTGAAATTGGGGTTTATATCGTTGATGTATGCATGCGGCCCGACCTGTAGATGATTAGGATAATCAATCCGATTCCGGAGCATCCACTTCAATGGGTACTTGGTCTGATTTAGGTCGAGTCCTCGTCCCCACGATTCCGGCATCGCTGAAAGAAAATCTATGACCGCGCTATCATGGAATGGCAATGCGCATCGCAGGCCGTGCACCGCGGCAGTATGCTCCAAGGTCGCCACTGTGGCGCTCTGCCAATGGAACGAGTTGTAAAGATGTAGATAGATTGCATAAAGATTCTCCAGCGTAACCTGGCTCGCAACATCCTCCAGATAAATACGCTCTGATTCTTCCGCGTAGCTCTCTCGCCCCTTGGGGGTGAGCAGGGGGGTGTTATCCAGAGAATAGAGCGGCATTCTCCCTGCACGCAGGAAAAAGCCGGCCAGAAGCTGTTGCGAAATAGCGTCTCTGCCTTGCGCTAGCCGGTCGAATTTTGTGTTGGTGCTGCGCTGCTTGAAAAGCAACCACACCGGATCTTGCTCATGGGCACCTTTTTGCAACTGGCCGAGAAATGTTGGCCCAAAAAGGTATGAAGCCATTTTATCGCTGTATTCCCGAAACCCCTGCGAAGCCGGGTGAAAGATCGTGGCAAACTGACTAAAACCAAGATTATGCACACCATCGCCCATCTCCCCGGCAAAAATGACTTCATCACAGTTTGCTGTCTTGGCTGTTCCTTCAGCGAGCAACCAATGATTGAATCCTGTCAAGCTCGCAAACTGTTGGGAACGGAAGAGTCCATTCAGGCACCCAAGAATCGAGGACGCAGACTGCCGATAATCAAGCTCGATAATGTCCAATCGAACGCCGAAATACTCCGTGACCGCTCGCGCTCGATCAACCTCAATCTGATTGACCACCCCGCTTCGATCCGCGTACTGCATACGGCCGACAACTGCCCTGATTTTCCGATTGCCAAACAGATGAACCAAACAGGCGAGAATGGAAGTAGAGTCCCAGCCGGACGACAAATACACCACATTTCCATCGTTGGATGCCCTTGCCCGAATCGCTTCAAGAAGCAGATCCGTATAACGATGCAACTCTCGTTCTCCATACGGGGCGACATTGACCGGCTTGAATGTCCGCTTCAATAATTCATGCCGGCCATTCGCCAGCTTGAGCCCCTGGTTCACTCCCAATCTATGGACACCCTGGTACAACGTGTGTTGCTTTGCGGGCCGCGAGCCATAAACCGTTAGCGCATGTGCCAAGCCCACGCTATCTGACGGGGATCCTAGTTGCGCAACCGGCAGCAATTCAAGCCCGGTACCAAGAATTACCCCACCTTCGATAGCCTGCCAATACAGATCAATTCGGCCATACTGATCAGTCCAAACCTCGCACCCGTCCGTTTGATTGATCTTAACGAGTACAAACCGTCCCTCTACCTCAGGGATTCTGTTTGGATTCTCCAGGCGTTCGGTTTCCACCTTTATCATCGCAGGCGGGGACAGCATGCCGTCAGATTGCCGGATACCGACAACGCTCCCGAGCAGAAAATATTTTTCTCCCGTAGCGTTCTGCCAGGAATGGAGCAATCCAGTACCTTCAACCAGCAGTCCATCTTGCTGAACCAGGGTTATCAAACCCGGCAGCGTTTGTATCCCGAGCCACGGGAATTTGCCGCATACTATCCTTAACTTGGTCAATGCTTACCCCATATTTATAAAAGTCACTGAAAGTGTAAACAGTTCCATAGTTATTTTGCGGTCACAATTTCACTCTTTAATTTCTCCAGCTTCAATTTTCCGCTCGATATAACGACGAAGGTTACCCAACACTAATAATTGATGATTATCAATATCTGCTTCTGGAATTTTAATTTTTGTTCTTATCTCAATTTCAAATAGGAAACTGATGATATCAAGCGAGTCCAGATTCAGATCATTACGAAGGTTTGCCTCATCCCGATATACTGTCAATGGGTTCTCTTCCTTCAAAATGGATTCAAGCAACTCTTGAATACTCTCAGACATTTGAACAATCTCCTTCAGTTGTTAGAACGGTTGTTGCCCACGAGAGGCCAACCCCAAAACCAGAAATAAGTATCTTAAGATCGCGATTTCCGTGAAGAGTAAGCGTATCTTTCAAGGCCATTGGAATCGATGAAGAAACGGTATTGCCGTATCGGTGAAGAACGTTGACCATTCGCTCCGGATTCTTCAAACGCAATTTCTTTGCTATGGTGTCCATGACAAATTTACTGGCTTGATGAAACACAAGGAAATCAAGTTCCTCCAAGCTTGTTTTGTTCGCCGCACAAGCAGAATGAACCTCGCTTGGGATTGTGGAAACGACGAACTCGAATATTCTCCGTCCATCCATAAATAATTCGTGTTTGCCAGAATCGTCATCGTGTGGTCGGATGATCAGCGCGTCGAAATAATCACCATCTGTTCCGAAACGGAACTCCCCTAATCGGATATTGCCCTGCCGGGTAATCAGCGTGGCTGCGGCGCCATCACTGAAAAGGCACTTCGTGTTTCGGTCCGCTGGATTAATCACGCTAGAATAGGTATCAGCCGTGATAAGAACACCAGTGGACATTCCATTGCGAGCAAGCAATGACTCTATAACATTAATGCCGTACACAAAACCAGAGCACCCGAGACCCATGTCGAACGATGCGACTTGCTTGGGTAGATTGCAGCGACTCTGCACCAATGCTGAGATCTGAGGCAATTGGAAGTCGGGTGTCTGTGTGCAGATAACAAGTACATCAAGTGTAGTTCGGAGTGCGGGGTATACCTCCAACAGCTTGTTCATGACTCGCACAGCCATATCGGATGTTGTCTCTCCTTCTGCTTGATGCAGTTGTTTCACACCGATCTTGTTCGAGATGAACTCTGGGTCAAATCCAAACTGGCTTGCCAACTCTTCAGTCGTCACCGTTTTGGGTGGCAAATAGGTCTCAATTTTTTCGATGCCAAAAGGACGCGTACTCATAATGTGACCCCTGGCATCGAGTAACACATCTGGAATGTGGAAAGATTAAGCTCCGCAAACGAGAATTCATTTATGGTTGCAAGGCCATCGTTGTGACTACGTGAACCAATATGCTGGATATTAAGGAGGTACATGCCCTTCTTCTGATACATGAGTCCAAGCGGTATTTTCTTCATATAAAGATTAATCACATTTATTTTTTTGTCATCCAATGTATATTGGTGTAAGCGCTTGTTTGCTTCGATTATGTTCTCAAAAAACGATAGCTCATTATTTATATTTATATGGCAGGAACCAGCAAACGGTGATAACAATTTTAAATCTTGAATTTCATATTTAGTGTCTGTCCGATTTGATACGGGTTTCTGGTCTTCAATAAAATAGATATAAAAATTCTTGGTGCCTGAAGTCAGCCGGAATTCTGCTGCGATTGCAGGGCTCGAGCGCATATCACTCGGCGCTTCTTGGCAGCGCATAACCCCGTTCATGGTTGCTGGACGGTGGAATTGCGCATCCATTCGAGTGTCAACTGCTTGCAACCCAAGTGCGGGCACAACCATCTCGCCCAGGAACGCACACATCGTTGAGGAATGAATATAGGACCGATCATCTTTGTACGAAAAATTGGTCACAAGATCCAGCATGCTAGATTTGTCCCAAATGAAATATTGTTGAGTCGAAATAATCTTGCTGTTTATCCGGCAACCATGTCATGAGTTCGTCAATCAGCGTCACCTTGGGAAGCATTTTCATTAGTTCAAAAACCGCTTCTTTGCCTGGCCAGAAAGCTCCATCTCGCAACTCTCTTATTTTCTGGTAATCCTCCAACAGGCAGGAAGAGGCAAGAGTGTCATAAACCTTCCGCCCCTTGCGAAACTTTTTTCTCAAGATGCCCTCAATCTGGTAGCCGAACAATATTTGCCAGCGCTGCCAACGCAATAGTTCTGCTGCCTGCGTGCTATTAATCCGTTCTACACCCAAATTTTCGAAAGCATGTTCAGTCATCAAACACTTCGATTCCATTGCGTAAAATAAGGAATCTCCTCCATTTATCCTCTCACCGATTACCATTGCAAAATCACACTGCCGCATAACTGGATCAATTGAGGATAGCGATGCGACACCAATAAAACAATTATGTTTTTTTGGTTTGATAAGTAGCGTTATGCGCGATGTGTTGGTGATTAACATATCAAAATATGCTTTCTGGGCTTTTCGGGTATTGGGATAAACTCCCTGGACTAAATATTTTGTAATTTCCACCTTATTGAACCAACGGTACCATTGATCGAGCACCCACTCATCATCCGAGATCGCACACAGATCGACCGTTTCCCCAGACAGAAAAATGTCAAAATTCCTTGGTTCGGCATGAATTACTTCTGTCTCATTATCCATAATTTATTTCTCCAGCAAATTGCATCGACGTTCTTCCTTCCTATTTAAATATACACAGGTTTAACGGTTTCATACACGCAGTGAGAAAGTTTTTTAGTGAGTAACTGTAATGACTCACTCCAATAGTTCCCACCCCAAAGCCATCCCCCGTCTAATATCCTGCTTCACCGTCTTACCCAGCACTACTTCAAGGTATTTCGTTGGCAACCCCAGTCCCGGCCGGATCGCGCGCACATTCTCTTTTGTCAACACATCCCCTGCGTTGAGGTCTTGCACTACATAAAGCGAGCGGCGATACTGAAGCGATTTTTTTTCTACCTCGGTGGGGCCATAGCTCACTTGCCCCAATGCCTGCCAGGCGCGTTTGGTTTCTATGACTAGTTGCGTCATTTCGGCGGGTTCCATGGAGAAGGTGCTGTCCACGCCCCCGTCGGCGCGGTTGAGAGTGAAGTGTTTCTCGATAACGCTGGCTCCCAGCGCGACGCTGGCCACCGCTACGCCGATACCCATCGTATGGTCGGACAAACCCACTTCGCAGCCGAACAATTCGCGCAAATGCGGGATGGTCAGGATGTTGGTATTTTCGGGCGTGGCCGGATAGGTGCTGGTGCATTTGAGCAGGATCAGGTCACTGCAACCCGCTTCACGCGCAGCACGCACGGTTTCGTCCAGCTCGGCCACGGTCGCCATGCCGGTAGAGATGATCAGCGGCTTGCCGGTGGCCGCCACGCGACGGATCAGCGGCAGGTCGGTATTCTCGAACGATGCGATCTTGTAGCAGGGCACCTCCAGGCCTTCAAGGAAATCCACCGCGGTATCATCAAACGGGGTGCTGAACGGAATCATGCCAAGTTCGCGCGCCCGGTCAAAAATCGGTTTGTGCCATTCCCACGGGGTATAGGCTTCGCCGTAGAGCTGGTAGAGCGAGGTACCCGCCCACAGGCTCTTTGGGTCGCTGATGTGAAACTCGCGTTCATCCAGATCCAGTGTCATGGTGTCGGGCGTATAGGTCTGAATTTTCAGTGCGTGCGCGCCTGATTTGGCAGCAGCTTCGACGATTTCCAGTGCGCGCTCGAGCGACTGGTTATGATTGCCGGACATTTCCGCGATGATGAAGGGCGGATGATTCGGGCCGATTTCACGGCCGGCTATCTGGATGGATTTCATAGGACTGATCCTCAAAAACTGACGGTTGCACCCTGCACCCGCACCATGACGCGATCCTGCGGAATCTCCGGAAAAACGACAGATTTTCCTTCTGCTTCCTCAAGCGCCCACAGCACATCGCTGAATCCTATGCGGTGCCGCATCAATACTGTCGACGAAAATCGCGGATTGATTTCGAATACACGCGGCCCCTTGTCGGTAAGCCGCAACTGGATATTCATGCTGCCACGTAAATCGAGGCCTTCCGCTATCATTTGGCACATGCGGGCAGTTGCCTCGTCCCTGATCACTTTCGCCCAACTGGTGAACCCGCCCGCCAGCCGGCGCAGCATCAAAAGGCTGGCAACCGCACCGTCGCGACGGCGATATACCGCGCAGGTGACTTCACGCTCAGCCGGCTCCAGCATTTCCTGGAATACCGCATCCGGATACTTTCTGGCCAGATAGGCCGCCTCCGCGTTATCCATTACGCTGAACACGGCGCGCGAGCCGGAGCCAAAACGGTTTTTCAGAATGCATGGATATTCGGAGGGCAGCTCTTCGCTTACCGGGAATGTCCACGGTACAGGCAATCCAAAATTGCGCAATGCGTCGATGGTTGCAAGCTTATCGATCCCCGCCGCAACCACCTTTTTGCCTGAGGTGATACACCGGTTGTCGCCGAGCTCATGGATCAATGGCGCCATCACGCCCAGTTCCGGTTCGGACATGGGAATGAGCGCATCGACCGATCTGGAGACCAGCACACTCCGGATCGTCTCAAGATATTCAGGGGCAGCGGCGGGTGGAACCTTGACAAACTCATCGACAAACAGAGCGCCGCCATGCTGTTCATGCATATCAACGCCAATCAGCCGCAGCTCAGGGCGCCGCTCCCTGATAATGGTCACCACACCTTGCGCGATGTCGCCGCCTATGCCCGTAATCAGGACAGATTTCATGTGCGTTCCAGTACTTTCGCCAGGTAGGGAATATCCGGATGCTTGCGGCTCGATTCCGCCATCACGGCCCCGGCATTATAAGCCTCGCAATACAGATTCACTTCGCGCAATGCGGTATCGAATAGTGCCCAATGCGCTCCAGGCTTGCGGTTACGCGGCTGCCCGGCAGCACCGGGGTTGACTAAGAGCGTTCTTCCGATCTTGTGCTGCATGGGATAATGCGTATGACCTAGCACCACCAGATCAAACTCCTGGATGGCACAACGCTCCAGCAGTTCCGGTTTTGCGTCCGGATAGACATATTGATCGACATCCCACGGCGCGCCGTGGCACAGCAGAATCCTGCAGCCATCGATAACGAGGTCCAGGGGATGCGGCAGAGCGCATAGTTGATCGAGCTGCTGCGCGTCAAGCTGCTCGACGGCGTTGCGCAGACCGGTTCCGTAGCGCGCATCGACACGCAACAGAAATGCCGGATCTGACCGCGCCGCAGCCAGCATGTCCTCATGATTGCCGCGCACCGCAACGCTGTTCCACGGAGCAAGCAACTCCAGGACCTCCCTGGGCCAGAAATAGTAACCCACAAGGTCCCCTGTAATCAGCAACCGCTCAACGCCATGTTTTCTGGCAGCAGCCAATACCGCTGCCAGCGCGAGGTGGTTGCCATGAATGTCACCGAGCAGGGCCAGTTTCACTGGCAGCACTCTTTGCGAATATCGATCAACGCCTTGCGAAATCCGCGCGTCGCCGGCAGAAAAATGGAAGGCTTTATGACTTGATTCATAGCCTCCGGCCCGTCCTTGATCACGGGATGCTGTTCCGGAGAAAATGTATCGCAGACTCCTTGCAGCATCTCGCTGACCGAGATGATTTCGTGTCCGGCAAGCAAATGCGTTCCCCCGAGATGCTCCTGGAGTGCGTAGACAATCGCTTGCGCCACATCCTTGACGTAAACATAGTTTCTCAATGCCTTGCCTGATCCAATTTGAAGCGGCGGTTCACCTTTGATTGCACCATCAATAGCGCGATTCAGACCCAAATGGACGGGTCCGCCGGCACCGAACACGCCAGCGATGCGCAGAATACAATGTTTCGTATTTGAAGTTGCAAGCAACTGCTCACCAAGCCATTTGCTTTTTGCATAAGCCGTATCCGGACAGAGCGGCGAGTCAGATTCAATCGTTTCCTGCCTGACACCGTGAACGATTGCGATGGAAGCGAATATCAGGCGCGCACCCCAAAGACCGGCAAGATAAGCCAGGCAACCCGTTGCCAATACGTTTGGCACGAACAACTCTGCTTCAGTTTCGCTAGCCCAGCCAACGCGCGCACCGAGATGCACAATGGCATCGAAGCGAACCTGCTTTGCCAAAGCGAGAAGCGTTGCAGGCTCCGAGAGGTCGAGGCAAACGACTCTCTGCGCTGGTGGTTCAGCGGCTGACCTTGAGCCCATGGTAATTTGCCAACCTGCATCAGCCAGGGCTGGCACAGTCGCTCGTCCAAGGAAACCGGTTGCGCCTGTAACCAGCACTGTTTTAGTGGCGGTCATTTAACTTGGTCCAATTGGTCGCAGAAACGCGGTAATGTCTCTGCCAAATCCAAGTTTTGCAGTTGCTGACCAGAACCGGATCACATCTTCAATGGGTTGCGCGTGAATGAGGTTTTCAATTTGCACGCGAGCTTTGTGGGCAGCCTTGCCGGCCGATTTGTCACGTACGTAATTCGAACCGGGGTGAAACAGGAACCAGTCCACAGGGAAGTCACCAAGCATCTCCACGCATTCCCAGCCCGTCGCGTTGGCAGTATTTGCCAAGCTATCACCATCAAAATAAGTTAAATGATCGGGCGGCGCCACCCAAAACGCACTATCAATATGCTGATGAGTCAACGCGCCACGCTGCGTGATGGAACAGTCGTTCGGCACGGTTACTACGGCAAGCCCACCGGGTGACACTAGTGTTCGCAGCGACTCAAGCAGATCGAGCGGATCTATAACGTGCTCCAATACATTCTGCAGCCAGACCACATCGTAGGTTGCACCCGTTGTGATCTCGGCTTGCAACAGCGCAAAGATATCCCCTGTCACCAAAGCATCCATGCAGCCAGGATTCTTTGCTTTAACCCCGGCGGAACTGAAATCAATCCCCTTTACTGACCAACCTTGTTCCCGGAAGAATGTCAGCGCATAACCTTCGCCGCAGCCAACATCAAGCAAGCTCCCCGCACTCTCGTACACTTGGGGAAGATAGTGCTGGAGAACGGCATATCTTTGTTCCATTTTGGCCTGAAAATACAACAACTCGTCCTTGGTGTACTCCAGTTCATAGCTACCCTTGGGCTCCTGGTAATATTTATTGGCGTAGTACTGCTGCAATTCTTGCGATGTCGGTTTCGTGGCTATCTCCCAGAAGCCGAGTGGATGTTGTTTGAGTCGCTGATCCATAAAAATCCCTGGTTAAAACTGGGCGCTTCCTGCGGAAGCGGCACGACTGCAAGAGTGGAGAAACTTGGCTCCCAGACCGAGGCAGTGCATCGCTTCCAGCAGGGATGTACTTCCCGGCTGCAGCACTCCGAGAGCCGCATTGCCGATCTGCCGAGCCCGCTGTGAATTTTCGATCATTTCGCTAATGGCTTGAGCGTAATCCTCCAGTCTGAGCTGGCTGGACCATCCCAAATATTCAATTGCGCCGAGTGCCGCAACATCCTCTGTGGCACGCTCCTGATTGGCGGCAAAAACCACCGTAATCGTGGGCAACCCCAGATAGCACCGCTCCCACATGGCGGCACCGCCAGCGCCGACACCAAGATCAGCGTTCAGTATCAGCTCTGCCATGTTGGATACTTGGCAGTGGAAGGCCACATTGGATAGTCGATCACATAAAGCCTGAATTGCATCTCGATTGGGGTTAGCTGTCCCAACTACGACATCCACTCCGATATCCGGGCGGTCCAGCAGCTGCAATGCTTCCACTGCCATTTGCGTCTGGTTGTCAGGGTCGCTGCCACCAAAAAAAAACAGGATGCGCCTTACGCTTCCATCCCGCAGTCTGAGCCGTAGCCTGGCATCAGCGAATTCTGGCCGCAATAACACATACGCCGGGCCAAGCAGGGTAACGCATTGTTCAGGTACCAACCCGTGATAGCGTCGGTCCAGGTCACGATAGTAGTTCTGGTCAAGCAACAGGTCGCAGTCATGCGGCCGGTTCGCAAGGTCGTCGATTACCATGAGCTTGCGCACATGCGGGCGGAGCAGGAGCTCCCATATAGCATCGAGTCCATAATGGTCCACCACCAGCCAGTCGAGGCCATCTGGAAATATTTTCTCGGCAGCTTCCAGCGTCGCTTTGGCATCATTCTGCTGCGCGTTGCCGCCTGGTGCAGCCGAAGGCAATCTGGCACACCGGTATCCATGCGCCTGCAGCAAATCGAGCAATCCGCCGGGAAGATCGCGGCAGGCGAAAGCCACTGCCGAACCTGCACTGCGTAGCTGATCAGCCAGAGTCAGGCAGCGCATCAGGTGGCCGCTGCCGATTTCTACCGAAGCGTCGGTGCGGATCAGAACTCTCATGTCGCTCAAAGTTTGAGACTCATATCAAGGTCCGGTACAGGCCGGGCAGCCGGTCCTGCCGGTTCATTTCGCACATATCGATCTCGTCTTCCGTGGCTCATTTTCCCACTTCTGGTCGAGAGAAATCAACGCAATTTTCACTGGCAGCCTCTGCGATGTTGGGTTAGATCTTCTTGCGGAAAACCGCTTTTGCCGCTCGGCCGATCAGCAAGCCATCCGTCGTTCCGGCTTCGATGGCCTTGCGGTATACGGCGCAGGATTCGTCAAAAGCCATGGCGAGGTGATCCATCTCCGCTTGCTGGTGCGACCAGGTGGGATAGAACAGCCCCTGGAACAGCACGCCACGGGCGATCATTTCCTGCATCATCAAGGTACGGTACGCATCATCCGGCACGCCTGCTGGACTGCGACACACCAGCGCGAACAGGCAAGGGTAGCCGAGCAGTTGCAGCGCGTCCCCCAATTCATGCTTGTGCACTATCTGTTCAAGGCGCTGCTTAAGGGCCGCGCCTCTCGCCCAGTTGCTCTCGATCATGTTGTGCTGCTTGAATGCCTCGATGGTGGCGATCATGGCCGCGAGCCCGGTCGTCTCGGCCCCATGGGTGGTGGAGATCAGAAACAGTTTGTCATCGCCTTCGCGGCGGATGCCGCCGAGTTCCATGATGTCCGCCCGCCCGGTCAGGGCGCAGGCGGAAAAGCCGTTGGCGATCCCCTTGCCCCAAGTTGATATGTCAGGCTTGACGCCGTAATAGTTCTGCGCGCCGGTCAGGCCCCATTTAAACCCTGTGATCATTTCATCGAGTATCAATATCACGCCACGTTCCTTGCACAACGCTGCAACCTTGTGCAGGAAGTCATCCCTGGGTGGATCGAATTTGACTGGCTCCATGATCAGGCAGGCGATGTCGTGGTCGTTGTCAGCTAGCAGCGTTTCGACCGAGGCATAGTTGTTGTAGCTGAATGCGGCCGTTATTTCACGCACATATGCCGGGATGCCACGGTCGCAGGGGGTGGTGACAATGAACCAGTCGTCATAGCTGAAGAAGTTGTGCTCGCGCGCGATGGCAATCCGGTTGCGCCCGGTATAAGCGCGTGCCAGCTTGACTGCTGCCGTGGTCACCGTGGAGCCATTTTTTGCAAACTTCACCATATCCCCGGACTGAACGGTTTCGAGGAATATCCTGGCGGCCGCCAATTCAATCGCGGCCGGTCGCTGGAAGTTGGTACCCTGAAACGCCGCCTCACAAACAGCCTGCGCTACCGGCTCATAGCCGTGGCCAATACAGACCGAGGTCAGTCCCATACTGCAATCAATATATTCGTTGCCGTCGAGATCCCAGACATGGGCTCCCTTGCCTCGGATGATTGCACCCGGGGCATTAAGCGGGAACTGGTCGTCGCCTTTGGAGTAGGTATGGGCGCCGCCGGGAATCAACTCCTGAATCTGGCTGGAGAACTCACGCGATTTATCGTAATTCTTTACCTTATTCATCATCGTATCCTTGAAAATATTATTGACTCCTGCGAGCCTATCTCAACCCCAGCGATACATCGTGGAATAACCCGTCTCCGTGAAAGGAGCGAGCAATTCAATCAGCTTGGGATTCGCGTCCAGAAACTTGACGATTTCAGGAACTGGAATTCTTGGGGCCAATTTCTTGAATGCGCCGAATACGGTCCGACATACTGCCAAGTCTTCGGGGTTGTCGACTGTCAGCCTGAGATCTTTTCGAACCAGCTCCATTGGAGGATTCGCTTTGATTATCTTGAAGCTCTGGGAATGTTCCCGGATATACAGTGTGCAAAGCTCAGAGCGGTGCTTATTGCTGCCTTGTGCGTGTGATTTTTCGAGAGCTTTTAAAGAGATAATTTCGAATCCGCATCCATCAATGACGTCATCCATGAAGGTGGCGTCTGCTTTTTCTTCTTGATGGCGGCGCCACAAGTCCTGGACCGGCTCAAAATAGGGGAAGGGGGACTCGCTGGTTACACGGAAAATGTCGGTTGCCCCGGCAAGCTGCCCGCACTTGATAAGCCGCGCTAACACATCGATCTGATTGCCGACAATATAGCGCAGGCCCTTTTCATCGGCGATGCTCTTGAATATCTCGTTTTCAATTCCCTCCGAGATGCCGAGAATGATCTCGGCAATGCAGTCGATAGTCTGCAAACAGCCGATGATATTGTCGAGTATTCGAATCCCCTTTTCCACATCCAGATTCTGCAGTGGCTTGCCATAAAGGCGCGATCCTTGATTACGACAGGCAATGGCGGCGATGAGGCGTCTTTTCATATTGAAATTTATTCGGAAATATCGGCAGGTGAAATTGGTGTGTTTGCCCGGAGATCGCGCAGGGTATTTTTTTGATAAACTGATGCCAGATCAGTAATGGCATGTGTGGATGAAGTGCGCTTGAGAACCAGATCAGCCGGGGTGATTCTCGAATTATTTTCAATATCACGGCTAGCTACCACATGCCGACGAATCATCTTGCGGTATGCTTGTTCCGCATCACTCATTCCAAAGTCTTCAACATTCCCGGCAACTCCCAAAGCCTGGGTACAGCTCCGAATGATCTGGGTGAACTCCGTAAACTCATCGGGATTAAGGGCTGACTCGTGGTCCTCCAGCTTCATGACCTGTCCAAGGGTCAGGTGCTTCTCAAGCACTTTCGCACCCGCACCAACCGCAACAGCTGCCAGCGCATAACGCAAAGGGCTCTCCGGTGGCGCATGATCGGCGAAACCGATTGTTACGTTAGGATGGGTGTGACCAAGGCGCTCAATCAATAAGCGGATACGGTCAATCTGGTTGGTTTCATTTGGCGTTGGATAGCCCTGGAAACCAAGGAGAATGACTATTTCTTTGGCCGAAAGAATTTCAATGGCTTGTTGGAGTTCACTGGAATAGCCCCCCCCGGCACCCAGCATCACTTTTTGCAGCGAGCTATTCGCGACCTCGGTTAATAGACCAATATTGGCGATATCGGTACCGTGAAGCTTCACAGCAGCCACACCAATTTGCTCAGCCACTTGCAGGCTGCGCGTTCCAAAAATGTCGACGTGTAACTTAATGCTTAGTTTCGCGGCGTATGTCGCCAATCCCAGCCAGACCTCATCCGTCATTTCGAGGGAACGGAAAAGCTCGTAGTACTTGTAATCCGGGGTGGCCAACTCATCAGCATAGACAAGCTGGTATTTGGCTGCATCGGCTCCTGCCGCAGCAGCAGCTTTCATCAACAAGCGGGCCTGCTCTGGGCAGCCTTCAAATCCCTGTGCTATTTCAGCGATAATTTCGACGGGCATTTTGTATCCTCGAGATTTGGAAATTGAATTTTTTCACAGAAATCACTGGGCTATTGGGTCAGGTAAGTGCAGTCCAATTTACCGGGTTGACTAATTCAAGGTCGCTCGTTCTGAGTTCATCGGGAATTTGCGGCGATGGACCTACCGCACTCATGAGAATCTCTTTCAATTGAAGCGAACTATCGACACCGACGATGACTTTGCTGATTTGTGAAAACGACAAAACGTAACGGAGGCAGGCTTGTAACGGAGTTATTCCAGTGCATTCGAGCCACTCATCCCATTTGGACCAGAGCGTACCCCACCGATCAAATTTCCGTGGTCTGTCGTTTGGTTTAATTAAAAGCAACCCCTGCAGAAAAATCGAACGCACGTGCAATTCCGTACCTTGCTCCGCGAGACGGGATAGCCAGCCTGTGGCAATCAAGCGCCGATCCATAATATTAAAAGGTGCCTGGACAAGATCGAGTTGATAGCGGTTACAGAGAGTGTCGAGTTCTGATGGATCGTAGATCGAAATACCGATCTTTTGAACCAGACCATCTTGTTTAAGCTGCTGTAAGACACGATAAAGTTGGTCACCGCCTTTTTCCACAAGCTGCTGCGATCGGTGCAACAAGAGACCATACAGATTTTCGACTCTCAGTCGCATCAGTGAATCCTGGATAGCACCCATAACCCATTGAGAAATGTCATCGCAACCTTCCGGGATCGCGGGTAACTTTGATACCACTTGCCAATCTTGAATGCCAATATCTCCCAGTCGCTGTTCACTGCCACCATAGGCAATCGCGGTATCGAGCGTATTCATGCTGTTTATCCGCGCCAGATCAAGAATCATCCCGGTTTCTTCGTGGGAAACTTGGCCTTGCTGGTTGGCGATCCCATAGTTCAGGCCAAACTGGGCAGTACCGAGGGCTAAGCGATTGAAGCCAGCCATCACATCAGCACTTGGGTCATAAGCCATCAAAAAAGTGTCTGATGCCCGACAGGAGATTTCATTCGATTAACTACTTCCGTTTGTTGTGCTTCTGAAAGAGTTGGATATATCGGCAAACTGATTGCTTCTGAGTAGTACGTTTCAGCTTCAGGAAATTCGTTTCGATCAAACCCCATCGCCTCAAAAAACGGATGCCGGTAAATAGGAATGTAGTGAAGATTGACCAAAATCCCGAAACTTCTCAGCCGCTCGAAAAGATCTTTCTGACTAAACTTTATCTCATCTCGCTTCAGCCGAACAACATATAAATGCATCGCGGAATAAGAGTCGGGATTCTGCCATGGGGTCGTGATCCAGAGATCAGATAACAATTCATTGTAGCGTTGTGCAATCAATTGACGCTTCGCAACGAATTCATCCAGCCGTTGCAGTTGACTCAACCCCAGAGCAGCCTGAATATCGGTCATACGATAGTTAAAACCCAGCTCGATCTGTTCGTAATACCACGGTCCATCAGGCATATGGGCCATTTCCTGCTGGATCCGGGTAATTCCATGACTTCGGAGACGAGCAAGCCGGTTGGCGATTCTGTCATCATTGGTTAGTGCCATTCCCCCCTCACCGGTTGTAATGATTTTTACAGGGTGGAAGCTGAATATCGTGATGTCACTATAGCGGCAATTACCGATTGGTTCGCTACGGTACCTGCCTCCGATAGCGTGGGAGGCATCCTCAATAATCCTGAAGCCATAGCGTTGGCTCAGGGCATAAATGCCGACCATGTCGCAGGGCTGCCCTGCAAGATGTATGGGGATTAGGACCTTGGGTAGCTTGCCTTCTCGCTCAGCTTTCTCAAGTTTACTGGCCAAGCAGTCAACACTGAGGTTGTAGGTGCGTGGGTCAATATCCACAAAATCCACCGTGGCGCCACAGTATAGCGCACAGTTCGCGCTCGCCACGAAAGAGATAGGACTCGTCCAAACGCAGTCCCCAGGCCCGACGTCAAGAGCGAGACAGGCAATATGCAGGGCACCTGTGGCATTGTTTACCGCCACGGCATGTTTCGATCCACAATACGTTGCCACAGCCTGCTCGAAAGCGGGAATGATCGGTCCCTGTGTCAGGAAGTCCGAACGCAGGACATCTACCACGGCCTGGATGTCTGCTTCAGAGATGTCTTGGCGTCCGTAGGGGATCATAGTTTCTGTATTTCCCGGGCAAGCCCATTTTGTTCTTGCTGGTGCAGCCTTGCGACATGTTCAGCGACTCCGCCGAGCTTCCGGCAGAGCAGGTTGCAGGTTTTTTTATTGGAGAGACTCATGTCATGCGGACGCTGAACTAGTGAAGCCTGGTCAGCCAAGAGTCCGGGGTTGATTATACTGGAGTCAAGATTGAATTGTTCCGCAACCTTGACTCCAAACTCGTACTTCGAAATACGTTCATCTCCGACCACATGGAAGATGCCGTTGGCTTTTAGATTGATCAGGTCGTGCGCGGTTTGGGCTGCCGCTTCGATAAGGATCGGTGTGTAGTAGACATCCCTGAACAAGGTCAACTCTTTGCCTGAGCGGAGCGCTTCAATGACTACATCGCTGAACGAATGGCGATAGCTTGGACCCCAACCATAGAAGTTTGTGCGAATCACCAGTGCCTGCGGATGAGCCTCAAGAACCCGGTTCTCCGCTTCAGCTTTTGTTCGTCCATAGACATTTTTTGGTGCAATTGGGTGAGTCTCATCCACCAATGACGCCTCCCCGGAGAACAAATGATCCGAAGAGATATGTACCAGCGGCAATCCAAGTTTGGCACAGGCTCGAGCGACATTCACAGCAAGCTCTACATTGATGTGCTGCGCCCGATCCGGATTGGCCTCACATGTCTCTATGCTGGTGAGGCCGGCAGCGTGGATAACAATTTGGGGTTGAACCGTTTCAAACACACGGGCAAGGTGGTCAGCAGATTCGAGATCAACCTGTCGCGTTTCGACACCAGCAAGTGATATGTTCCGCTCATGCAGTCCCAAAATAATAGTATAGTGTTCTCGGATTGCCAGCGCCCAGTTAAGCGCAAGCAGGCCGGAACCACCGGTGATAAGTGCGATTTTCTTCATGAGGGATTGGTAGTTGGCGCTTTGCAGCCCATTGGCATGCTCAGATCATACCGATCTTGTTGTGACGTGTCTCGATCCATTCACGCAGTGTCTCGATAGACATCCATTCTGTGTTGTTGTCCGAGGTATACATGAAGCGCTCATCCACTTTGATGCCGCTGTTGATACGCGTAGGGTCCGAAGACCAGTTATGGATGGCTGGTAAAATCTTGTAGTGCCCCTCGTACTCGTAGGTATGGGGCGCATCTTCCAGACCGATCATTTGTTCATGAATTTTTTCGCCCGGGCGGATCCCGATAATCTTGTGTTTTGCCTCTGGCGCGACGGCTCTGGCAATGTCCAGGATCGTCATGGAAGGAATTTTTTTGACATAAATCTCGCCACCCTGCATATCATCGAAGGCATGCCAGACCAGTTCGACTCCTTGTTCCAAGGTGATCATGAAGCGGGTCATGCGGGTATCCGTAATTGGCAGGGTACCGGTATGCGCCAATGACATGAAAAATGGGATCACCGACCCGCGCGACCCCATTACATTGCCATAGCGCACTACTGCGAAACGGGTATTGTGTGTTCCCGCATAGGCATTACCCGCTATGAATAGCTTGTCCGAAGCCAGCTTAGTTGCACCGTAGAGATTAATCGGGTTGCTTGCCTTGTCCGTTGACAGCGCCACGACTCGCTTGATGCCGCGATCGATGCAAACATCAATCAGGTTCATCGCGCCGTCGATGTTGGTCTTGACGCACTCAAATGGATTGTACTCAGCCGTCGGTACGATTTTGGTTGCCGCTGCGTGAACCACATAGTCAATTCCATCAAGGGAACGAGCCAGACGATCTTTGTCGCGCACATCACCGATGAAGAATCGCACTCGCGAGTCATGTTCAAATCTCTGAGCCATTTCCCACTGCTTCATCTCATCGCGGGAGTAGATAACAATTCGTTTGGGGTTATGTTTGGCGAGAGTCATCGGCACGAAGGTATTGCCGAAAGATCCGGTGCCACCGGTGATGAGGATGGATGCGTTGGTGAGCATATTGTTCCTTGTTTAAGTTATTTTGTGCGTAGCGATGAGCCAATTTTCTTGGCAGAAAGTATTTCTGCCGATACGCCTTCTGCTACCATCAGCCCTCGCTCCAGCCGATACAGCCGGTCGCAGTGGGCTACGGTGGAGAGGCGATGGGCAACGATGATGATGGTCTTGCTGCCCTGTAGCGCTGTCACCGCCTGCATCACGCCATCTTCGGTGGCGATGTCAAGTGCGCTGGTGGCTTCATCCAGTACCAGTATGGCAGGGTCGTGGTAGAGCGCCCGGGCGATGCCGATGCGCTGACGCTGGCCGCCCGAGAGCCGAATACCGCGTTCACCCACGAGCGTTTCCAATCCGCCAGGCAGGCTGGCCACAAACTCTTCCAGTTGCGCGGCCTGAATTGCGCGTGTGATCGCATTATTGTCGATCTGGTTTTCTGGTAAACCAAAGGCTACATTGCGGCGCAGGGTATCGTCGGTAAGAAAAATAGACTGCGGCACATAACCGATCTGATCCTGCCAGTTGCGCAAATTTGCCTGAATGTTCTCGCCATCCACTCGCATCTCACCTGAATTGGGGGTGAGCAGACCTAGCAGTATATCCACCAGCGTACTCTTGCCAGCACCACTGCTGCCGATAAAGCCGACCGATTCACCACGCTGGATAATCAGCGAAATGTCTTTGAGTGCGGACTCAGCGGCACCCGGATAGGTATAAGTGACCTGACACAGTTCCAGTTCCGCGTGGAAGGGCATGACGAGGCTGTGAGTGTTGGCTACCTTCGAGGTGGCAAGGTTGAGTTCTGTATGCAGGACGTCAATTATCGGCAGGCTGTAGCGTAGCGACTGTACTGCACCCAGCACCCGGTTGACCGAAGGCATGAGACGGAAGGCGGCTGCGGCGAACAGCCCCAACGTGGGTAGTAACGCTTCCAATGCACGTTCCTGCGCGAGCATGCTGATTACCAGTATAGCGAGGCCACTGACCGCAAGCAGTTCCAGCCACAGGCGTGGGAGTTGCTGCAGGGTGACTTGCAATTGCCCCATCCGTGCGCTCTGCACATTGTGCAGGCGGTACTGTTCCAGAAAATCGGCCTCGCGCCCAAGCAGTTTCACATCCTTGGCGCCGCCCAAGCCTTGTTGCAGATGCTGAATGCGCAGACCCTCATGATACTGGCGCGCCTCACCCCAGCGCGAGATGCGTCTGCGAGTGAGCCGATGAAACCCCCAGGCGGCTGTGCCTAACACACCCACCACAATCAGCGCACCCAACGGCTCGACAATCAGGAGCAGGCTGCACAGACCGAGCAACACCAACGATTCAGTGAGCAACAGCATACCCGGCAGCATCCCTTTGATAGTGAACAAGCTCACCTCGTTGATGACATTGCGAATCAATTGCGCCGAATTGCGCTGCAAGTGAAAGGTATAAGGCTGGCGCAGATAGACCGTGAACAGGCGCTGTGAAAGTTGCGCCTGCACACTGAAGGCAAAACATGTTTGCTGCCAGGCGAGGAAGGCCAGAAATAGTCCCTTGATAAGATACACTCCGACCAGCACCAGCATGCCACCGATGACAAGGGATTGCTGGCTGGGATTGCCCAATGCTTGGAGTACCGGTTGGAGCGCCGGATAGTTGTGTACCAAATCCTGCTGTGTGAGCAGTGCGAGCGCCGGAATTACCAGACCTACGCCGAGTGTTTCCAGCGCCATACCGATCACCATCAATCCCAGCAACATCAACGCGTTGTGACGTTCGGCAGGCGTGAGCAGGCCCCAGATTTTTTGGGCGGTTGAGAGACTGATTGGGGAGGACATTTGGTTAGGAATGGTGTATGGAACCCGAGATCCTTTCGCGCCTAAAGGCACTCCTACGGGGTAAAAGTGTAGTTTATCGTGCTTGGGGGCATTTCAGCAAAATGAATTTCATGGCCTATCGCGCCTAAAGGCGCTAGTACAGTTCCTGCGGATGAATTCGAGTATTATCCCGTTTTGACAATTTACCCGGTGCCCTGTGGATATGAAACATTCAAGATGGGTCAGTATGAGATGTGGCTTGAAAGATCGCAGGCTGGAGAGCCTTAGATGTATGACAAATTAGCCGGCTCGTCCAGCCCGACGCAGAGTGCTTATGAGTGGCGCGATCTACTGGCAAAGTTTGCGCTATTCTCTTTCGGCATTGCCTTGTGGTACAGGGGGCTGAGTTTAAACGCCACTATCATCCTGGTTGTCTTTGCCTGGATTATGGATGGTGGTCTGCGCCGATTCGGACAGACGATTAAAGAGCCGCTCGTACTAGCTATACTTATTTTTTGCGCTGTGTTATTGCTGGGAATTCTCTGGAGTGATGACCCTGGATCGGGATTCAGGGTCTGGAGAAGATATGCCATTTTCCTGGTTTTTATTCCCTATTTATCCCTTCTAAACAAACAGCGGTTACAGTGGGCGGTCAGCGGGTTACTTATAGGGTATTCCGGCGTTCTGCTTATGGGTGTTTACGTGTGGATTGCTCTAGGAGAGATAGGCATTCCGCTGCTCAAAATATCCTCTACGAGCATTTCAGCAGCGCTCGGGATCGGGATGTTACTGGCGCTCTATCTGGCAGGCGCCAACATAAATAAAAAAGTAAAACCGCTATTGTGGTTTCTCGCATCTTTGCTACTGTTTCTTCAGTTTAATCAGGGTGCACGGGGCGTTCTTCTGGCCACACTTCTTGCCTTATTGCTTTTGATCTTTATGCACTACAAAACAAGAATCAAAACATTTCTTGGTGTCATGGCAGCAGTGGCCATCGTGGTTGTGGTTTTTGTGTACTATAGCAACAGTTTCCAGGAAAGATTGACCCAAGGCAGAAGCGATATCGAACTATCCCAACAAGGAAAGTATACGAGCAGCATAGGGTATCGCCTTGCCATGTGGGATGTAGGTCTGCACGGTATCGCCCAGCACCCCTGGTTTGGTCATGGCACCGGGATGCCTAGTCGCTATTTTGACGAAACAGTTGTGACCTACAAGGACGGTCTCTACAAGGATCTGCCCGGCTGGCTTAAAACTTACCATTATCATAATGACTGGATTGAGATCGGAATGCAGATCGGCGCGCTTGGTCTGCTGGCTTATGCTTTTTTCCTGTGGAGCTGGTTTCGAACGCTAAGAGCACACCGATTAACCACTTTGGGGGTAATTCTGGTATGTTTTGTTTTTGTGTCGGGGTTGGTGGAGACGCTGGTTTTCTTCAGGCAGAATCTCTATCTGTTGCTGGTGATCACCGCCATCGCTATCGTTTGGCAAAAAGAGTATGGGGATGTGGCCGAGGGAGTTGGCTAGGCACTTCGCGCCTGAAGGCACTCTGCGGGGGGTAGGGATCGCTCAGATATTCTTCGCCCCTAAAGGGACTCCTACAAGATATCAGGCAGAGCCGAAGTGGCAGCCACTTCAACGCAGCATATCATTTACCGCTATCAGGGCGTCTTCATCCAGCTCACCTACCTCCGCTTCCAGTCTCAGTTTTGACATGAGCAGGCTGTAATGTGCCCGGGCAAGATCGCGCCGTGCGGAATAAAATGATTGCTGGGCGTTCAACACATCCACCTCGGTTCTGACACCTACTTGCTGTCCAAGTATGGTTGAATCCAGTTGACTCTTGCTGGATAACACCGCCTGTTTCAATGCCTTCACCTGGGCAATGCCACTGCTGACGTTGAGATATTGCTGACTTACTTGCATTGCGCTGTTGCGCTTGGCGTTATTCAGGTTTTGCAGCACCCTTTCCTGGTTGGCCAGTGCTTCGCGCACCCGCGACTGTACTGCGCCGCCCTGAAATACGGGAACAGCGAGCTGGAGCCCTATTTCTTTTGAAGTAATATCAAATCCCGTGCCGACAATTGCGGCACCGACACCTTTCTGATCACTGTACAGCGCGACCAGGTCGAGAGTCGGGTAATGCCCGGCCCGAGCGCGTTCTATATCCTGCGTCGCAATATCATAGGCCGCCTGCTGGATTTTCAACGGCAGGTTATTCTGTTCGGCGACATTAATCCACTCATCCATACTGGCATATCTAAGCTTAAGCAGGTCGGAGGAGTTTTCGTTCGCGCGTGCGAGGTTATCGGGAAAGCGGCCGATGATCTGCTGCAGGGCGCGTTTACGCACTTCCAGTTCGTTGCGGGCAGCGATTTCCTGCGAAGCGGTCAGATCGGAGCGGGCCTGGGCTTCATAGGTGTCAACGATGGTGGCGGTGCCCACCTCGAAGTTGCGTTTGGCCTGTGCCAGTTGTTGGCCGATGGCTTTTTTCTGCGCCTCTGCCACTTCTACGTTTACCTGGGCGGTCAGTACATCGAAATATGCCTGTGACACACGCAGGATCAGGTCCTGCGATGCCAGGATGAGTTGCGAGTTTGCCTGCAGCACCTGGATTTTCGCTTGTTCGTAGATCGCAAAATTTTCCTTGCGGTAGATCGGCTGGGTGGCCGTGACGGTCAAGGCTTGGGCATCGATCGTTCTTTCAGGATTCGAACCTGCTTCTATCAACTGTCTGCGGCGATTTCCTGTAAACGTGATGTTGGGGAGAAATCCGGCTCTACCCTGCGGCAGCTTTTCCTGGGCTGCCTGATATGCGGCGCGGGCGGCGCTGTACTGTGCATCGCTTTCCAGCGCCTCACGGTAAACGGCCATCAGGTCGGCAGCGTGCAGCGGCACAGGCAGAAGCGCTGCGGCGATCAGCAGCACATAAATGTATTGCGGAATTTTCAATTTGATTCCAGGTTGCCTTGTGCTATCGGGAGACGAAACCGTTCGTGTTGAGCCGTGAGCTTGTCGAACGGTCGAAACATAAATGGTTTCATGGCTTTCGACCAGCTCAGGCCGAACGGTATGTGATTTCTATTCGTGCCAGATCAGAAAACAAATCGCTCCGGCTGTTGCGCATTTCTGAGCAAAGGGATGCAGGTCTCGAACAAGCTGATGGTGTTGTACACACCTGCTTCTTTCTCCTGCGCCACGCAGGTGACGAGCACGGCTTCCATCACCGGCGCATCACCGACTACCGCGAACATGCGTCCGCCGGTCTTGAGGCTGTTCTGAAATGCTTCTGGCAAGACCGGGGTGGAGCCGGTCAGCACGATCACGTCATAAGGCCCGTGGCCAGGCCAGCCACGGGCGGCATCACCTTGTTCCAGTGTCACGTTGCTGATGCCGTGAGCCTGCAGATTCTTTTCTGCCATGGCTTTCAGTTCCGGCACGATTTCAACGCTGTAAACGTGTTCACCTTGCTTGGCCAGCAACGCGGTCAGGTAGCCGCTGCCGCTGCCGACTTCCAGGATGCGGTCGGTTTTCTTTATCTGCAGTTCCTGCAGGATGCGCGCCTCCATCTTGGGCGCGAGCATCACCTCACCGTGTCCCAGCGGAATTTCCATGTCCACAAATGCCAGCGAGCGATAGATTGCGGGGACGAATTCCTCGCGCCGCAGCTCGAATAACAGGTTGAGAACCTTCTGGTCGAGTACGTCCCATGGACGGATTTGCTGCTCCACCATGTTGTAGCGGGTCTGTTCGAGGTCCATTTCTGGTTCCATGCCTGTTTTTATGGTTACAATCTTGCAATTATTCCACATTTCCATTAGCTTCACAGCATCAGCTAGGGGTCCGCTTCCGGAATTGTCCGGGAGATCGGTGAGACAGTCCCTTAATACCTGACACGGGTAATGCCGCCGTAGGGAAGCTGGGATTGGTTATCCCGCTCCTTTTATGGCACCTCAAGGAGCGTATCAATGAATGCACCAGTTTCAAATCCCGCACAGCTTTCCATTCCGTTTTCCAGCCAGACCGCGCAGGTCGATGCAGCGGCGGTCAAGTCTCTGCCCAACTCGCGCAAAGTCTATGTGCAGGGTTCGCGTCCCGACATTCAGGTGCCGATGCGCGAGATCAGCCAGGCCGATACCTCCGCCAGCATGGGTGCGGAGAAGAACCCGCCGATTTACGTTTACGACACTTCCGGCCCTTACACCGACCCGGCAGCGAAAATAGACATCCGCTCCGGCCTGCCGCCGCTGCGCGAGCAATGGATAGACCAGCGCGGCGACACCGAAGTTCTTTCTGCTCCCGCATCCGCTTATGGCCGGGAGCGTCTGGCCGATGCCGGACTCACGGAAATGCGTTTCAATCTGCAACGCCAGCCACGCTGCGGCCGGGCAGGGGCGAATGTGACGCAAATGCATTACGCCCGCCGCGGCATCATTACGCCGGAAATGGAATACATTGCCATCCGTGAAAATCAGCGCTGCGCAGAACTCGGCGCACGGCAGCGCGAATTGCTGACGCGCCAGCATCCCGGGCATGATTTCGGTGCTGCTCTGCCCAAGCAGATTACCCCGGAGTTCGTGCGCGATGAAGTGGCGCGCGGTCGCGCCATCATTCCACTCAATATCAACCACCCCGAATCCGAACCGATGATCATCGGCCGCAACTTCCTGGTGAAAATCAACGCCAACATCGGCAATTCCGCACTGGGTTCCAGCATCCAGGAAGAAGTCGAGAAAATGACCTGGGCCATCCGCTGGGGCGGCGACACGGTGATGGACCTTTCCACCGGCAAGAATATTCATGAAACGCGCGAGTGGATCATCCGCAACAGCCCCGTTCCGATTGGCACCGTGCCGATTTATCAGGCGCTGGAGAAGGTGAACGGCAAGGCGGAAGACCTTACCTGGGAAATCTTCCGCGACACCCTGATTGAACAGGCCGAGCAGGGGGTGGATTACTTCACCATCCATGCAGGGGTGCGCCTCGCCTACGTGCCGATGACGGCCAAACGCATGACCGGCATCGTCTCGCGCGGCGGCTCGATCATGGCCAAGTGGTGCCTGGCGCATCACCGCGAAAGTTT
>ERZ1292630.339-Hain-H41-02um-R3-339-length-49391-cov-8_pt1 | contig 49391 bp, 30 predicted proteins | sample MGYA00564408_ERZ1292630 | MGnify/ENA primary metagenome ERZ1292630 (study PRJEB36523, sample SAMEA6512641) | groundwater metagenome | collected 2019-01-08 | study: AquaDiva: Metagenomics assemblies of 32 groundwater samples
CCTGCGAGAGCAGAAAGAAAACCCGAATAAAGTACAGAAACTGTATCTTTTTTCGATCACGCGCAGGTGAGGGCGTGGTGACCGTGCTCGTCCGCCACCGGTCGGTCGCATAGCGCGCACGTGGTCGGCTCGGCCATGATCGGAAGGCCGAGGCGGTGACGCACCAGGGATGTTGAACTCGGCGGGCGAAAGCCAGCCGTCAAAGTCGGCGTCGGGTACTGGGTACAGGAGACCGGGGCGTTTTTTTTTTGCAGCCGGGGCGTGAGGGATGGCAAGCGTTTGCATTCAGATCGGAGGGGTAGATGCTAGAAGCGAGCGCGAGTTACGTGTTCTGGGAAACCCAATGTATCACCAAACTTCATTCGGTTACTCGCGATGATGACGACCGTCATGAGTGCGCGCCGCCTTTTACCATTCAAACGCCGCGACGTGAGATGCGCCCTCTGGAGATGCCACCTCCAGTAGGCTACGCCCACAATTCCGCGATCGAACCAAACAAATGAGCAGGGAATCATGTTACGTGTTTTGCTGTTAGCAAGGGGGAAATATGTGAGGAGAGAAGAGGGAAACAAAAAAAGCAACAGACCAGAAGGAGATGCGACCTCCCGCTGGTCGGCTTTCCTCGCCGTGGAGGGTAAAAGATAAGCGCCGCAGCGACGGCGGCTCAGAGGAGATGCGACCTCCCGAGTGAGCCACCGCCCCGAGCGGCACGGAAAATAAAAGGGCAAGTGAATTGGGAAGGGGGAGAGATTGGGTTTTCGACCCACGAACAGTGGGGAGACGGTCACCAGTATGTGTCAGAAACAGTGCAGCGTGACGTCTCTCCTTCGGGGTGGTGTTCGTTCAGGGTCACGGAGTCTAGTAGATCGTCCATGTTGCCACCAGACCATCCGGCCACGTGCGGCAGAAAAACTTGCGCAGCTCCTCGATGGCTAGAAGGACGGGGACGCCCCAGAGCGCGCAGGTCGCGTTGGCCGCAGAAACTGGCGCGAGGTAAAAGGCGGCGTTCACTCCCGGGCAGTACACAAAGAAACAGGCGAACGCCACGGAGAACATCACCGACGGGACCATTCGCCAGTTGAATGTCTGCGAGGGGCTAAAGAGAGACACCGTCTGACTGCGGCGGCAAAAGATGTGAATGACCTGCAACTCAACCAACGCGAAGAAAAATGCCGACTCAGCGTGCGATACAACGGTGCTGAAATGGGCCAGAAACAGCTCCATACCGACCGCGGTGGCGCAGCCACCGGGATTCGTCGCTTGATACTTCGCGTTGGACATGCAGATGTCGCGGAAGTTGTTTTGCTGCACTTCCGTGAGAGCCGAGAATAGGCCACGGTAACCGGCGCTCGGGCCCAAAATGATAGACCTGAACGAGAACCCAAAGTCCGCGAACGTCCAGATGAACGCCCAGTAACAGAAGAACGTTTCGATGACGCCACCGATGAAACCGTAACCCTGAACGACCGCGCGGGCGCACACCAAGTGATCGTCGGCCTTGCGCGGGGGGATGTCCATCACGCGCTCCTCGGCCTCCTCGTAGGCGAGGCAAATGCCAGGGAACATCTCGGTGCCCAAGTCGATGATCAGGATGACAATGGTCTCAATGGCTTGTGGCATCATGAGCGCAAAGTTGAGAATGTACGGGATCATCTCGGGGCCAAGGTGGGTCAGCACGTAGCAGCACGCCTTCTTGAGGTTCTCGAAGATCTGGCGACCCTCACGGATGCCGACAACGACGGAACCAAAGTCGTCGTCGCAAACGATGATCTGTGCCGCTTCCTTCGCCACAGCCGTTCCGCTGCCCATCCCGACGCCGACATGCGCTGCCTTCAGGGCCGGCGCGTCGTTGACTCCGTCGCCCGTCATCGCGACGATGTGCCCGATCGCGCTCAGACGCTTCACCAGCTGCTGCTTTTGCTCGGGCAGCGTGCGAGCGAAGACATGCTCGCCGCACTGCAGCACCCTGTCCCATTCCGCGTCGCTCAGTTTCTCCATCGCCTCGCCCGTAACCACCGCGGCGTAGCCAGAGAAGTCGGTCTCGCCAGGTGGGGCCGTGGACATGGCCGGCAGGGTCACGAGGCCCAGGCTGCGGCTGATGGCCATGGCCGTCACCGGGTGGTCGCCAGTCACCATGATCACGTGAATACCGGCGCGGTGGCAGTCGGCAACCGCTTGGGGCACGGTGGGCCGCGGCGGGTCCACCATCGCGATCATGCCCAAGAAGACAAGGCCTGTGATCGGGAAGTTGCGCTCCTCGTCGTCTGCGTTGAACACGAAGTCCTCCGGCATCTCCAGAGTCAAATGCGCGAAACCTAGGCACCGCTCCCCGCGCTCCGCCAGCGACAGCAGTTGCTTATTCAGGTCCTCGCGCATTTCCTCCGTCAGCGGGACCTCCCCGCTGTCGGTTTGCATCATCGAGCACCGCTGCAGCACGCGCTCCGCGGCGCCCTTGAGCGACACGAGTTGGCGCGGCCGCTCGCCCGGCAGACTCAGCTGATTGACCGATGCCATGTACTTGTTTCGAGCGTTGAACGGGATCACCGCCAGGCGCTTGTGGTTCTTGCGTAGAACGTCGGTGTCGACACTGCAGTGAGTGAACTTGAGCATCGCCGACTCGGAAGCGTCACCTTTGACCTCCCACTTCGTCACGTCGGTGCCGTCGCGCACGGCGAACGTCGCCTCGCTGTTGAGGGCAATGCCGCGCATAATCGCCGCGACGGCAGGGCGCGCTGCTTCCACTGGGCGCACCGTGTCCGTAGGCATTACTGGCGCTGCCGCGGTCATGTGGATCAGCATGTCGTGAATCACGTGAACGACGGTCATTCGGTTCAGCGTGAGCGTGCCCGTCTTGTCCGAGCAGATGACGCTGACCGCGCCGAGGGTCTCGATGATCTCAAGGTTCGTGACGATGACGTTGCGTTCGAACATGCGCCGGGCGGTGATGGTCAATGCCAACGTGATCTGGGGGAGCAGCCCTTCTGGAATGTTGGCCACAAACAGGCCGACAGTGATGACGAGGGCGGCGGCCCAGGTCTGCCCCGTGCCGAAGGCGGCGCCGCCGAATGCCAGAGCGAACGTCGTGCCGATGACGGCCATGATGACAATCAGCCGGCTCACCTCGCGCCGCATCAGCGTGTCCGGCTTCTCCGCCGTCGTCGCGGACTTGGCGATCTGGCCGAACAACGTGTTGTCGCCTGTGGCGAAGACGACCCCCACGCCGTTGCCGTTGGTGAAGTTGCAGCCGCTGCGGACGATGTTCTTCGCTTCGACGAGGCGAGTGTCCGGCGGCACGACGGTGGAGCACTTGACGTCTGAGTTCTCGCCGGTGAGCGACGCGTTGTTCACCTTCAGGTCGGTGACTTCGATTAGACGCATGTCAGCAGGTACTTTCTCGCCGATCTGGACCTTGACGATGTCGCCGATGACCATGTTGGCCGACGGGATTCGCTTCAGCTGCCCGGCGCGGAAGACCCAGGCGTCTTCCGCCTGTAGGCGGCGCAGCGCTTCCATCAGGTTGTCTGAGGCGTCCTCCATGTACGTCTGGAAGCCGGAGACTAACAGCGAGACTCCCACGAGCACGCAAGCCAGGGCAAGCGTCTGCACGTCCAGCGAGCCCGACGTCTGCGTGTTGATACCCGTGATAATGTAACACAGGATGCCGCTCACGATCATCAGCAACGAAAAGGCGGAGAACAAGTTGCGGCAATAACGGTGCACGATGCCGATCCGTTCGGGAGGCGTTAGCACGTTGGCGCCATTCTTGAGCACGAGCGCATCGGCCTCCGCGTCGCTGAGACCGCCGTCGCGCGTCCCCAGGGCGGCTAGCACTTCGGGCAGCGACATCAAGTGGTAGCGCACCTCTTCGACATCGGGCCGCGTCGTCGACGGGGCGGACTTGATGTCGGAGAACTTGCGCTTGAGTAACTTGCTGTTCCCGCGCATGCGGAGCTCACCTTCCGGCGAGCGGGGCGGGACCGCGGTGGGGGGCGGCGGCGCAGTGCCGGCGGCGACGTCGTCCGGAGCCTTCGCCATGCGCTTCAGGAACGAGCTGCTTCGCTTGGCAGTTTGTTCGGGCGGCACGGCGACGGCCGTGGACTTGATTGGCTCGTGAGATGACATAAAGGAGGCGGTCCGAGGCGGAAAGCTGGTACAGACACGCAAATTTCAGGTACGGGCCGAACAAATATAATGAAAAAAAGTGTCAATACAACATACCAGTGACGGTAATCGCAAGTTCCCCTCCGAGTGGCTGCGAGGATTTACCCACCGAGCGACCGTCGTTCCTTTACGTTTCACAGGAATGAAATTAGAAAGAAAGAAGAGAATAACAAGACAAAAGCGAAAATAAAGGGGGCCGTCACACTTGAACTGGCGGAAGGAGACATGGCGGACATAGAGGTGAGCGTCAAGGATGCTGAACATGAGCGTCAAGGATGCTGAACATCTAGTGCCAATGAAGGCACGCAAGACACATGTCATGGGTACCGGTGCAACCTTGATGACTTCTCTCGCTAAGCACCGAACCAGAAACTCTCTGGTTACAGTTCCACGAGTTCCGCACGACCTCCTCCCACATGAACCGCGTGGAGATACTCATCCAGAGGATTAGCGAAGGGCAGCTCGCCGTCTTCGGACACATCGACGTCCAAGATATCGGAAAGAAGTGGGCGCGTGTTTCCCGTTCCGCTGAGCGGCTGAAGATTCGCGGGTGACGGCGCCAATTCGGTCAGGGGTGCAATCCACGGTGTGTCCAACAGAGAATCAACGCGTTGGTGCGCCTTCAATGCGTGGAGTGTCGCAAACTGCCGCCATTTTTCTTCTAACAGCGCCTTGACATGGCTTCGCTGCTCGAGATAGGTGACAAAGAAGGTCGCGACAAGATATGGGAGCTGCACCCCAGTTGCGGTGATGCCAACGATCACGGCCGCCTCCCTTGTCCCCTCACCGTATGCGAGGCCGCCGGCGATTGCGGACAAGGTCGCCGTCAACGCCGTCTGCCAGTTCTTGAGGGGCGACAAGCACGGCCGCACCACCAGGAACACGACGACCATGATGACGTTCAACAGGAGCAGTAGGCCCGCGATGATGTCGCAAATGGTTCTGGAGGTCGCCCGAATGGAGGATAACGCGGTCGCCAGCGTCGCGGTGAGCACATCAGGAACCAAGCGCAGCGTGTTCGGTACTCGGCATACAGTCCTCCGTAGGCATGGTGCCGCGGATCGCGGGCACCGTCGACGGTGGCGGTCGATGTCCACTTGCAGCCCCCCGTCAACAGTGGCTCCAACCATGTCAAGCCCCACAGGGAAATGGCCGCGGACGGCGGCAGAGGAATTACCTCTCCGCGCAAGCGGCCTCCCGTGCTGTGCCAAATGGCGACAGTGGCGGTGGCGACCGGCATCGCCCCAGAAAGAACGCACAGCACCACATCGGTCGCGAGATCGAAAGCCACAGCGTCCTGAAGCAACGGTATCGCCCCCTGGACCGCAACAATCCCCAGGATTTGGCCAGCCGCCGCCAGCGCGAACGGTAGTCTCGTGATGTAGACGAGCCGCTTCGGTAGACTCATGGCCCGAGCCATGCCGCGTGAATGGGCGGAACCGAGTTTGCGCCAGTGGACCGCGAAGGCACCGCATATCACGCACGCCGACAGAGGGTAGAGAACAAACAGAGCACCAACGACCGCACCACGAGACGCAGTGGCTCGGGGGCCACCACGGCCTACACGCAAAACTAGTGGGTTAGTGGTCCAGCCGGGCTCCTCCTCCTCGGCGGGCTCTGAACAACTCAGCTGCCGCACGACGGCCATCGACCGCCCCCCAGAGGCCACCGACGTTGGAAACGCGACGCCTGCCACGTACGTCCAAGTGATGGTGGCGTCACCCACCAAATGGGCCACCGTCTTTTCGTTCGGGAGACGGGGTTGTCGTTGTTCTGTTGACAAGGATGCGGACAAGGAACTCGATGAGAAAGCCGAGGTTGCCGTGATCGCGCAGCAAGAAGCCGAGTGGGACAACGTGAGTAGGGATTGCGATTCAGATAACGATCGTACATCAGAGCGGGAAGCACTGGTCGTTGGAGCAGCAGGTATCGTCCGGCTGCTTGCCGATGCCGATGGGCTTACCTCCAGTCGTCGAGAAACAGATGCGCTCCCCGTCGACGATGTGAGCTGCCGCGTCCGTGTTCGGAGCGGACTCACCGATTGCGAAGGTGACGCGGCAGTATTCGACCGGGTCCGATCTGCGCTGACCGTCGTCGATGGGCTTCGACTTCTGGCTGAAGAGCTACGTGTACGCGACGAGGAATCGGTCCCGGTTTCCGTGCCACCACTGCCAGTGAACGACTCGGTTTCGCTCGGGCCACCCAGATCATTGGGTTGCAGCGCTATGACGCCGTTCGCCGTGCGTGGCACAAGCCATACGGAATGCCCATCGAACACTCCACCCTCGAACGCGCTGTTGCCAAGGGTCAAGCCGACTGGCCACGTGGCAAAGAGCGTCATCTCCCCAGACGACGCCAATACTCGCACAACGCCGTTGGCGGTCCGGGGGACCAGCCAGATGAAGCGTCCATCGAAGACACCTCCGACGAAGGCGGCGGAACCCCGGACGAGCGACGGGGGCCACGCGTTGAAGAGGGTCATATCACCCGTTTGCGTCGTGATCCGAACGACGCCGTCGGCGGTGCAGGGTACAAGCCAGACTGAGCTTCCATCGAAGACACCTCCCGCAAACCCAAAACCGCCTCTCGTCAGTCCACTTGGCCAGGAGCTGAACAGCGTCATGGTGCCGCTGTCCCTGGCCATGCGGATGACGTCGTTCGACGCATGTGGCACCAGCCAAATAAATTGGCCGTCAAACACGCCTCCGACGAAGGTGCCGCGAGCGGCAGGCCACGCGTCAAAGTGCGTCATGAGGCCTGTCGCGGGATCGAGGCGCACGACCGCGGAGGCTCCGTAAGGGACAAGCCAGATCGACTGTCCATCAAACACTCCACCTGCGAACGCAAGTCCTGCGAGACTCACACCCAGCGGCCACGAGTCGAACAGCTGCATGACTCCACTTTCGACGTCGACCCTAACGACCCCGTTCGCCGTGGCTGGGACCAGCCAGACGTACCGGCCATCGCACACGCCGCCGATGAACGCCGCGGGGCCCAACGTCAGCCCGAAGGGCCAGCCGTCGAATAAAGTCATCTGACCAGTGCCGCGGTCCACGCGGACGACCCCGTTGGCTGTGAACGGAACGAGCCAGAGGAATTGCTTTCCGTCGAATACCCCGCCATTGAACGCGCCTCCCCCAGGAATCAGGGTCGGTGGCCACACCCCGTGCATGACGAGCGTGGGGTCGCCGTGAATAGGGTTGGCCCGGATGTAGCCGCTGCTGCTGTACCCGTCGCTGTTCAGCAGCCAGGTCGCGACGGCGGGGGTCGTGACCCTGATCAACGCCCCGAGCAGCAGCAGCACCAAAGTCCGCATTTCCCGACAGATTCCTCGAAACAAGGCAGAAAAAATGGGAGAGACGGCAAAAAAACACCCCCAACTCGCTTGCAGATTCGCTGGTCCCGAACCACCAGCGGAGCGATTGCGGAGACTTGCGGTGTCGGTCTATCCCCAGCCTACATCGTGACGTCCTGTGTCGGAAGCGGCAAATGGGCGAAGAGGGCCACGGCATGCTTGCCGTCTGTTCGCCACTGGGCGGGAAACGATGAGGTGATCCGCCAGCGCTCGATCTGGGCCGGTGGAATCCCGACGCTAACTTCGCTCTTCAACGTACGCAGGGCGATGGCATCGGTGACGCCACTTCGCTGCAGCGTCGACGACACACAGTCGGTAAAATTGTCGGTGTCGTGCCAGTACCGATCGCCAACGAGTCGGCGGAAATTAAGGTCGCCCTTGAACACGGCCACATGCTTGGTGGATGATGGCATGCTGCCTCTGACAGAAGGCCACAGTTCGGCTCGCAGGTCCGCAGAAAGCTCTCGCAGTTCGCCAGGCTCCGTCCACGCAGCGTGGCTTCGAATGCATAGCCGTCCGTCGCAAAGAGCTTGACGCAGCCGTCCAACGAACGAAACGACCGCAGAACCGCTGCTTTGACATGACTCGAGCGCCGCGATGAGGAAGGGAATGTCGGTCACCGTAACGTCGCTCACGAAGAACGGGTGGTCCTTGACATGGAGCACGACGAAGCGGTGCGGCGATTGTTGTTGAGGAATATCGCCTCCCTTCTCGGAAGAGCCGGGACCAATAAAGGCGAGCGCCGCGAGTAAGTCCGCGCAGCATTCAACACCGGAATTGTCCATCACAATTGAGAGGATCTCGGGCATCACCTTGCCAGCGGCGCCGAAAATGCATGCGGCTGCCTGTTCCAGGTCGTTGGCTAATATCAACTCATCTTTCGCCCTCAACGCAACCGACAACGTCACGTCGTTGGTCTCCGACCTGGCATCCTGCGACCCCACTCCCTTGGACGTCACGTCCGCCAGGCGGAACATGGACAAATCGACTTGATTACCCCACAGCTGATACCGGAGCAAGTCGGTCGCCAAAACGGCGGCTGCTGCTTCGCCCCCCCCAACGGCGTTTGCCGTAGCCCAATGCATTTTGTCGATGATGTCCATTCCGTGGCGAATCATGGGTAGCAGATGGCTTTGGAGAGTCGCGTCGATCGCGTTCGCCTTCTCCGGAAGGAAGTAGTCGATCCTCTCTGGGAAACCGTTCTCCAACAGGGCGCGACGCCACACCACATCAACTAATTTGTAGAACAAGATCTCTCCATGCAACCAAGGCACATCGTTCCACGAGGTCCCGCCGCCGTCGACGTACCGAGAGGCGGCGATGACTCGAGCCGCCATGAGCGCAATGGACTCCGTCGCCGATGTGATGTTCAAGATCTCCAACGTGTGCGCGACCCTGTCGCCACGCGCGACCGCATCACCAAGCGCCAACAATTGGGGCTCCACAACAGCGATGCACCGCTCGGGCGCGCCATGGGAGACCGAAAGCTTGTGAGCATTCAGCGTGGCGCGCAAGATACTAGGGATGCGTCGGGTTCTCGTCTCGTCACGGAACGTCCACGGTGTCTCCCCGCCGTCGCCACCAAAGCGCATCAACAATGGGACGTGATCTCCTTCGATCTGGCGGCGTACCCGCTGATGCAGCTGCGCCCCCGCACTCCAGGGATGCAACGTCGCGGCGCACGGGCGACCGCCGGTCGGCGCCGTCGCCGCGAGAAACCGTTCGAGGCCAAAGCCGGTTCTGTAAAAGCCATGGTCGCGAGGGCGCAGCTGACACATGGGACACCAATCGTTCACGCCGTCGCCTATGACCAGCAACGTGGCGTCACGGAGCTCATCGGCGATGGTGGCCAAATGATGGACCCAAGGCGATTCGCCAGGGGCGGAGATGTTTAAGGGTAGGGGTTCGAGACGCAACAACCATCGAACCACCATACCTTTGCACAAGTTTGCGGAGCAGTGCTCACTGAGCCCTCGTCGGCGACGCTCGTCGGCGGTCCTCGGGGCGAGCTCAACGGTGCCGGCGTCCCTCATCATGGTGTCGTTGCCCCCTTGCGGCGAGGTGCGCATGCACCAATCAATGTGACTTTTTCGCGAGATGCGTTGCGTGGATGCGGCACGTGGCGCGGAATCGACACGAGGCTGCGTTTCGGAGGACTCGACAGAAGATCCAGTCGCTGCAGGTACCCTTTTGTTCCAGTCGTCCATGTCACGCAGCGGGTTCGACACGATGGCGGAAACCACTGTCGTGGGGAAAAAGTAATCGCTGGCGGCTCTACAGGTCGCGGTGTTGGCATCGGAACAGATCACCACTCGGCACTGGTGAAAGGTAGGACACTCGGGGAAGCCTTGCTTCTTGGCTTGTTTTGCGATGCCTTCGAGACGTTGCTGCTCCCCGATCCACTGCATCAGATCTTGCATTCCCCGATCGACGCGGCAGCAAGATGGGACGGCGTCCGTAATTTCTTGGGCGGAAAATGGCGATAGCACGTCATCCATAAGTTGCGTCCACTGGCGGCGTTGCCGCATGCCTTCCTGTAACACGTCCTCGCGGTGGAAGTGCTGCGCCAGCGCGCGATCGCTGTCCTCCTGGAGCAGCGTCTGATCGAGGTCGAACACAAACAGCCACGACTTGGCCGCCGCCATACGGTACGGCACGACTCTCTGGTTGACTGCTCGCGAACACAAAAAAAGGGGCCAAATATCCACAACAACGACCTTCGGCCGATGCCCAGAAAGTACTGTAATGGGCCCAGAAAGTACTGTAATGGGCCTTCGTTTTTCGCAGTGGGGCACCCGCGAGCAAACCCACCGAACAGAAACGCAAAAAGAGAAAACAAGACGAAGCAATCAAAAAGAGGAAAGAGCCCGAGTATCGAGGGGTGTCAACTACGCTCCGCTCAGACGCGCACGTATTGCAGCAAGTAAGCCGTCCGACTTTGAGGTTCGAGACTGGTGGGCTCCAATCGTTCATCATTGGCATCATACCACTGCCGAGGATAGTCTACGCGGCCGCGCCCCGGGTACAGGGCTGGTGCGTACGTTGTCGTGTAGTGCCCAAACTCCATGTCTCGTCCATGATGGTGAGTGACACTCTGCAGAAAATACACGACGTCCTCCGAAGGCAGTGAAACGTCACCAGCATCGCTGGGCGGGTAAACTTTCACTGTGAGTGGCCCCGAAATATCGACCGGGAGTCCGTTTTTCACGGATCCATGTCGACCGGAAACGTCCCGTTCGACGTAAAACCGTTTCACGTGCAGGAAAAGCACTTCGGGAGCAGCGACAAACCAGGACCGATGGGTGGCACCCACCGTGCGGGAGGAACACCGCTCACAGTGAAAGTCCTCCACCACCGTTTCTTGAAGCGATTGATCGAAGAGCTGCTGCACCGAGAGAGCAGAGGGGCGCTCGTCGTCGTACCGCGACTTGACCTCGGCCCGTGATCCCCTTGGAACGGGCACAGACCAAATCATGGTTCGCTCCAGTGTGGCGAAGGCAAACCGACAAGCCGCCGCGGCACAACGAAACTGCGATTGCACGCGGCCGCACACGATGCGATTCACCCAGTGTAGTGTGCCTGCATCGGATTGGTCGGGGCTGTTAGTGATGGCCGCTATACTAACAAGCGAGTCACACTCGTCATCGGCTGCCGACAGAAGTGCGGTGAAGAACTCATGTGCGTCGTGTTGGTACCCGTCGAAGAAACCCTGCTTCGACAAGAGCCGCTGCAACATGCGGATCGTGACATAGTTTGGTCGTGGGCCCGCCGCATCGCGCGTGCGCACAAGCATACTAACTAGTCTTAGTTCTCGATGAAGCGTCAGACATGGCCGCCGGCGTGCGGCAGGCACCCACGACTTGGGGGAGGACCGCACCAAGCGAGACGACGCTTCGTGGCTGGCAAACTCAGAATCATCGTCGAAGACACGCGGCAACTCGTCGACGTGGTCGGTTTCGGGACCGAACAGTTTCAAAGACTCCTGGCAAATGTTGGCCACACCTTGGATGATCGGCGTGTACGTCCGCAGGAACATGGTCACCACGGCGTTGCAGTAGCAGGTGTTCCCCGTGTTGGCGAGGCCACGAGTGCACGCATCCCACAGTCGCGGGAGTGCATCGTCAGCACGGTCATCGCGCGTGTGGGACGAGGGATTCGTCATCGACGGAGAAAGAACATGACCCCCGCGAGGAGGCTCTTGTGCCTCGATGTCAAACAGGGCAACGATCCGGCAAGTTTGGTACGACGCCACGTCGCGGCTCCGCAAAGTCAAAAGGTACTGCCCGACGTCGACTGCAATGGGCAAGGCGTGGCTGCCCTCCAGGACCGCACCCACGTCGTACCAGCGCCATCCCTCATGCTCGACGAATAGGAACACCGCGAAGTGTTGCAATTTGTCAAGCCCCAGCGGAGTGTTGCACGCGACAACCAAGGCGAACCCGCCGGGTTCCGTCGTTTCCGCTGCACGACGTGGATAATCCGACAGTAACGCTCGCAACGATGCGTCAAATTGAAGTTGGTCGGAAAACACATACCCTTCTGGGCGACGCGATTCGTGACCAGGAGACCACTCGTATCGCAAATGATCATCGCCAAGTTGTTCGAGCAAGTCTCGCAGCGGCTCCAGGTCTCGCCGCCAAGAGCGCGAGGCCAGATGACGCTCGACGTATTCTCCAAGGCCCATCACACCAATCTCTCGGGAAGCGGCTGCCGCGGCAATCACCTTCGCGGAAAGCAGGTGGTCATGCTGAGATAACAGTGGCGGACTAAATGGGTGCATGCCCTTCTGACCCGAGTGCCTCCAGATCAGCAGCCAACGAAAGCAATCACCCCGCCGCGTTTGCTCCCATGGTTGGATGGAGAAAAACAACCGCGAACAGAAAGTCGCACCGCTGCAATGAAAACATTGGCGGTGGAATCACAGGGAGCAATCCGCAGGACGCGCAACGAAGCGAGAAACGCGCATTATGACCTCTCACGTCAAAAGCCTCCAACCTGGTAACCGGCCGAGGGGTCGCCCACATCAGGGGAGGAGGCGACTCGCTCATGAACCCATGACGATAGCCGAGCCGCCAACACCCCAACCGGAACATGGGAATACGACGGCAAGTAGTTGACATCGACGACGTAGAGATGATCGACGAGATCATCGCCACCCGCTATGATCCGCCCGGCATCCTTCTCCCGGCTGCCTTCCCACGGCATAACGCAACGCCCGACGATGATGTCGATGCCGACGAGGTCGAGGCCGAGGGCACGCCTCACATGGCAGGCCGCCTGAAACAGCTGCTTACCCAGTCCCACGGGCACAGCAACGCTGCGGCTCCTGCAGGGAGAATGTGCGCCGGTTGCGTCGAGGGGAAGCGTCGTGCCATCCTCCAGCACTTCGAACACGTCCGGACCGGTCCGCATATCGCCGTTGTGGTAGGTGGCGGCGGGTGTCAGAATATGCGACGACTGGAAGCTCGACGACGGGAAGGCGAATGACCCGCCGCTGTCGTCGTTGTGATCTCCGGGCACGGCGACGTCACTGTTTGCTCGAGGAGCGGGTTCCCAAAGTCCAGACAGACTCTCGTCGCGCGTCCAGTGAGAACCTGATGAGGGGGGTTCCACCGATGTGGTTTGCTCCGCGACCCCTCCGTCTCGACCGTTCACCATCAGCGCGCGCCCAAGCACGCCGTCGGCGAGCATAGGCTTCATGAACAAGCCGTGCCGGCCAACGACGTACAACTTGAACACCATGGGGACGTGCGTGGCCGACGTGGTGGGCGTCAAAACCGCCGCTTGAAGGATGCGTGGGAACAGCGTAACATCGTGGTCCTCGTCCTTGTTCGCCGGCGCGGTAGTTTCAGCGTCCGCGTCGTTGGACGCCCAGCAATCTTCCTCCTCGTCGGCTGCTGTGGCGTAAGCAGCGACGAGCTGCCACGCTGTGCGACCCAGTCGGCACACCGACATGGCATGGCTGGCTCGGTGCCCGCACGCAACGTCGGACTTGATCAACACGGTCATCGTCTCCGCCTCGCCGACGGCGATGGCCGATGCGGTTGCGGCCGATGCGGCGCGGAGATGCTCCGCTCGCCGCACCAGGAGCGTGGGAGGGGAGCGTATCGGTGCATCCAGTGTCATAGCACAGTAACTGCTCAGTACCGCGTGGAAGCGAGAACGGCTAACGACCACGGCGACGCGCTCGAGCGGCTCCAGCATCGTCACAGCGCGGTTCCGGAGGCCACATTGCTGCGCCAGGGTACTGCATCTCCTCCAACTAGTGTGCACGGCGTCGGCATCGAAAAGGCCCGCGAATCGGCGAGGCGGAGCGGCCATCCTGCCCCCGATGCGCGACAGCTGCACCAACCGGCGCTGCAGCAGTTGGGTTCCGTCGCTCCGCGCCAGCCACGCCAATGGAACGCGACACGCGTGCAGGGTCGCGAGGTCCTCGGCGACCTTGTGGAGCACCACGTCGACGTCCTCTTCCGCGGAAGCCGATGGGACGGCTTGAGAAAACAATTGCCACTGAAGATAGACTCCTTCCGTTCGAGGGGTGGTCGCGTCTCGGGCCACACGATCCCACTCCGTGAAGATAGACGAAAAGAGTGAGAGACATTTTTTTGGCGGAGCGAGGACACCAATACGCAACGGACGCGTCACCGCCACGGACGAAGGATCAGTCGACATTAGTCGAGATGACTAGACCACACAAAGGGCAAATGACAATAACAACAAGCACAGAAGACGGAATACACGATCGGGGGAATTGTGGGTGCCAGTGTCTCAACACTTGGGAACGGGCGGAAAGCTGGAATTGTTCAATAGTGACCTACCTTTTGTTCCTTTCCCACACAGCTTTTCTCACATGGAACTCGGGAAGAGGAAGTGATAGTGTTCGATCACGGTAGCCTGCAGTGTCGCGCTGATGTAGCCATGTCCAATCCAGTAGCGCCAGAGTTCGCGGCACCACGAGAGGACGATCCAAATAGGCAGCGCGGCGCGCTGCTTCCATCCAGGAGGATCCTCGCCGACGGTTAGAGACGTCACGGCCGACAGAGAGTCCGCGTCGAACGTAACGACGTCGACGTCCGCGCTGTCGATGCCGTTCGTCCCGTCGTCCTGTTGTTCACGGAGTAAACTGCCCACATGGACAACCGTGGTCGCCAACTCGGCCAGAAACGACCACGGAAGCACATGATCGCACGCTTTCACGAAGTTTCTTGCCTTCGGAGCACTGATCGAGAAGCTATTGCACAAGATATCGTGCAACAGAAACAAACGCGCCAGCAGGCGCGCCACATGCCGTTCTAGCCGCGCCTCGAGAACGGTCAACGCAGCCTCGAACGCTTCTTCGTCGCGTTTCGAGTCGTCCTCGAGCGAGTTGCACGACGCGGTGACGGGCGGAGGCCCCTTACAGGCCAGCACGAACGAAACACACAGCCGTCGAAAGTCATCCAGGCGCATGGACTGGCAAACCGTGTCGATGACGTCGACCGCGTGATCCGGGCCGTGGTCCAGCGCGAAGCACATCGCCGCTTCAACGGCGGCGCGGCCTACGGCGCACGGGGGAGATCCCACCGGCGCCAACGTACCATCGAGGCCGCGCAGAATGCTAAACCATGTACGTCGCAGCGTGAGCGGCAGCGGCTCCGAGGAAAGGCCTGCCGCTTCGATAGCCCCGGCATGACTGTTGCCGAGCGTTGCCCGACGCTTTGCCGCTTGCGCCGCGGCCTCCGCCTCGGGGCACGGTGGTGGATGCCACCTCAACACGAAGATGCACGGAGCGGCGGCGGCTCGCACGCGGCGGTTGTCGTCATCGCTAGTGTCGGGTGACGTATCTGGGCTACCTCGACCTCTCGCGCGGCCCCTCTCACGGCTTCGGCGGCGACGCACACCTCGATGACTCTCCGCCGGCGCATCGGCGCTCGGCTGTAGCGTCTCGGCGTAAAGAAAGGAAGTCGGCACATCGTGATCGTTTAGCTGGTGCATGGTGAACGGCCTCGTCGACCACAGATGCGCACGGTCGCCGTTAACGAGACTATAGACTTTCCAGCGGTAGTACAAGCTGAGCAGCACGGCACTCTGCTCTTGAGAGAGCGCTGGCGGAGGTGCTACGCGATTCAGCGGCGCCAAGGCCACGGCTGGGATGTTGCAGGACAGCAAGCCGCGGAACTTACTCGTCGCATCGCTCGCGTTGGATCCGGCAAGGCAACCTGCCCCAACCTTCAGGAAGTCAAAGTGCGGGTTGGCCGCCTCCCGCTCTCTGACAAGGCACTCAACGTCCTCGCCACCTGCCGCCACGTGCTCCGCCAGGCAATCCGCAAGCTGCATCGCTTCAGGCGACAGGTGGTGACATATGGAGGGGACGTAGATGTCTTGGCACGGCAGCGCGCGGCCGCCACTGCCGGCAGGGTCTCGACGACCAGATGAAGCCGGGCCGGCCCGGTCGCGATCGCCCCTACGGTGGTCGTCGTCGTATCGGCGACTGCCTCCTGGCGGAGACCTCGATCTTCTGCGCGGCGGCGACCGCGATCGCTTCCGGTTCCAGTCTCCCGATGGCATTGACGGAAGTCGCGAGGGAAGTCACAGGAGAAAACGGTTGTGGAAAATAAAAAGGGGGGTGTGCCCTACTAGTGAAGCATTTTACGCTCACGTACGAATCGTGTCGCGTCAGCTGCTCGGCTGCCCCCCCCCTGCGAAGGTGACGCAGAAGGCAAAAACGACTGTCGGCCGTTTCGCCGTTACTCGGGAGAGTCGTGGGGGACGAACGGCGCGTTGTTAAGTTATGTCGGCGGCGGCGCGTCATAGATGGTGGGTGGCTACGCCGATGCCGCGAATAGGGTCACGTCTTTACGGTCTTCACACATGGCGAAAAGTGGTGCAGTTGGCTGCTTGGAACACGCGATGGCCGTGGTGAAGCCCTTTCCCGAGAGCAACTGTCGCTGCGACCTCTGCGAGGTCGACGGAAAGTCACGCGCGACCCTGAACCCGGGAAGGGTCGCGTATCGGACGCCCTGAACCTGTAAGCTGGAACCAAACAAGACTCCAAGCTTGGTCGCTGACGACGATTCGGCGACGGAGGAAGGTACGGCGCCGAAGTCGATCATGTCGACTTCGGTCCGCAGGTTTGACAGCGTTTCCCGTGTCCCGCCGCCTACGACGGAAAGCGCACCACAGTAAATATCAACGGCGCCGCTTTGATAGCCGATGGCGAGATTGCCGGAGAAGGCGGTCACGGCGGTCACCAGGGTGCCATCGTTGCCGAAGCGCCGCACGGGCGGGCCCACGCGCCGCACGTCGTAGAGGTAGACGCCCTGGTCGGTCGCCACCACGAGTTCATCCGCACTCGCCCACGCGACGTCGACAATGCCGCCGGCCCCTCCCGCTGGCGGAAGGATGCTGCGATACAGGCTACCGTGGTGGAGGGAGCCCAGCCACGCTGCCTCGCGCGTCGTCAGCGCGAAGTCGTGCGATCCCCCGGCCGTGCCCGTCGTGCCGTTGAAGCAAAATCGCAGAATGGTGTCGGAGGCGTCGCGGCTTGCCGTCGCCATGCCCCCCTTCCCTCCAGTATATGCGGCGATGCGCTTGCGCGCGGCTGGCTGGTGGTATGTGGTCGTCATGGTCGAGCGCCGTCGCTCCGTTCTCGCGGCTTGGACCCGGAAGGGAGACTCGCGGAACACCTGCGACAGAAACGATAGCGGACGCTGAAAGTTGGCGGATTCGTCTTGTCGTCCGCCCGCGGCGACACTCAGCGAGCCGAGGTCCAGCATGAGCAGCGATGGGCAACCGCCCTGCGAGTCGTGCAGCGCCACCACGGCGTCGCCCGACGGGACGGGCACAATCTGTCGTATCGGATCGCCACAGCCACTGGAAGAATCCGCTCCGACGAAGAGGCGGCCGGTTTCCTGCAATCGGTCGGCGCCTGCTTGCCAGAGCGTGACCACGCTACCATGGCGATGCTTTCCCCCCTCGTGCGCGGCCAGCAACATGTCGCCTTTCGGCAGCCACGCCATGTCCAAAATGGGGCCGTGCTTGATGGCGACGTTCGTATGGCAGAGGAATCGCGGTCCGGATTGCTTTTCCTCGTCGCTAATATGCTTCGAGGTCGACGGCGGCGCCATTGACCGGCTTCGAACGGCAAGAGGCTGATCGGACGCCAGAATCGTGCGAAGCAAGGCGCCCTCCACCGCGGCAGGCCCATCACTTGGCCCGGTGACGCGCTGCACGGCGTCGTCGTCGTCGGATTCTGCCGATAGCGATTCGCCGGAGGGACGGCGCTGCGTTTTGACGGCCGGGCGACGTGCGTGGCGTGGCGTGACTTCCTCCTCTCTTCCCCGCGCCGCTTCCACCAGAGTTTGAGCAGCCCACTTCGGCACAAGGGCGGCGGATTTAGCGTAGAGGTGAGCCGTCGAGAGGCTCGTGGCCGGGGCTGCTTGCGATGGCAATGGCCGCCGCATGTAGGCCGCATCGTCCGCGTCGGTCCAGCCACCCTCCGCCGCCACGACGGGCAGATCATTCTGTGGAGCTTTCTTCTTCGACTTGCGACGTGCTAGCGGGTCATCGTCGCCGCTCGGCGTCGAGGCCTTGCGGTGGCCAATCGTGGGTTTGGGGCTCGGGGCCGCACTCATGGATGGGAAAGCCTCACGGATTATTGCGACTTCTTCTTGCCAGAATGGGCGAGCAAGGTTAAAGGCAACATCCACCACACACACACACTACAAAGAACGGTAACATGATCGTTTCCCCCCATCTCTCTCGTTCGCACTTTCTGCCTCGTGGAGTGGAGGGAGAGTTGCCGCGTCCGGGCGACGCGTTTACCGTCCGGGATCCCGCCGATCGCGACCTTGGCCCCGTCCGGGATCCCGCCGATCGCGACCTTGGCCCCGCCCGCCGCCCCTCCCCCTCCCGCGGCCTCTCCCTCCGCGGCCCCTCGAATTTGCGAACCGGCCGCGAACTTGCTGAACGCCGCTCGCCAAGGGTCCATCGCAAAAACAGCAGCCTTTGATCGCTTCGGGTCGACCCGGCAGCGGGGACTTTCCCGGCGGGAAAACGAGCGACATGAGGCGCGCACCGCAATCGTCGCATTCTTCGTCCACCACTCGTACTTTGGCCGCCTCGGGCGGTAGCAACAGCATGGCCGTGCACGTATTGCAGCAGATTTTCCACTTTCCGGTGCTCCGCGTGACGAACGCCATGGCTCCCGTGCAGTGCTCATCGACGCAGTCGCAGACATAGTTCGTGGTCAGACTTTCCCGGCATGTCGGGTGAGTGCAGTCGGCGCAGGACATCACAAGCATGCCGCTGTCGCGCGCCGGCGCTGGTGCAGCAGCTGCTGGCTGGGCGGTGGCGCTAACACTTTTAGTCAACTCTGAACTCGGCTTCGCTGCTGGTGGAGGTAGGAGTTTGGACGCGACGCCGGCAGCCAGTTCCTCCAGCGCGGGAGGGTCATTGTAGCAGCGGGGGCACAACACTGTTGATTTCCCTCCTTCGACGTGACTGACCACGAGCTCGAAATTGTCCAAAGGACACTGGAAGTTGAAGTATGTTTTGATTGCGCCCCCCTGAGGAAGGTTGTACGTCGCCTGGCACGTTTGACAGTAGAGTCGCTGTGGGCGTGCGGATAAGTGCCGCATGTAGCGGCTGCACACTCCGCAACGGGTCAAGTAGTCACCGGTCTTGGAGAGGGGACTGTACGACGCCTCCATGAGGCTATCGAGGTTGACAATGTGCCGGGTGAAGTGGGCAAATTTCTCCGCGAAAAGTTCGAGGGCATAGCGCAGGACGTCGCCGAGCCGGGCTTTACCCTCGGCGATGAGCGTCACGTATTCCTCGACGCGACTTCGCACCAACGGCAACACCAACTCGGGGTCGATCTTGTGGTAGCCATGCACAAGGATGATGCCCAGCTTCGTGGGCTCCACCTTTCTCCCCGCCACAATGCTGACGTAGTTGCGGACGCAAATGTTTTGGATGTGAGTTGGAATCGATGCGTCGGTGCCGATGCCGTGCTTCTCCATCAGTCCGATGAGGTCCGCTTCGGTGAGGTAATCCGGGGAGCTCGTCTGCCCTGGTTGGAGCCTCACGTCGGAGCAGTGTACGGTGTCACCCGCCGCGACGCCTTCAAGCGTCTTTTCGTCCTTCATGGTGCTACCTGGAAGCACGAGCGTCCATCCCGGATCCTCCACGACCTTCCCCGTGGCGCTGAACGACTCGCCATTGAGGTCAATGGTGACTTTGGTGCGCTGATACTTACAGTCCGGGCTGAGCGTGGCAAGAAAATGCCGCACGACGTAGTCGTAAATCTTCCAGCTGTCGCCGTACAGTTCCGACATCGACGCGCTCTGCATCGGCGTGATGGGGGGATGGTCACCGACGTCGACGCCGCCCTTGGGTCGTGCGCGCGCGCCCGACAGAATGGATTGAACGAATCCGCTGTAGGCGCCGCCACCGGCGCCGCGAAGCTCGTGCAGGACGCCGTCTAAGTCGAACGAGGCAGGATAGGCCGTCGACTCCGTGCGGGGGTATGAAATGTATCCAGACAGGTATAGCTGCTCCGCGATTGACATCGCTGCATGCGGGCCAATGTTGAGAGATCGCGACGCCACTTTTAGCATTTCCACCGTGTTGAGTGCCGCGGGCCGTGGCTTCGTCTCCGTGGTGCGCGACACTTGAACGACCCGCGCAGCCTTCGTGGCCGCGACGCGACTGTGAATAAGCCGCGCAACCGGTTCGTCAAAGATTCGGCCGCGGTTCCACTCGAAGGCCACGTTGCCCCCACTTTTCTGGACAACGGGTACGATTCGAAAAAACGACTCGGGCTTAAAATTCACAATTTCGTCGTGGCGTTGAACGCAGAAGCCAAGGGTCGGGGTCTGGCAAGGTCCGTAACTGACCACGCTGGCGTCGAGGTCGCCGTACTTTCCTTGGAAGAACTTCGTCTGGTAGCGCGTGAAGGCGCATCCCACCTTGAGGTCCAACTCCTGGCGGCATTCGACCGCATCGGACACGTCCTTGTTGGGCTTCACCAGGGAAGCCATAGCCTTCGTCATCTCCTGCTTCGTCACCGCGCTAAACTTGGCCCTCCACGTTCGATCCCAAGGAATGTTCCGTTTCACGAGCGAGATGACCTCGAAGCAAATGTTCTCGCCCTCGCGGTCACAATCCAGCCACAACACGAGATCGGTGCAGTCGTGCGACTCGGCGGGTAGCATCGCGCAGACTTTGCCGCCGCCGGAGGACTCCTTCTTCACCGTTTCGGCGTCAAACAAGTCCGCTTCGTTCACTTTGTCCCAGCTTTGAAACTGCGGTGCGAAGTCGCAGCCGAAGACGTGCCCCGTGACGGAGGTCACGCGAAAGGCAGCGCCTGGCCGCCCCAAGAACGCACCCGTGAATTCAAAGACGGGGAGGCCGCGGCTCACGCGCTTGCCACAGCGCCCGTCGCTCAATAGCCTGGCGATGGACTCGGCCATGGACGGTTTCTCCGCCACCATCAGGACCACCGCGGGCGCCATACCTCGTCACTGGACAGGGACTGCGGAAGTCAATCAAACAGAAAGAGATGATGTCACAGGAGCGCCGTTTCTCGACAAGCACGGGCTAGTTCGGCTCGAAGAAACAGCACCAGCGCGGGACCCTTTTAGCAGTCGGTTCGTCTCTCCGCAGTTAGACGGACACTGTGACCGACCGGCGATTACACAAACTCGGGAGACGAAAGCCGCGGCGCAGAGAACCCTCTGGTTCCCCCTTTGAGCGGAGAAGGGGGGGGGGGCGAAGGAGGAGCAGAAGGGATTTTTTTGGGATGAGAACAGTACAACCACAAGCGATGGCTTGTCGGAAAGGGCCTTCGTGTCAAATCGCGTCGCGAATCGCATCGCGGTCCGACGCGGTCGTGTCTCCACCGGTCGTCCCGGCGGGCTGAGGCTTCATGTCCGCGCCGTACACATCTGACGCAGCACGCCCTCCTCGGAGCACGCCGCCCCCCTCGCCTCCAGCGCCGCCGCTGGTGCTGACGGGGACGCGGTGCTTCGTCTTCTGGTGGCGCCGGTAGAGGAACACCCCGGCGGCCGCGCAGCCGATCACGGCGACGATAGCAAGCAGCACGGCGATAACCGTCACGGCGGTGTTCCGCCCCTTGCCGTCGTCGCCGCCGCCGGAGGGGGCCGTTGTCGAAGACATGGACGCGTTGGTCGTTGCCAGCATAGTCGTGGATTGATTGGAAGTGTTTGCGGTGACGGCTGTAGTGTTCTTCGGCGGGAACGTCATGGAACTGAACGAATCTGCCGGTACGGGGACGGGGACCGGGTACGTGCCGCCCATGCAGGTGGACAGTGTCCACAAAGGCTGCGACTGCGCGGACTGGGTCACCATGAAGGTGTCGTTGTGCTGCAGCCACAGGATGCGCAGAGGACTGCGGTCAGGGGAGCCCGCCGCGCACGTGGAATAGCCAACGGTGGCCGACGCGGGCTGCAGAAGACTGTACGTGTTGACCGTCAGGGTGCCGACGGCCACCGCGTCGCAAGGCGCGTGCTTCGACACGATGTAGAGCGTCTGGGTCGGCTGGGACTGACTTGGACCCAAGTAGGAGGCGACGTGAATGCCCACGGTCAAAGAGACGTCGTATTCCGCCGACATCTGTGACAGGATCGACGACACTCCCGACTGCAGCTTGATGACGAAACTGGTGCCGTCGACGACGTACACAATCGGGTTCGTGTTCGTGTTGGTTACGGCAGAGCCGACCACGATCGCACCCGGAGAGATGAATCGAGTGGCGGTCGCCGCGCCGACCGTCGGTTGGGAGAGCGTCCCTTGGGTGGCACTGCAGAGCCCGGCGAAGAAAAAGACGTTCGTATTGTTCGCAACGGGCGCCGTGTCGTCGTCAATGTTCGCGCGCCGGACACAGCGCGCCGTGCGGTCTGAAATCAGGATCACAAGCGCCACGGTTTGGTCCAGAGAGTAGGATGCCGTCAACAGGTACTTGTTGCTGAGTCGCGCGATGGCCCCATTGCCATCTACGACCGCGCTCGAAGAGTTCCCCGCCAGCGTCCGTAGCCCCGAAAAGTCGACAGTTCCACCCACCAGCGCGACGCGCAGATAGGTGGCGTCGGCGACGTAGAGATGATAGGCCATCGAAATAGAGTTAATTTGAATGAAGCGGCCCGTGGCGAGAATTGCCAGCGACTGCGCCTTCGTCGAACTATCCGGGACTTCAAAGTCCGCTGGGGCCGTCGCGATTGGAGAAAGCACGCCGATCTCGGCGATGGTGGCGAATATTGCGCTCCAGCTCGTGTAGGAAACGTTGTTTGGCGTCAACGCCGGCGAGGCTGTGTTGATGAACGACGCCAGTCGCAAAATGCGGCCCGAAAAAGTTTGGAAGAACATCGAATGGTCCATGAAGGAGTCGGTGAAACCGTCCGCTGGCGTCAACGATGTCGCGTACGTCGTCCAGTTTGGTTGCCTGCCCGCGGGGAAGGCACAGGGCGTCATGGTGATGTCCAAGGCGCCAAACGCGCCGCGGCGCTGCACGGCCTGCTGCCGATAGTACTGATCCGGGGTCATCGCCATCACGGCCGTCACGGCGAGGCTCACGGTCGTGGCCAAGGCAAACAGAAACTGTTGCATAGTTGAAAGCACTCAGCAGCGGCGGTTGGTGAACGCGACGATGAATAGACGGAAAATAATTCGTCGATGGAGATGATAGGGGGGACGCAGAGAGAGATCTGTCGCAACGGAGAAGGAGGGGGGAGAGAGAGAGAGAGAGCGAGAGTTGAGAGTCGAGTACACACAACGACGACAACAGTTCCTCGGAAGACGAGGTTCGAAGAGGGGGCATCCCAGGAATGATAGATACTCGCGCCGAGCGCGCACGCAAGAGGGTGCCACTTGGGAGTTCTCAAAACGCCGACGTTGGCAGCGGCGACGCCTCGTGCTTGACGACGTCCGTCATGATGCGGAGAAACGACTCCTCGACCATATCCGGTCGTTGGGCACTGATCTCGAGGTAGGCCGTCGCGCCCCATTCGCTGGCGATCACTTCGGCCTCTCGAAGACCGACGGCCCGCAGAAGCCCTCCCTGGGACAACTGGCTGCCCCCCTGGATGCCCTGGCCGCCAAGGTCGGCCATCCCTGCCCCACCTCTTCGTGAGGTTCCACTCACGGTCGGTACTGAGCCGCTGCTACCGCCAAGCGCGGTGTGACTGCTGGCCGTTGCGCCAGCGGACTGACTGGTGACCGCCGGCGGTGCGTAGTGGCTTCCGGTGGCGCCACCACTGCTCAGCGACGTGTTGCAGTAGTACATCGTGCACAGCGGCATCCCGCCCCCGCCCCCCGCCGAGGATGAGGTGCCATCGCCACGAGCGCCAAGGCTTGCGGTCCCAAGGGCGTGGCCGCTCGCAGACCCGCCACCCACGCCGCCTGCAACGTGGTGACTGTTCACGAGGTCGACCTTGTTGGCGACGACGAACAGGGGGGTGTCAAAGCACCCGCAGTCAAGCAGTCGATCGCGGATAGGCCCGAGAATGTCGAAGCTGCTTCGATCATCCACGCTGAACATGAGGACGAACGCGCAAACGCCGATGGCGTAGTTGGGTTGGAATAGGTCGCAGGCCGACTGACCGGCCGTGTCAATAACCGAAACGTCATACCGGTCGCCGTTCTTCGCTCTAAATTTGCGTTGCATTGTGTAGTAGTAACTGGACGATGATAGGGCGGAAGAAGCGGCAGCGGTGGTGGCCCCTCCTGAATCCGCGCCGAGTCCGGCCCGGCTCATGCCGCCGAGACCCCGCATCGATCCCGAATCGTCAGTTGGCATTGCGCCGGCGGCGGAGGCGGCACCCGCAACGCGCGCGTATTGCTGGTCGGCAGGTCCTGTCAGTGGCACGAGGTTCGCCCCTTCGGACGCGGCGTTGCGGCCAAGCACCTGCACGAAAGTCGACTTTCCAACGCCGCTGAGGCCGAGGAGCACTATTCGGCGGGACCGCGGTTTCATTGCGATTTGAGTCAACTCACCGGTCACGGCCGCGGTCGCTCGACAAATTTCGCATATGCGTTGCGGTTCGCTGCCGTACCCCGCGATGCCCGTGATCCGGTGCGACGCGCACTTGTCGCAGTACAGGCCGCCGCATCGACGACAGTGGTGGCGCCGCCTGTAAAAGGTAAACTTTTCCCCGCAGCGATCGCAGTGGTCGGTCGCGTGATCGTCCTTCCAAGGCATGGCACGTTGCGGCGCGGTGAGCCCCGCGTAGGCGGATTGGCCTCCGCTTGGTCCTAAAACCGATTTACCCGCACCGGCCGAAGGCTGCCCCCCGGCCGCGGCACTCGCAAAAGAGCCAGTGAAGGCCGGCTGCGATCCGGACGCGGCGCTGAGCAATGGCGTGCTGGGAAACGCGGCCGTGGACGCGGCCGTGGTACGATTGGTGTTCATGTTGAGAAAGAGAGAGAGAGCGAGAGGCGCAATAGTGCTGCATCGAGTGCGGATCGACGAGAAATATCAATCGTGTGAGAGGCAGATTGTGGTGGCCGTTTCTTTTGTTGAGAATTCCCACCTTTACTCCTCCTCAGTATCCCGGGCCGTCAGGAGAAGTCCCACGCGTGAAAGGGGACTCCATCGGCGCTCGTCGTGTTGGAAGGATCGAAATTCATCGTTCCGCCCTCGCCCGTCCCGCGTAACGTGCATTCAATAATGCCCTCGAGCAAGTCGACCGCCTCATCGTCCAGGCTAGGCCCGCACCACGTAGCGTCCGGATCGTCGCCGTCTCCGGGCGACGAGCGTCTCGGGACATGGTCACGCTGTCGCCGGAAGCCGTCAGCTGTCTCCGCGATGTCATTCCCACGATTTTCTGCCGTTGCCTCCAACAGCATGTCGTCGAGATCGCCGCAGGCTTCGAGAACGGCTTCGGTGAACCCCGCGCGGCACACATTCAGCGCGCAACGCAGCGCTTCACACCGCACGCGGCGGTCGCCAGCCGAATCCATAGCCATATAGGGCCGAATCGATCCATACAAGAAATCCACTCGGGCCACGGCGTTCGGGAAGCGCGAGGCAAGTCGCATGCCCTCGAGTCGACAGACGGATCGACGCAGAAGGTGTTGCACCGTTTTCCGAATCAAAGCACCAAAATCGGCCGCCTCCACGGAACCGTCGAGGGTGATGAGGATGCCCACATCGCGATTGAGCAGCGTTGCCTCGTCATGCGGATACGCAATGAGCAGCCGCACGAGCGATTCGCAAAGCCCATCGTCGGCGTACGCCAGCTCGGCGACCAACCCTGGGATCGTCGTTGCAGCCGCGTCGTCGGCAACGCTCCAAATATCGATGCCCAGGATCAAGCACAACAGTGTCCGCCACGGCACCGCGTGACATAGCAACTCGATCGTTCCGGTTGCCGGCTGGGCGTTGGGCAACAGAAAACTGCTGAGCGCTTCGGAGCAGTAGTAGACCGCATCGCAGATGTCGTACGCGTCGGTGAGCTGATGGTGTCGCAAAGAAGGCTGGTGATCGACCATCCGATCTGACCTACCCACGGCGACGGCGGCGTGCGCCCATGCGGTGGTCAGACTTCGATCACCGCTGGCGTCGCCGTACACACAAACACGATCGATCACGCGGCAGCACATCTGGATGCAGCGATCCTGCGCCTCGCTGCCAGGATGCACCGTCTCACACAAAATGGCGAGGAGCATCGCACCAAGCCGCCGCTGGCCAACAGCGACACAACGACGACCGACGAATGCCTCTGGCGAAAGCGGGACATCGCCAAGAAACGCAGTGGCCAAGTCGATAATGGCCTGACAAGCCGCATTGATGGGGCTCACGGCAAGATCGGCCCGTCGTGCCGCAGCGGCATCGTTCCCGTCATTGGAACCCAGAACCTGAAGCCGCACCCACGACTCCCCCAGTAGGTAGCCAAGCGACTTTGCGACTGTCGATCCTAGACACAAGTGCTGAGACGGCCCGCCATCGGCTTCCCCGCTTTCTTCCACGTTCCCAGGCGCCCCGAACTCACTTGATGCCATCCGTCGGGATAATTGCGGTTCCGGGTGACGGCACGGGAGCCGGCTCAGCCACGTCACAACGTCTCCCGCCTGCGCGCGCGTCGACGCGGGGTTCGCTGACAGAAAAACGAGGCGCACCGCCACGACGACACGGCACAAACTTTCCAAGAGTAAAATGTGCGCTCCGTCGTCGGCCTGAGCAGTGGCGAGATGCACGAGACGATCGCCCATCGTGGCCAGTGAGGCGAACGCGCCCGACCGCACAATGCCATCGGCGACAATCTCCCTCGTCGCGTCGGTACCGCATGGTGTTCCCGGGGCGGGAGCTGTCACAAGCAACCAATGGCACACGTCATCGCAGGCCTCAATAATTAGTGGAACGGCACCCAAGGCGCCCGTGAGCGAGCAAGGCAGTGACGTAAACATCGCGCTTGCCGACTGCAGCAGCTGGGCGATTCGGGCTCCCACTGCAGTGGGATTCGTTTCGCGCGCATGGTAGGGACCAGGTGCATCCGCCCGTCCATGATGTGGCTTCGTCGCATGCTCATCCGCCATCGTGGCCGTGGAACGCAGTTGCTGCAACGCCCGTTGCCTCACGGTCGCACGTTTCCTGCAACTGCTGTCCATGCGCCTTTCGGTCGCTCGCAACGACAAATTGATGGACTGCCGTTTCGCGGACACTCGAAATGGATTCGACATCACAGGAGAAAAAAGGTCAAACTTTTGGTGAAGGGAAGTCACACCCTGGTCGCTGTCGAATGGTTCGCACCTGGCTCCTCTCCTTCCCCTGCCCGAGCCGGCAATAATTTTAATCATTCTAATACGGACGGATGTAAGGCGATAGATCAGCCATTATCGGCGGACCTTTGCGCTATTGGCATCTTTGCCTTACAAGTCGCTGGCGACCAAGTAGACCCCAAGCGCGCCAGAAACCAAACCGCATGTATATTCAAGCCCTTTGGGAGGCCGATATGAATCAACCCACTGGTAGTAGACGACCATGTCGGCCACCGCTCGAATGAATATCAGTGCGGCTTTGACGAACGCCGCTCGCTTCACTGCTGCGGCCGCCGCGTCACCTCCGTCCTCGTCCACCACGGCACTTGGGCCGCTACCTGCCGCGGCGACCAGCCGGCTGCTGCGCGCGGAGGAGGGGGGCTGCGCCGCCAACGGAAATGCAAATTCATCGCTGCCGGCACAAGTGGAATGCTGCCGACGGCGATCGTCAATGACTGGTGTCGATCCCACCATCGGGCTATGGGAATGTGGGGACCCCGCGGTGCACCCAACGGTTGGCACATCGGCGACGTCCTCGCGGCGACGGCCCTCACATGACGCATTTCGGCTTCGGGGTTGCACATCTTCGCCGGCACCACCGAGTCGGCGGCCTCCCCGACGGTTGTTTGACGTGTGGATTAGCATGCGGCACAACTCGACCACCGCCACGCAAGTCAGAGAAATGCTTTTGGCGAATTTGTAGGCTTTGGACAGTCGCTGGCGGCTCCACGACTGGATAATGTAGCGCTGCAGCACCCCGGCGTCGGAAGCGGTCTGCTCCCAGGTCCGCATCAAGACGGAGAGACCGTTAATCAGTGCCAAGCCCGCGTAGCCCGTGGCACCACCCGCCTCGATGGCCGGGAGGATCTGCCGCGCCGTACCAAAATGCTTCCAGATGTTGCCGAGCATCCTGCATTCGATGATGCTGGAGACGATCGGCTCGGACAACTGCTGATGGGCGGGCGACCGCAAACCGTAGAGGCGAAAGACGTAACATACCGTCTTGAGCGCCATGTCGACGCCGACTGACTTTTGCGTGTACTTCACGAAGGTGGCCACAGGATCGCGCTGCGATGCCGCAGTGGGTGGCACTGGAGGAGGCAACGGTGCCGTGGGCACCACCGCTGGCGTGCTCGTCATGAAAAGAGCGCGACGAAGAGAAGATGTATTTACGATGATTACTCAAGCTTATTGATTTTTTTTTGCGAGGTTGCGACTTCACGCACGGTGAAATCAACCTCAACATTCAAAACGTAACATTGACTCGACGCAGAAGAATGATGATCGGAGGGCGACAATCTGATCATTCCGTTTCACGACAATCTACATGCGATGGGGTGGGAAGGAACGACACAGAGAAACCGGGAGATTCGGGGAAAACTACAAAAAGAAATCGACACAGACTTTCGGGCGGGCGGGGGCCCGCCTAGCACCCTAGCACCGGACCTCCCCTGGCTGCCACTTAAGCAGCCGCACGCATAGCTCGACGTTCCGGACGAGAGTGGGGTGCTCCGCGGCAGCCATGGCGCTCATCTCCTCCAGCCTGGGAATGACGGCGTGCAGCTGTAGCCGCGCGACGGGATGTTCGGCGAGGTTACAGATCGTCTTCACGTCGTTGATCAGCACGTCGCGCTCGTCTTCGCTCTGGATGGCACTGACGATCGTCGGCACGACGCCGCTCTCGATCGCCTGAGCCTTGCCCGCCTCCGACACCGTGAGCGCCACGAGCGCGCCGGACGCCGCCGTGCGGACGATGGTGTCAGCGTGCGTGATGAGCTTGACAATCGGTTCCACGGTGCGCTCATGCACCGCGGCCCGCTTGCCGGCGCTGAAGAAGGCAAGTCGACCGATGCACTCGGCGGCTTCGATCAGCACCTGCGGGTCGGTGCGGGAGGAGACGGCGACCGTGAGCGGCTTCATTCCGTCGTGGTCAAGCACGGCGATGGAGGCCTCCTTCACGTCGAATACTTTGCTGAGCGCCGCGAGGGCCGCCGCGCACACGCTGTCGTCAGGGGAGCTCGCGAGCGCGACGTATTTCGCGACCGCGCCTAAGCGTACCAGTTCCTTGGTCATCAGCATGTCATTGTGAGCAGCGTGACCGCTCGCGCACAGGCGGAGGGCCTCGGTCGCCACGTGGCAGCTATGGTCCGACAAGGCTTCCAGGAAGGCGGGAAGGAGCTTGTCTTCGAGGCACTGAGCCTGACCGGACGGATGCATGACGATCAGCTCGAGCGCCACGCACGCTTGCGTCCGCACCTCCTCATCCGGGTCCTTCAAGCACTGCGCCAGCGCGACGGCGGCGCCATCGCGGAGGCTCAGGACCACATGCTCTGTTTTCTGCGCGTAGGCATCGAGAAGCATGCTGAGGGCTTGGCGCCGCATCACGGGATTCGAGTTTTCTGGATACGCCGCCGCCGCGAGCAGTTTGGAGTAGATCCAAGCGCCATACGGTGCGGTCAGGATGTTGGGGTCGTCTGGAGGAGGAGATGGGCGGTTTTGGTGCAAGAAAAGCGTCCGTTGATTGACGGTAAAGGCATCCAATGAGCCGCCACTGCGGCGTCCCGATGTGCGCCCGGACTGTGGCGTCGCTTTTTTCCCGGCATCACTCCCCGGGATCTGTGTGGGCTCGTAGGCAACGCCTTGGTACCGCCGCAAAACCGTCCACATTTTGAGGGGCACTCCAAATTGGAACGTACGTTGAAACCTTGGACCCTTTTCGCATTCTCTCAAACAACAAAAAGCGGTCATTCAGGCGTTCGACATTGTGTGTGATGTGTTGCGGCGCATGACAGAGTCGCGTGCGACAGTCGAGGGCCTACTCGCCATCGGCATCGAGGCAGCGAGCGCCGGACGCCGTTCGTATCTGACGTAGCAAGGCGCGGCGGCTCCGCTCCGACTCGGATCGGAGCATCGCCTGTGTCTCGTTCCAAGTGAGCAGAAGGCCGCCGGCCTCTTCGCCCAGTCGAGCGAGTTCTCGCTGCGACAACTGAGACCCTACCGAAATCGTCAGCCAATCCTTGACGGCGATGCGATCGTCTGCGTGCCGGCGCGCAGTGGCCTCCAGCACCGCCAGGGGAATGGATTCGGCTACAAAACGTGGCACCGGCAACGAATTCGACAGTGTCACGTCGTCACTCTCTGCTCGGGGGATTTCCGATGCAGCGGCGGCAGCTGTGTCGCGACGTCGCTCATCACAACGCGCTCGCAACTTGGCACCTTTGTCCGGTAGACGTGCAAGCAACGCGGCGTCGTTCAGCATGGAGACGAGGCGGTCCAGTTCGGTGTCCGAAGACGCCGGGTGGCTAGGAGGGCCGATGGTGGCAACACCCGCCGCCATTACACTCAGCAGTCGAGAACAGTACTACACGTGCGATGCAACGAAACGTGTGGCAATTTCCCTTCAGAAATGGGAAAGAGGATAGTTAACCTCGGGGGCTACTGGCGGTCGACTGTAAATGAACAATGTCGTGCCTGTATTCCTTACTTTTCTCTACTCCTCGGGCCGACTGACGGACGACGAACGGCCAACGCAAACGAGGCTGCTGGCTGCCTGTCGAGTTCGAAGCTGGTGAGCAGGCGGACCACCTTGCCGGCCCTTGCCTCCCCGTCGGCCGCGGTCGCGTGTGCTTGGATCCGGCCGGCCACGTTGCTCGAAGCGGTGCTCGCCCTCGCACGTGGCAAAACGGCTGACAACCCCCCCATCGCCTGTTGTAACCGCCAGCGGTCCTTGGCTTCGCAGCGGCAGCAGTGCGTCGTGGCGTCGGACTCCATTGCGCACCATCGCAGGTGTTCGTCCAACTCCGCGTTCCGGGACCGCAGCGTCGCGCGGAGCGACAGTGGGCCCAGCCTCGCTTCTGCCAACGCTTCCTGCTTGTCGACCGCATCGCTGTCCGACCCGTCGTCATCGTCACGCTCAGCGACAGCGCCCCCGTCGCTCGAGCTGGAGGACACGACCGACGGGTCCCCGACGTTGGCGAGCCACGCCGGCGCCCCGGCGGCGGCCATGTGAGGAGAGATGGATGGATTGCCGGTGCAGCGGACGGCCACAACGGCGAGGTCCGGCGGCACCGAAGGGTGTTGACTAACCCCTTCGCCGCTAGCACCGACGTCCGCGTCGCGGCTAGCTTCGAGCCATTCCTCGTCGGTGATGTCCAACTCGAGTGGCGCGAGGGGAACGACCTCCGCCGCCGCGAGGAGACGGTCCATGCGCTGCCATTGCCGGAGGCGGGCCGTGAGCGAGAGCGTTCGTGTCGGGCCCGTCGTCGATGAAGGGCGAGAGTCCACGCTGCCGCGGGGGCTGCCGCTGGAGAGGCCGACGAGGCCTCCACGCGTGGTCGTGCGAGAACCGCCGCCGGCCGTAGATGACTGCGACGACACACCCGCGGCGCTCGCCACACTGTCCTTTCGTTTGCCGAGTGTGACGGATGCGTCTCCTGAATACCGACTGCCCGCGCTGCCATGGCGACGGACAAGTTCGAGCGAGGCGCGGCCCCTGCGGCTGGTTGCGGAGGTTTCTCTCGGGTCCAGCCTTGACAGGTTCACAGCGGACCCGTCGCGACGGTGGTCGATCGCAAATGGATTGCCGTCGGGCCATGACGCCGCGTCGCCTTCACTGTTGGGCGCTGCCTCTTGCTGATTTACCACGCGGCGAGCCTTTCTGAGGAACCGAGTGCGTCGTTGGTGTGCTTCGAAGTGGTCTGCGTGCATCTTCAGCCATTCCCGGTAGCGCTCAGGCCACACGGATGCATCCGTTTCCCCCCCGTCGTCCTGTTGCATCCCGCTAGCGCCCGTCGCCTCGTGTCGAAACTGGGAGGATGAGATGGAACGACCCGTGGGGTTTCGAAACGACGATAGCACGGTCGCCGCGGTTCGATCGCTGTCGGCCGCGACGAAATCATGCTCCGGTGAGGGTGCCACGGAAGGCGCCGTCACCCGGGAATCGTCCGTGATGCGTGCGATGGTGCTCATCGTGGGCGTGACGCCGCCCGGTAGCGGCGACAGTCTGATGCTGGCACTGACATAGCCGGACGATGCGGACTGCATCGCCGACGCGGGACGGTAGCGCTTGGAGTGGAGCAACGGAGCGAGATCGCGTGAAGGGGTGGGGCCCGCGGCCTTCTTGCCGGGCTCCTCGGCGTGTTCCGTACGATGGGGAGCCAAAAAGGAACCCTCGAAGAGGGAAAAGGGGCGGCTTGCTGCTGAGTCGGGTCGTACCGTCGCGAAAGCCATGTTGCGCACTCCCCCTTTTTCTGCGACAACTGTGATTCTGACAAGGGGACTGGCACCGGCACATCACTTTTGGGGTCCATCAACGCTACAATTTTGCCGTCACCGCCGAGGCCAACCACCCGAGGCACACATGGCAAGTACACCCATTTCATGATACAAAGACGCACCAACCACATCCGACGCCGCCGTCGTCGCCACGCTTCGAGCGGCTGCCGTGTCTCATTCATTCGTACCCGTCCTCCTCGGCGGCGACCGCCGCCGCCCCAAGTATCGGCGGCGGGTCCAATTGCTCGCTCCGCATGCGGTTGGCGAGAGCTCTCCCCTCGACAATGTGCAGCGTCACGTCGGTGACGAGCGACTCGATGTCGCGCTCGTGCAGCGCTTGGATGGCAAGTTCGGCGGAGTCCGCCACCACATTGCTGGGCGACGATCGCAGCATGACGAGTGTCTTCAGTAGGCCTGGTGAATACTGCGCCTTCAGATATGCGTTTGTCTCGTCGGATGAACTCAGCAGATTCGCGAAAATTTTTAACGCGCAGTCCGCGAGAAACTCAACTCCCTGTGCATCGGTGATAGGCCGCGCCAAGGCGGCCGCGGTCGACCAGGCACCGAACCGCCCTGATGACGCAAGGCCTCCGGGGCCCCCAACGGGGTCGCTCATGGCCCACGTCGTGCCTGCTGCCTCCTCGCCCCAGGCGACGACCTCTTCGACCGCACGGCTCGTCACTCGCAACAAAAAGGACACGAACCGAGCGCACCGAGCGACGGGGAACTGCGCCTTGTCCGATGTCGACATGTTCAGCACCGCCGATCCGACGTGCCATAGCACCCGGTAGTCGAGGCAATGCTCAAGGCACCGCATGACGCCGGCGAACAAGGCGTCGTCAAAGAAGATGATGTGAGCCACCTTCGGCACTTCAGAAATCCGCCGGAGCAGCAGCGCCGCTGTGTATGTCACCGCGAAGCTCGGGTGGAAGAAGGACGTGGCGACGACTTCCACCACGCCAGGGTGCATCGCCAGCGTTTCGTTGAAGGACAAAATGGCCGCGTCCGCGGCTGTTCGCGCAGCCCGTTGTGTCGTGGCAGGGCGAGGAGGGAGCATCGCGGCACTCTTGGGAACGCGTTCGCGGACGTGGACGTCGCCTGGCATCGGTTGCACCTTCGGGTGGCTAAGCCACGCGGCACTCAGCGCGATGGCGGTTTCTGGCGCACGCCACCGGGGTCCAATCACGCCCCCAGTTGACGACGCGGCTTGCACGTCCCGACTCGCAACGGCTGGGGAGTACACAGAGGACGACGGTGACGCGGCATCGGCTGCCGTGCCCATGTCCGGAGGCCCTCCGCACTCCGGACTCACTAGGAGCGACATGATGCCAAGGACGTGCTCTCGAATGCGGGCTCCGCTGCACGACACATCGGCTCGGCGAGCGGCGGACACAAGCACGTCGCACGTCAACGGGCTTGCCCGCAATGCATTGCGAATCCCTTCATGCTCAGAGCATCCGCGGTGTGCGGTAGAAAGCGCGTGCAACGTGGTTTCCAGCGGAGTCTCCGAGTTCGACGCCATCATGCATAGGTTGAGTACCCTGTCACACTGGCTCCAGCAAGGCATCACCGCGCGCGATGGGCTCGTGCTCCAAGAGGAAGACGGTGACGCGGCCACCGCCGCAGTCGGCGGCGAGAACCGGTGGGCGCTTCCTCTGCCGGTGGATTTGGGCGTCCGGCTGGCATCCGGGGGTGGTGACGTTCCACCCCAAGAACGGAGCGCCGCGGCGGGCGATGACATCCGGCGGTCGCGCGCTGCGACAACGAAAAATTGGAAGGGCTCAGATGTGGAGAGCTACACAACACGATGGCTCCCAGGGGAAGGGTCGTTCGGGTTTACAACCCACACGGAAAGAAAAGAACAGTGGACGGTGTGCTCTCCCCCAGTTCAAATCATCTAGCATTGTACTGGTGCTTCGCGCCGACGCACTCTTTGCACTTCCAGCCTGATTTGCGCTGGACCATGTCGCGGTCATTGCGGCCGCACACGACGCAGTACACCACGGCGGGACCACCGCCGTTCACGCCCGACGGCTCGTCGCCCTTCAGCCCGGTGGTTTCCATGACGAGGTTGAACACGTTCGACAGAAACGCCGGCATCGGCGGCAGCGCCATCGCGACGTTGTCTGCCCAGCCCGCATCGTCCGCGGCGACGTCGCCTCCCTCTTCGTCGCTGTCGCTGTCGACCACGTCGGCCTTGCTCTGCAAGATGTCATACTCCTCCTGAAGATGCACCTTGCGCATCTCGACTTCCGTCCCCCCGTGGTTTCCGTCTCCCCGATCACCGCCGCGGTCACCGCCTGAGTCGCGCCCCTCACCGCTGGCGCCATCATCATCATCAACGTCACCCCCGCCGATCAGCGCCCCTTTCCGGTAAAAAATGGTCGCGATGGTGTCTTTCACGACGTCTTGGAGCGACAACGCCTCGTCAAAGGCCCCTTTCCGCTCCTCGGCGCTGAGCTCCTGGCTGCTTTCGTACGCGGGTTCGTCCTTCAGTTCGTCCTCCAGCCGCCGGACGTTGAACGCGAAGTGGTGGGTGATGCTAATGGGCGCCAGCTCGATGCAGATCAGCCACTCCAGCAGCGTCGCTGTGGTAAATTCTTGTTCCTCCGGCGTGTCACCCATGTAGAACAAACCCATTGGAATCAAAATCCCAATCAACCACGATTGCCAAAATGCGAAAAAAATGATGGACTTGATGCAGAGAAACTTGATTCCAGCCTTGCAGTAGGCTAACTCCCGCTCGCACTCGATCTCGAACAAGACGAGATAATAAAGGGCGTATGAAATGCTCACGTTGTTGATGCACATTAGCCACGGGTACAGATTGCTGAACCACTCATAACTCGCCTCCCGGTACAATCCAAGCGGTGTCATCGTCAGCGCGAGAAACGAGGATGAAGGTTTGATCAGTGCGTACTGCAAAATAAGTCGCTTGCAGCGCAGGAAGAAATCGCGATTCAGTTTGAAGAGCGGCAAGCAGCAACATGGATACAGGTGAAGACCCTTGTACCGCTTTTGCTCCAACGCGTAGATGAGCTGGCCTTCGCCGCCCGCGTAGGCAACCATCAAGGACATGAACTGATAGAGCGCGAATGCCTCGTAAGAGTCGCGGATAGTCAGCAGCACAAAGCGCATCTCCGGCAGCAGCAAGGACGCAAAGCTCAGCACACCGTAAAACGGCAACATGAACAGCAGCCGAATGATGGGGCGCTGCAGACGTGGTCGTTCGTACTTCTGCGTGTGGGCCCGGATGTCCCGTGTGGCGAGCACAATGGCAATGAGCGACGTGATGCCAGCGGCGATGAGCGCAGGCTTCGACGTCACCCACGTCAGGTCGATGCCGCGCCACGCTACGGGGGCCGCGCTCGTCGTGACGTTGGCGCCCCCACCGAGAATGGTCGTCGTGGCATTGGCAGCGGCCGTGATCACTGACTGCGAGACCGTTGCCGAAGTCATTTCAGTGTCCCTCCGTCATGAACAACGTTATCGTCATAAAACCGCCGGACAACAACCTCCCATCTGCAACATCACAAACGATGATATTCGTTTCCTGGCCACACTTCTCCATCACGAGGGAAGCACGAACCTCTTGAGTACACGACCCTACAACGCGGCCATGTGACGCTCGTGTTGCAACAATCGAATTTGCAGTCGACGCTGCTCTGTCTCGGGCAGGGGATGGTTCCTCAATAGGTTCAGCAGCGACCGAGACGGTTGCCGGAGCAGGTAGGCGTTTGCGCCGAGTTCTGAGAGGGCCGCGTCATCGGCCAAGTCGCCGTCGGATGACGCCATCGAGAGGGCTGCCAGCGACAAAGGTGGAATGCCCTGCCGACCAACACCCTTTTCGGACTCTCCGGTTGGCGACTGATTCGGCTGCTGCTGGGGCCCGGTGCCGCCACCGCGACCTAAGTTCGCATCGTCGAAATCGTGGAAGCGCTGCGCACTGATAACCGTTTCCGTCACGAAGTCGTCACGCAGTGGAGGAACAATGCGACGACGCCCGAGTGTCAGTGGACTGCCATGTCCAAGCACCGGCGGCGCGCCTCGCAGCCAGCGGTGATGTGGCGCGGTCGGCGATGCCGTCGATGATACCGCGCTGATGCCGGTGGCTTGCACCATGCCTGCCGCCGTGCCTTCGCCGGCCGCACGAAGCAGGTCGACCGCCGGAAGCAGCGACCGGGTCGCCCTCAGGATGTCCGTGCGCAGCAACGCCTCGTTGTCGAATCGGCGGATGTGGCTCAGGGCGTCACGACGCGCCTTGTCCTCAAGGGAAATCACCGCCGCTCGATGCCGGATCACATAACGCCAGACGGCGGCCCGAGTCTTGGGGGTCAGTTCCACTGCAGACTCAGCGGCACCGTCAGAAAAATGCGAGGCAGGCGTTTCGCGATCCCCCGACGTTCCAACCGAAGACACCCACGCGAGTACTTTGCCGCCGTCGATGGAGTTCCCTCCACCGGGCGCCGTGGCCACCTGCATATCCTTGACCGCGTCGATGATGCACATGACCCAGCTGGGGGGCGCCACCAAGTCAGAAAGGCCCAGCTGATCGATGCCGCACACCGACGAAGCGCCAACGTTGGACGACGTCAATCTGGAAACGTTGAGTTCGTTGCTCCCGCCGCTCGTTGAACGCTTCACCGTTGGCGAGCGATCGTTTGAAGAGCTCTGCGACGCGGCTCGATGCGTCCGGCGATGTTCTGATGCCTGCGCATGCGCCTCCGTGAGAGCCACGACGAAGAAGTGCTCCGCCAGATGCGCCGACGCGGCGACGTACTGGCGGGCCACGAGATCAAATGATGGCACATGTGCGTTCGCGTCGCCAAGCCACTGCTGGACGAGTGCCGCGTTCAACCGAAGCATCTCACACCACTCGCGGACGGTCAGGCCGTCCTTGTGCAACGTTGCCTGACACGCCTCACGCACGAACCTTCCTTCCAGGCGGGCCAAAGCAAAATCAGGGTCCGTCAGTTGACTTTCCGCGGCCCGGGAGTGCAACCAAGTGGCCGTCCCTGCGTCCCCGGCCCTTCGCGGCCCTGGTGGCAATGGCGCATGTGGCGCACCGCCCGCAGCGAACGCCCTTGTCAACGGGTGGCACTTTTTGGACTGGCCTGTCAGTACCACCGGACGCCGGTGCAGCGGGGAGAGTGCCAGGTCGGTGCTGCCCGGATCGCGGCGATGCGACGTCGCGGCCGCGATGATGCGGCCTTCAACGGCCGCCGGCGCCACGGCCGCCTCAATGGTGGCGAGCCGTCCTTTCAGTCGCGTGGCGGCGTCCACGCCGTGCTGCTGCCGCCAGTGCCGTTGCAGAGGCGGGGCCGGCGCGACGCGCTCCCCGACGTGATCTCTCGTTGAGCTGGGCATGACGGACTGCCGCGACAAGAACGACGCGACCAGAGCGCTGGGCCTGACAGGCCGGTCGTCCTTAACCGCTTCCTTGTTGGCGGTCGCGTAGTCGATGTGAGCCATTTCGGACAAAACTGTGAGAAGGATGGTGAGTGGGGATGGTGAGTGGGATGAACGTTGACCATGCCGTGGGAGTGTGGCAGCTGCCGTCCCTGGCCACATCTTATTGAAAATATCACAGTCACGTGTCAAACGGCGCAGCTTTCACTCGACGCTTCGGATCGGGTGCCAAGGGGTTCTCCTGTTCGTAGAAGTCCTTGAGGAGCTGAACAGCATCGACGGCCATGAATCCGCCCTGACTCACATAGCAACGAATGCCATCGGCTGTGTGAGAACGTTGAGCCATGTCAGCGGCCGCAGCAGTGTCGGTGGGATCGTCACTTGCTCGTCTCGGCCGCGACGTGTGAAGGGACAGCACGCCACCGTTGCCGCCGAAGCGAGGGTTGCTGCATCCGAAGTACACCGCGGACACGTCGCCGCGGAGCCTGAGCATCGCCGCGCACATGATGCACGGCTCCACCGTCACATAAAGGACATGATAGGGGCCGCACGAGGCATCATCGGTCCCTCCCGGACTGGAGGAGGCTTCCCGGAGCGCCTCCTCCGCCGCTTTGTCGAAGTCATCGAAGGCGACGAATTCGGCGTGCTCCAAAGCGTTGGAGCGTGAATTTGTCAGGTTGTGGCCGCGCGCGACGATGCTACCCGCCAGCCGATTGGGAAGGGTTGACATTTCTTCGGCGGCTTCCTTGTGCCACACATGCTTCGTCGCAGTCGTCACGTCTGCGTCACCGACCACGTCGTACCGCACGACGACACAGCCCACGGGGCACTCCCCATCCGCGAGCGCGACGCGGGCTTCGTCGAAGGCGGCCTGCATGAACGGCTCGTGGAACGGTGGCAACCCGCTCGTTCGGTTGGGCGTTCGGTTGGAGGCCATCGTCACCGCCGCCGACATGTTCTGCTGAACGACGGCGCGTCCATTCATGAAGAAAAATAATAAATGAAAACTAGAATCCATGCGGGGGAATCACACAACACCGACCGCGCGTTCGAGCGCTCGCCCACGAGCGCCACCCTCCAGTTGACGCATCAAGAGACCGCCGGACTGACAAAGGAATGAATGCTCATTCAGAAGCGGATGGCTTTGTTCACCAGGAAAGCGAGCCATCCACGTAGGGATTGGGGGGCCTGGGCTTCACGTAGCGCGGCCCGCAAAAGGCACACAAGCAGCATTTGCATGCGTCCTCCGCCCGCACGGTGACTCCGAGCCGTTCCTTCGTCGCGAGGCAGGGCACGTTCGGGTAGGCATAGCGGAGGAGTTCCACGAGGGACACAAATCCCGTGCGCTGACGGTCGATAGCTTTGGCAAGCGCCACCGTAAGGGCGATGTCGCCGATCATCCATCTGGGAGCCTGTTGAAACACGCCCGGTTCCAGCCTGCTCAAATAGGCGTTGCTCGCATGGCTAGGGTCTCCCGCCGCGCCACTGACGGCCTGCTTCCTCAGGGTTGCGACGGTGGCCTTCCAGTCTAACCGACAGCTGACGGTGGTTTGGTACTGCCGCTGGGCCGATTTCAATTTCTCGAGAGACACGTATCCTGTGACCCCCATGTCATCAAGCGCGTCGAAGGCTGAGGCGTAGCGACGCAGCACCAGTGCCGGAATGGTGTCGATTTCCACCCGCGTCGCTTGACTTGGGGAGGTGTTTGGGAAGAGGAGCGAGTACAACTGGGGAAACGAGATGGCGAAGCTTGCTTCCGGCTGTGATCCTGGGGTATCAGGATTCCCTCCCCGGGGCACCGACGCATGGCTCGTCGACGTGGGAGGCTGCGCCGACACGTTTTGGGGCGCTGACAGGAAGGGATGGTACGTGAAATAATGGGCCGCGGAGGCGTGATGGTGGCCGTGGTGATGGCCGGCGAGGGCAGCGCTCGCAGCAGCGCCTGGAAGTGCCGCGGCGGCTGCAACCGGTGCCGTTGGGTTCACGATCGGAGACGTTTTCTTCGCGGACGTCGCGGCAGCTTGAGTGGACTTCCACAACTGCATGGCTTGGAGCCGCGAGAGACTCGCCTGCGGCACGCGCACACCGCCCACACACCCTTTCCATTGTTGCAATTGGGTGACCGTCAACAAGGGTCGGCCACCCGACATGTTGTAAAAGCCGTCGTTCTTGGAGGAGGTGACGCCCGCGAGGGATCCTCGCAGCCGCAGCAGCGCTTCGGGAGTGGGGTCCACGACGAGCCATCGTTTCACGTCGGCGGCCGCCAGATGAGGGAATATCACACCAAGGTATTCGAGCAAATCAATGCTGACTCCATTGCGTTGCGCAGCGCGGTGCAGCTGCTCGAGCACGGACTTCGTCGACCCGGTGACGGTTTTAATGTCCCGTCGACCGGACGATTGCGGATCGTCAGCCGCTTCACCGAATTCGTCATCCTCTGCGGAGCCGCCGCCGCGCCGGGAAGTTTTCTCAGGCAGCGCGTCGAGCGGTTCGTCAACGGGTAAGCCTCCCGCTGACAGCTGCGACTGGGCGCTAAATTTCCACTGCGAGTTTAGAAACGCGAGATCGACCTCTCCCACGCACTCCACATCGCACGCCTCGAAGGCTCGTTTGATTCGAGCGAAGTAAGCGGGATGAATGTCAGCGAGCTGATCAGGGAACTCACTCATCGTGCGCATGTCGGGTGGCAGCGGGTGCAAGCCTTGAGGGGATGGCGCGCCCCACTCGGCCGGCGCGCCGGCGGCAAGCGCGCCCTGAAGACGCCGTTCATGCCTCCCTGTGTCGACGTCCCCCGCGAAGCTGATCAGTGACAAGTGTGGGATGCTGCTCGCTTCCCAAGTCGATGCGTAACTATGGCAAATCGAAGCCGGGCGAGAGTTGCGCTGCAGATTCGTTGGAGCGTAGGTTGTGATGCCTCGACCCTCGCGTGCCCCATCAATCCACGTGCCTTCGAAGGAGTCCCCATTCTCGTACAGCACCACTCCCGCGCCGTGCTTTCGGCCTTGGGAAAAGTGACCCTCGTACCGACTGCCTGCGTCGGCGTAGTACATGATCCCGCGACCGTGCGGCTTCCCAGCGACGAAGTCACCGATGTAGACGTCGCCATTGGGAAAGGATTCTCGGCCGACGCCGTTCGGTTTGTCCTCCCGGAACGCGCCCTCGTAGCTGTACCCATCTGGATGGGTGAGCATGCCCGGACCGTGGCGCATGTTGCCGCGCCAGCGGCCGCAGTAAGTTTCGCCCGTGGCGAGGAAAAGCCAGCCCGCCCCTTCCCGGAGGGTGGTGCCTGCACGAAGGGTGCCTCGGTATAAATGCACAGCGCGGCCGTACGCAAACTCCGTCTCTTTCGTCGCTGCGATTTCTTCCAGCGCATACGGCACGAGTTCGCCGCACCGCAGCGTGGCCGGTCGCTGTGTTTCGCCTTCGGTAATCATTCGCGCGGCGAGAGGTTCGATGAGCTCAGAAACGGACACGGCAGGCCCCTTAGCCTTTTGGGAGTCGTCCGTGAGATCGGCCCGTTCAATAAGTGCGCCACCGCGAGTCGCACCATCGATGCCTGCGCTGCGGCGAGCTTGACGCAGCAAATCCATGGAGAGAGAGAGGAGAGGGGTGCACTGAAGTGGAGAGCGACAATACGCGATCGCGCGGTCATGCCGTTGTACGTGGCGTTTGCCAAGAAACAACCTGAGTGGGAAAATGTGATCCAAGGTTCGCTTTGTGGAAACAACTCGCTTTCGCGCGATCACTTTGGCGCTTTTGCTGCTGCGGCACTTGGATTTTTTGCCGCGCTACTATCATCGAAGACCACTTCGAACTCCGCGTCAGAATCCTGGAGCTTCTGAAACGTCATGCCTGTTGCTTTGTCGACAGCCGCTGTGTTGGCGGGAACCGCCTCGGCGAGCGGCGTGCGGCCGGTGAAACTATAGAATGCTTTCACAATCGGATTGCGACCGGCAGCATACTTTTGGCGTTCCAAGGCGGCTTTTGGTGGAGGCGGAAATTTGAAAAACTCTCGGAATCTCGTCGAACGAAGCAGCAAGGGCTGCAACATACCTGCGCCCGAGAGGCCGATCCAGTACGCAAAAATCGCGGAAGGTTGCGCGTTGAAGAAGTACAGCATGACGCAGCACAGCAGCCGCACGCCCCATCGCATGTACATGCTCATGGACGACCTGCCCCCGCGATTCATGCTCTGATTGAGCTCAAAGTTGAACAAGAACATGGCCGAGCAAATCACCGGTAGGATGTAGGTTGGATCGGGCAAGGTCAGATCGGTCACCCAGAAGAAAGAGCTCCTTTCCAGATCGTCTTCATACATGGCGAAGCGGCGAATGGCCAGAAACGCCGTCACGAGCAGCGGGGACGCGGCGGCCGACGCGAACGAGCGGTACTGCGAGCAACCATGCGTCTTGTACAGAGCGTTTTGCATGCGCTTGTAGCCTTCCTTTTCGATACGGCGTTCGGCCGCGCTTAACGTGCGGTCTGCCTTCAACGCCTTTAACTTTTGGTTTATCTCGTTCAGCTGGGGATTAATTTCGGCGAGTTTCAAGGTGTTTCGGTGGGCATAGAGCATCGGGACGAGCGAAATCAGACGCATGATCACGCCCCAGAGAACGAAGGTGAAGCCCCAGCTGACGTCGATGCCAAAGGCCCCACCCTCGTGCAGGGCGCGCATCCATTGCATCTGCTTGTCGACGGGCGACATGAACGTCACGACCCAGTCCCAGCTGTCCTCAAGCGATTCGAAGAAGGTTTTATCTGGGCGGATGTAGTCTTCGACTTCGACGGGTACCTGCTGGTGAAACACCTCGGGCAGTTCTTGCTTCATTTCCGCCTTCGTCAGTGTTTCGCGGCTGACCAGGTGCCAGTCGAAGGGATTCAGTACGGACCACCAGGACACTTTTTCCGTCGTTCCCCCCGACGCGAATCGCGCGAGGTTCAATAGCGTGGAGGAGTGGCCGTGGGTCGCGACGATGGCGGGGCGTGCCAGACGGTTTGCTCCCCATGGGACGGCTCTTCCAAGTGGTTTGATTCGCTGCCTGCACGCGTCACCCAGAAAGGTGGAGGGTGACCCATACCGCGAAAGAATGGTCGTCACCGGGATCTGCCGAAAGTCGCGAGGCGAAAACGGCGCCGCGTGGCTGGCCCACCTTGCGACCATGGGGGGTTACTTATGACGATGGGGGACCCCCGCTGCTGCTGACCCGAAGCAACAGACGACAACAGCCTCAGTGGTGCCGAGCCGCAAGGGGCCCCCTGGTTCCCCCGTCAACACGCCAATCTGTGAGAAAGGTGCCGTTAGATCCGCGTAAAAATTAACGGACAGTTCGGAGGACAAAAGCAAACGGTGTGGAGGCCGTCTACGAGAGACTTGAAGGGGAAGAAGAAATGCGCTCCGCGGTGCCAAGAAAGTAGAGTGTGGTTAGTTAATGAGGGCGATGCCTGTCCCCTCCCTTTTCATCTCTCTCTTCGTCCCCCTGCTGCTCCTCCGCAGAGGGAGCGGGAGAGCACAAGTGTCATGTTGGATGTCATTCATCAACGTGGCCGTGAATTGCGCGTTGAAGCCCTCTCGCAACATTTAGGTGAGAAGGCGGAGCTCGGCAACGCCCTCACTCACTCACTCTTTTCCTTGACGCGCGAGCGATTCCTTGGTGGAGTCGTAGAGCTTGGTGACGAGACCGATCGCGATGGTCCTACCGTCGTCTCGCAGGATGAAGCGGCCCAGCTTGTCGAAGTCTTTGTGTACCTCCATCGTCAACGGGTGCTCAAGTTGCAGACGAGCAAGCACCATCTCGCCGGCCCTCGCGCAGGCGGGGTCCTTTTCGGTGGGCTCGAGCGTTCGTTTGTCGAGTTTGCCGAGCAGCTTATGGATAGACACTTCCTCTGTCGCCGCGTGCATGTGCATCATCATCTTGGACCCCGCACTCAGGATGTTCTTGACTTCGAGCACCACAATGCGCGCCTGGAAGAACTCGACCGCCTTCAGCGACGTTGGCACGCTCGTGAGAACGAATCCTGGATGCAACTCGGCTTCTTCGACGCCGCGAATGCGCACGTGGACGGTGTCACCAACGTACGCCTTTTCAATCTCGCCGGCTTCGACTTGAACGGCTTCGACCACGATGCGCTGCTTGGTGGGCAAGAGCTGTACGTCGTCGCCGGGGACGATGCTGCCGGACTCGACCTTGCCGTAGATGAACAATTTTCCGTCGTCCCTGTAGGACCCTGCAATCGGAATGCACAGCTCGTCGGTGTCGCTTCGCGACTGCGGCAGAACCAGGTTGTTAATGTGGTCGAGCAACGAGGGTCCGCTGTACCAGTCGCAGATTGGCGGCGGTGGCGTCGAGAGGCCAAAGCCTTTGAGTGCCGAGATTGGGATGTAAATGAGGCTCTTGTTCCGCTCGTCGTAGCCGTTCTGCTTGAACCACGGTTGCGTCTTGGACACAATTTCGTCGTAGCGCGCCTTGTCCCAGCCGATGTCGTCCATCTTGTTGACGACGCAAATCAGGTGCTTGATGCCGCAAGTGCGAAGCAGCGTGGTGTGCTCGCGCGTTTGCCCGCCCTTTTCAAAGCCAGTTTCGAACTCGCCCGTTCGAGACGAGACGACCATGACAGCAAGGTCCGCTTGGGTCGCGCCTCCAATCATAGACGGGACGAATGCCTTGTGGCCAGGTGCGTCGAGGATCGTAAGGCGTCGATGCGGCGTCGTGAAGTATGCAGAGCCCGTTTCGTGCGTCTTTCCGCGCTCGCGCTCCTCCTCCGACACGTCCATGACATAGGCATACTCCCACCCTTCGCGGTGATTTACTTCCGCCTCGCGGCGAAGCTTGTCCATTTCGCGTTGGTCAACGATGCCGTGATCGGCGAGCAAATGGCCGCTGACGGTCGATTTGCCCGCGTCGACGTGGCCACAGAAGACAACGTTGAAGTGAGGGCGCGGATCGCGCACATACTCTTTTTGCGCCTTTTTCGGCTTCGGCGCTGGTGCAGCGGTGACAGGCGTCGTCGCCGCGGGTGGCTCCGCCGATGCTTCTTCAGTCGGAAGTGCTGTGGCCGATCCCGTCGAGGGTGGTGGCGGTGCGGTGGGCGGCGCGGCAGAACCCGACGGTGCTGCCGGTTCTGCCTTCTTCGGTTCTGGGTCGCTGAGTGAAAACACTTTGCCCTTTGCGCCGGCCGCCTTCTTGGGCATGACGAAGTCGTCCTTCTTCTTCGCTCCGCCCAGTTGCAGCTTGCTTTCCGCCGATGGAGGGATAGGATCCGCAACCGGAGCTGCAACGGGAGGCGCACGCTGAGCACCAGGAACAAAGGGCGCGCCGGGGACGGCACGACCTCCGACCATAGGTGCCACGCCTGCTTGCACGGGCGGGGCGTACATACCGGGCTGCGGGTAGCCTCCGGCCTGTTGGTAGGCTCCGGGCATGCCGGGCTGCTGTTGCGGCACGTACATTCCTGGATGTTGAAATTGCCCCATCGGAAAACCCGGCTGCTGGTAACCTCCGGCCTGTTGATAGGCCCCAGGCATGCCGGGCTGTTGCTGCCCTGGGAAGGCGCCATACATTCCAGGCTGCTGGTAGCCCTGCATCCCCGGCTGCCCGAGACCGCCAAATCCCGTCGCAGGGTAGCCTCCTCCGCGGCCCGCGGCGCCGGGGGGTGTCCATCCCGCAGCATTCGGGTTAAAACCGGATCCTCCAGGCTGCTGCCACGACATGATGCAATGTTAAAAATTCAGAGAAGTGAATTACTACCGACCGGCGCAACACCTACAGCAGCAACACACGCACGAGTATCGGGTTCACACGACGCACCAGTGAAAACACTGAACTTTTCAGGGACCTTCCTTTCCTAACCAGCACCCGTCGCGCACAAAAGGGCCGGAGAGGGAGGAGCAAGAGCATGCTTCCGAAGCATTGCTTCGTCAAACAGTCGTCGTGTTGTTGTTCTCTGGTGTTTGGTTGTTCTTTTTGGAGAAGGTAGAGACGGGCGGGTTAGAGATTCGTTACGGCCCGCCAGGGAACCTGGCGGTCGAGGAGAGGGCACGACACCCCACCCGAATGGTTCACGAGCTGGGCGTTTTTCTTCCGTTGCCCCCTATCGCTTCTCTAAGTGTACGAGGGCGTTTCGGTGGTCACAGAAACTTGATGTTTCCAAAGGACGAAATGGCCGACCAATGCGCCTCGGAGAGCTGCTGCCATTCCACGCGTCCTTCGGGCGTGCCGAGTTTGGCGGCCCACGACACGAGCTTCGCGCGGACGTCGGCACCAAGGGACGGCAACTTGGAGACCATGTCGACGATGGCCTTTTCAATCGTGTCCTTCTTCCGCTTGTCGGCAACCTTCGCCACGTCGGCGATGAGTCGCTGGACCATGGCAAGACTGTCCTCGGGCACCTTGTCGAGCGCAAGCGAATCAAGATGCGAGGACGATGACGGCGCCGCCGGCGCCGCGGACCGCTGCACGGCAGCCGGAGGAGCCGCGGTAACTGGCGCGGCGGGCAGCACAGCCGCCGGTGGAGCCGCGATCGGGGGCGGGACCGTTCTGGCTGGCGGCGGGACAAACGCAGCAGCTCCGTGCCCAGGCGGCTGCGTCGGTTCTGGTGCTCCCCGTCCTGGCGGCGGAGCGAATGGTGCTGCGGAACTTCCAGCGGGTGAGGGACCTCCAGCAGCAGCAGGGTGGGGTGGAAAGGGGACTTGCGCACCGCCGGTGCTTCCTGGCAGCGCGGCCGGTTGGCGGCTCGCGGCGGTAGGTGGCGCCATTCCTCCCGTGTTCGCGGGCAAACCGCTGCTCGTGAGGCCCGGAGCGGCTTGCGCCACGGGAGCGGCACCGCCGTGCGCTGCGGCCACCGCCGCCTTGGCCGCGACAGGGTCAACGTGGCTGGAGGCGGGACCCGGTGCGGCCGCTCGTGCTCCTGGCACAGGGGTTTGCTTGGAGACAATGATGAGCGCCTCGGGCGTAGACGGTTCGGGCAGGGCCACGCGAGCACCAAAGGGAAAGTCCACGACGATGCGCTGCGAGGGGGCCACCATGTGCTGCATGCGATCGGCAACAACGGCTGCCTCGCTCACACCGATCTTGGCTGCTCTCGCGGCGTACGACACAGCCGCCGCGAAGCCGCCAGCAGCCGCAAGGGCACTTGCGTGGTTGGCGAGGGCGACACCGAACGCGGTGTCGGTGCACTCTGCTCTCGCTGCCTGCTCCACCAAGGTGATCAAGGCCACGTAGTCGCGGTCGGACATGGTTGGCCTGACTTTACGTACGATGGCGGCCACACGGTTGACGAGACCTCCAGCGAGGAGGCACGTCAGGCTGGCGTCGAGATCGCCCGCCTCCTGCAGGTGCGTCGCCAACGCATCCGTCGCGACCGCAAACTGGTTGGCGTTCAAGCAAGTCGCGTACAATGCGAGGATCTGCCGCCAGTGAGACGCGGCATGCGGGGAGGAAGCGAGGTCGTTGAATCGGCCGCCTCCCATCGCACCGACGAAGGCCGCGATGCGGCTTGTGCGCGCCTTCGCCGCGACGTACGCAACGTGGGCAGCTTTCAGCGCGTCAGGGCCTGCAATTTGCGCAATGGCGAAAGCATCGTCGAACCGCTCAGCGCGTGCGCACATTGTGACGGCGCCATTCAGGTCGCCCTTGGCGACGGCGTCCGCGATGGCGGCTTCGTCGGGAATCGGTAAGAACTCTTCCGCGTCGCCAGCGGTCGTCGTCCCGACGCCAAGTGCGGTCAGCAGCGGCTGACGCGACTTCGTCGCCGTCATCTGAGCCAGCACCGCGGCGTCCTTCAGCTTCGGCTGCGATTCTATCCAGGCGGCACGATCCGCCGAGTCCGGCGGCAGGCGCGCAAGCTCGCGGTGGAAGGCGGCGTCGTCTTCGATGAGTGATCCGTGATTGCTCAAGTCTTGCAGAATGCGGATGTTGCGCCCCGCGGCGGTCGGGATGCACATGAGACCACCGAGGCCCCCGAAGGAAGCGGCTGCCGGGCGCCTCAGCCACTTCGGCGGCGGGCCACGTGACGCGCCGCTGTCCTGACACGAGTGAACGGTGAGACGCTGGTCGAAGGACGCCGTCGCCAGCACCGCCGGCGCGCGGTTGGCCCACTTGACGTCGTAAATCCAGTTCTCCGAGCGCGCGTGTTCGCCGAGGTTTTCTCCTGTGGCCGGATTCCAGTAGATGGTGCGACCGTCTCGGCCGCAAGAGACGAGAATGGACGGATCCTCGACGCACCAGGATAGCCCGAGGACGCCACCGGTGTGGCCGTGGAGTTCGCGGATCGGCGCCATCGCCTTCTTCAGGTCCCAAATTTGCACCACCGGCTGGGGGTCGTCCCGAGCGACGGCGATGTAGGTGGCCACATCGGGGTGCCACGCAAGGGCGGGTGCGACGCAAGGCTGCTGCGAGACTTGGAACACGCAGGCTGAGCGCTTGGACTTGAGATCCCAGACATTGACCACGCCCCCCGCGGTCGAGGACGCAAGAATGTGCGCAAACTTCGGGTTCCAACGGACGTCGACGATTTCCGTGGCCTGGGTGGACTTGGTGAAGGCGGGTACCACTTGCGGTCGGGCCGGATCCTCCAAATTCCAGATGATGAGCTCCTTGTCCGCGCCGCCGGTGGCGAGAAAGTGTGGCTGCACGGGGTTGAAGTGGCAGGCCTTGACGGCACCCTGGTGCTGTTGGATCATGCACACACGGGCGGCGTCGCCCTCGCCCGCGATGATGCCGTTCGCATTCCACACGCCGATGGATCCGTCAACGAGGCCGGCGGCCACAAGACTGGTACCGTTGGGAAACGCTGTCCAGTCCACGCGATGCGCTCGGTCGGGCATGGACGCTTGGCCAAGGAACGGCATGTCGGGGCTCGAAATGCCCGCGCCAAGGTCGACGCCGTAGAGCTTGAGAAATGCCTCACTGCTGAAGTCATCGTCCATGGCCCCGGCCACGGAGGCGGCCGCCAGCAGGTTGCCGAAGGTGCCTTGCGGCGTCACCACGGGGGGAAGCGTCGCCGGAGACCAGGCGAACGAGCAGCAAATCGGCACTTCTTTGAGTTTCATGGCTGCGGAGCGAAGGAGCAAATAATAGCAGAAGAGAGAGAGAGAGAGAGAGAGAGAGGACCGACGAGCGATGACTCAGAAAGAATTAGAAAAAGAACCTGAACGGAAAGTGTGACGTTCGCCAAACGGGTTCAGCAAACACCAACGTTTGTACGTGCAAAGTTCGGACATCCGGCAGGTGGTGCGAAGCGCGACCGTTTCACGGGCGGGATTATCCACTGGCAATGCACCCGTCGTTGCACTTTAAAACGGCTCCATAGACAGAACCCATTTTCCTCCTTCGCCCCGTTTCGGAATGCTGTCTTTACTTCTTCGCGGTGCGCTTCGCCGTGCGCTTGAAGGCCTTCTTCGACGCGCGGCGCTTCTCGGAGAGCTTCTTCGTAGCAGCGC
>ERZ1292630.340-Hain-H41-02um-R3-340-length-49344-cov-9_pt1 | contig 49344 bp, 49 predicted proteins | sample MGYA00564408_ERZ1292630 | MGnify/ENA primary metagenome ERZ1292630 (study PRJEB36523, sample SAMEA6512641) | groundwater metagenome | collected 2019-01-08 | study: AquaDiva: Metagenomics assemblies of 32 groundwater samples
CGGGTAGCTAAATTTCCAAACGATAAACACTGAATGCATCTCAAGTGTTAAGCGACCTCCAAGATTAGAAGTTCCCATTAGCTTCCCCGCAGAATACGGGGTTGATAGGCTTCAGGTGTAAGACCCGTAAAGGTTTTAGCCGAGAAGTACTAAGTAGCGACTCTCCCATCTTTTTTCTCAGTATTTGAAAGGTCAGTCTTTCGTAGAAGGTCTGACCTTATATAAAGGTACTTTCTTACATTCGGTTATAAACACAAATAAATCGACGTCACCTCCGCGGCTCAAAATAAGGACGAACCTCATTTAGGACGGACCTGATATAAGAGAGTCCCTAATAATCCGTAATTCGTAATACGTAATTGAATAATTAATAATATAATTAAACCATGACAATTCTTTCTATCGACTCCGGTATTGAACGCACCGGTTATGCAATATTTAAAAACAAAAAGTACGTCACTTCCGCGCTTATTAAGACGTCAAAGAATTTGGAAACTGAAACGAGATTAATGGAAATATATTTGAAACTTGTTGAAATTGTGGAAAAATACAAACCAGAAGTGATGGTCTTGGAACAGTTACTGTTCTTCAAAAATCAAAAAACTTTTGTTCGTGTGGCACAAGCTCAAGGCATTGTCATGTTGCTTGCTGCTCAAAATAAAATTAAGGTAGAGTTTTTAACTCCCCTACAAATAAAACAAATTGTCACTGGTTACGGACAGGCTGATAAAAAATCCGTTCAAAAAATGATCAAACTAACAACTGAAATTGATATTAAGCAAGATGATGAGGCCGATGCAGTGGCATGCGGGCTGGCCTACATTTTCAAAGGTCCGTCCCTTTAGGGTCGGACCTTATATAGCATGCTAGTTTGCCCCTATTCGTCCCAATTTCTCAGCTGCATATTTCGCTCCCAAATACATTGAGGATTCAACATTTCCGGATTTTATGTATTGAGCAATAAATCCGGCCGTATAGGCATCCCCGCATCCGGTTGTGTCAACAATTTTCTTTGGTGTCACCGCTTCCTGAAAATAAACTTTTCCCTGAAAATAACCGTGACTCCCCTTTTGGGCATCGGTGATAATCAAAATCCTGTCTTTTAAATAAGGCAGTTTTATTTCCAATTTTTTAAAATCTATTTTTCCGTAAGGTCTTTTAATTAAATCGGAAAATTCATAGGCATTAATTATCAAGACATCCAGGGCTTCAAAAAAGTTTATTAATTCTTTGACCGGTCTCCGGCAATCAAGGGCTGATAAATTAACAAAAGTCAAAGTTTGATCACCCTTCAGGTAGGTAATCATCTTCTTTTTTTCATACAAATCCAGGTGTTCCAACGGCGAAAAATAAATATTTTTTGCTTTTTTTAAATCTTTATGAAGTAAAAATTCCTTCAGCAGACGACTTGGAGTTTCATAATGGATTATTGTTCTTTCGCCGTTTTCTGCCAACAATATTGAAGAAATTTTGTAATAATCATTTTCGATCTGGCAAAATTCTGTTGAGACTTTTTTATCGGTTAATTTTTTCAAAACAACATCTTTGTACGGATTGTTCCCGATTTTTCCGAATACGGCCGTCCTCAATCCAAGTTTTGAAACACCAACCGCCACATTGACCCCACCTCCGCCAACGTCTTCATGAAAATAATCGGCATAATATTTTCCACCAATCGCCAGTAAAAACCGCTCTTTGTTTTTGGTAAACGATTTTCCTTTATAATATAAATCTATACTAATATTACCAACGGAAATTAAATCATACATAGGATAATATTAACAAATGAAGAATAACAAAAAATGATTATTTTCTCTTTCTCTGATTAAACCTGTTAATAATAGCAGGTAATAAAAAAGGCGCCGCAAAAGATGCCAAACAAATAGATGAATTAATTACTTGTTCTATCGGATTTGGAGATTCTCCCGCTTTAGGAATACATCCGGCCAAATAAATTATAAATGGTACTAAAGGCAATAATTTTTTTGCTAAAACCGGCCCATGATATGTTAAAACATCCGGCGGTGTTTTTTGACCTAAATCAATATTTGCCATATAAGCAATTGTACTATAATTGTCTTATGTTAACTGTTGTCTGCGGCGAGGATTCGATTGCGTCGCGAAACTATTTTCTCGAACAGGAAAAATATTTCCGGGAAAAAGATTTTGAAATCGTTAATCTCGATGTAAAGCAAGTCCTGGAATTAAATGACAGCGAAGCTTCCTCAGCCTCACTTTTTTCCCAGAAAATAATATATTTCGCTTCTGGTTTAAACAAAAAAATTTTAAAAAAACTGAATGTAAAAACTGAAAAGAAAATTAAAGATATTATTTTTTCCAAAGAAATCCATCTTTATGACTGGGAGGAAGAGATCACATCAAGAGATCTAAAATCAATCAAGGGAATTGTTATTAAAGAATTTAAACCAAGTCAGAATATTTTTAAACTGCTTGATTCATGTTACCCCGGAAATTTCAAAACATTTATTACCACCTTAAATATTCTTTCAAAATCAACCGAAGATATTTTTATTTTTATTATGCTTGCCCGTCACATGAGGAATATTTTGATTGTCAAAATGGGTGACAAAATTCCTAAATTAATGTCATGGCAGATAGCTAAACTGTCAAATCAAGCCAAGTATTGGCGTCTTGAAAACCTGATAAATTTTTATCAGGGACTTCACCGGATTGACGTTAATTCAAAGACAAATGGAACGCCTTTTTCGGTAAAGAAATCATTGGAAATATTGGCATGCTATTATTTGTGTTAAAATAAATTTATGAAAACAGTTCCCGATCACGTTTTCCGTGGTTATGATTTGCGAGGTGTTGTAGGAACGGATCTTGACGATGAAAATGTTCTAATCCTTGCCAAAGGTTATGCCACATATTTATTGCAAAGAAGGATCTATGACTGCGTCATCGGTTTTGATTCAAGAGAATCAAGTCCCAGATTTAGAGATATTTTTGTCAAAGGTCTGACTGAATCGGGAATAACCGTCTATGACATCGGGATTACCCTTTCTCAGATCTGTTATTTTGCCCAGTATTATTTCCGGACTCGAGGAATGGTGATGATCACCGCCTCTCATAATCCTAAAGAATATAACGGTTTTAAATTCGGAACCGGTTATTCGGAGACGATGGTCACCGAAGAAATTATAGAATTTCGCCAATTAGTCCAATCTGCCCAATTTGTCAAATTAGATAAAGCCGGAGAACACATTCAGCAAGACGTGTTTCCCGAGTACCAAAAAGATTTATTAAGACGAATTGGCAAGATTAAAAAATTTAAAGTTGTGGTTGATTCCTGCGCGGCTACGACCGGGCTGTTTCTACCGAAAATACTAAGATCTGTCGGTTGTGAAGTGATTGAACAAAACACGATTCCTGATCCGACTTTCCCAGTTGGTGTTGCCGATCCCACCGAAAGTCAAGTCCAGGAAAGATTAGCTAAACGCGTCGTTGCAGAAAAAGCTGATCTGGGTTTTTCTTACGACACCGATGGAGACCGATTAGGAGTCGTTGATGGCGAGGGAAATTTAATTTGGAATGATACTCTGGTTTCAATTTTTTCCAAAGATGTTTTGGACTTTGCTCCGGGATCAAAAATTATTTTTAATGTACTCTGTTCCAAACAAGTTCTGGAAGTTATCAGGCAAAATAACGGAGTGGGAATCATGTGGAAGACGGGACATTCATTTATTAAAGCCAAGGTCCGTGAAGAAAGAGCAATTTTTGGAGGCGAGCTTTCTGGTCATTTTTTCTTCGTTGACAATTTTTACGGGCATGATGACGGGGCCATTGCTTCTCTCAGATTATTAGCTTATTTAACTCGTGTTAATGAATCTTTGAAAGAAACAGTTTCTAAACTCCCCCATTATTTTTCCAGTCCGGAAATTAAAGTCGGCTGTGCTGATAACATCAAGTTTTCCGTCGTCACTGATAAAATTGGCGGCGAAATAAAGAAACTTTATCCGGCGGCTAAATATGTGGAAATTGATGGGGTCAGGATGGATACTGACGAGGAAATGATGATCGTCCGCGCTTCGCAAAACGGGCCTTATTTGACGATTAAATTTGAAGGTAAGACTCAGGAAAAATACGATCAATTAAAATCTCAAGTAAATAAAATTCTTCATGGTTTAAGTGAGATTGATTTTAAGTCAGGAGTAAATGTGGACTCACTAAAATAATTACTTGGTTGCTTGCTTCTTGGCCTTAAAAATCGTATAATGTGCTCATTCTATGCCCGACGAGGAAGTTAAGAAAACCGAAGACCAGACAATTGTTCTTTCCCAATTTACTCAGGCCCTCATTGACGCAATAAAATCCGTTAAGCCCAAAGTAAAACCCGATGATATTTCTGCTTTGTCAGTCTCCCAGACAGTTTCTTTTTTTGCTTTAGTTTATGAAAAGGTAAGAAACGCGGTCGAGTTTCGCGAAGACCATCTTATTTTACGAGCCGCGATTGAAAGAATTTTGAAAAGACGCTTTTCTTTAAATCCTGACGGTCGGGGAGAGGCAGAGAATTTACTCCGTGAACTGCTTTGGGCCCGGTATTTTGATAATGGTGTTTTGGGGGCCGAGGATACGGTGATAATTCAAGCTCTGATTAATAAGTATCTTTTGCTTCGGCGCCAGATGGTGGTTGGCCGTGATAGTGAACTTCGTCTTTATCTCGATCAGTTTTTACTTGATCTTTTGACCTGTGAAGTTGAAGAAACTTTAAAACCTGAGTCAGCTCAGATTCAGTCCAACCTGACTTTTTTTATCTATCAAGTGTTGAGAAAAAAAATCAAAATCGAGAGTTTAAAAGAAGATCAAAAAGATACTTTCTTTTTAGTCGCCATTGAAAAGGTATTTGGCAAAAGCGATCGTTCTTATTTGCGCTATCATCTGTTTACCACTTTTTATAAAACCTTGAGCAGTTATTCAGAAAGAGAACTTCAGACTTTAATGACGAAATTGCCGGCGATTTTCAAAAAAATTGATGATATGATCGCCAATCCTTATGTTGACAACTTAATTAAATTTACCCGTAAACAACTGCCGCCATTTTTAATTTTATTCTCTTTAATAAAAAATAAAACTAATGAGCTACAGACGATTTTGACCAATAAAGAAAAATTATGGAATGAAGTTGATCAGACCTGCCGGGAAAAATACCAAAAATTAGGCGCTCGAATAAGAAATCTGGCAATAAAAAGTTTTATCTATATCCTTCTTACCAAAATGCTTTTTGCCATTATTCTGGAAATTCCTGTTTCCAATTATTTTTATGGTGAGGTCAGCCGAAACGCCATAATCATCAACAGTATCTTTCCGCCGATTCTCATGGTGATTATCCTGGGCTTTTTCAAAATTCCCGGTGAGGAAAATACAAAAAAAATCTATCGTCGTCTAACTGATATTATTAATGATGACAAAACTTTTGAAACACGAGTGGCTTTTGTGCCAAAAAAATCCGGTCCAAAAAGACCGCTTTTGATCTTTGGTTTTACGGTTTTTTATTCTTTGACATTTTTGGTGACTTTAAGTCTCATTTATGAAATTCTTACCTATATTAATTTTAATTTAGTCAGTCAAGTAATTTTTATCTTTTTTGTCAGCGTTGTGACCTTTTTTTCCTACCGCATTCGTCAGGTAACCAAAGAATTAAAACTGGAAGAAAAAGAAAGTGTACTTATGCCGATTGTTGACTTTTTCTTTATGCCGATCTTGTCTCTTGGGAAATTTTTCAGCTCGGAAATTGCCAAACTGAACTTCTTTATTTTTATCTTCGACTTCATCATCGAAGCACCTTTCAAATTAATATTTGAGGTTGTTGAAGAATGGATTTCGTTTGTACGTAAACGGAAAGAAGAAATTATTTAAAGACAGTCTTTATAAAGACTGTCTTTATTTTTTGTAATAATACGTTGGAAACGGTTTTCTATCAACTCTCTTGATCAATCTATTTTTGAATTCATTAATCGGAAAGCCGTGTGAAATAACAATTGTTCCTCTTTTTAATTCGTGATTAAACTTTGGCACCAATTTTTTTAATAAATCCGGCATCAGAAATAAATACAAATAATCGGCTTTCGTTAAATTGGTATTAAAAATATTTTCTGTTTTGAAAATTATATTTTTATCCGTTTTGTCAAATTTTGAAAGTATCTTTCCCCAAAGGTTAATCAAACCATTGATGTCAACGGCCAGGCCTTTCAAATGATATTTCTTGACGGCCAGTCTGATGATTCTTGCGTCGCCGCTTCCGAGTTCGACAAACAACTTGCCTTTTTGGAACTTTATTTCTTTGAGGATATCAAGGATGATTTTATTCCTGGTTGGAACATATGGAGAGCCCATGAGAGAGGAAAAGATAAGAGAAAGTCCATAGACGGACATGAAAATAAGGAAAAAAAGTAGCAAAAAAACCACCAATAAGTATAAAATTAAATTTATCACTGTGTGACTTTAAGTATACAAAATCTAAACTACATCTACAAAATAATGTCTAGTTGATTAATCAACTATACAAAATGCTTAATCGATTAACCGATAATACATAATTAATTTAATTAAAAAAATCTTCTCTGAATAGTCTATAATATAAGAATTAATTAGCCGTGGTGGTGGAATGGCATACACGCAGGACTTAAAATCCTGTGACCGAATAGGTCGTGAGCGTTCGACTCGCTCCCGCGGCACTGTAAAATCTAAAAAATTTTATAGTGTAAACGCTAAGCCTGGATAGCTCAGTGGTCACTGTAATTTAGTATAATTACAGTGTAAAAGAGCAATGTTTTGCTTGTCCTGTAAATCAATTTGTGAATGGGTTTGTTGCCGTCCTAGCTCAGCGGTAGAGCAGCTGTTTTGTAAACAGCAGGTCATGAGTTCGAATCTCGTGGACGGCTCAAATTGATTTACATGGATAAACAGCAGGTCCGCAGTTCAAGTCTGCGTCCAGGCTCCAAGAGTCCATAGTTCAACGGATAGAATAAATCCCTTCTAAGGATTAGATGACAGTTCGATTCTGTCTGGGCTCACAGCTCGTTACTTCGTCAACTGCATGGCCGCCCAAATCATAATTGCAGTGAAAGCAAAACGGATGGCGTAGATTTTTAGAGTATGTTTTTCCAGCAATTTTGGTGCAAAAATAGAAAATACAAAGGCAATGATCATAGAGAATGGCACGTTCATTATCATTGAACTGATGCCCAAATTCCCCTGATAAGCTTTATTTGATGCAAAAATACCAACGGTGACAAAAAGCCCCATTAATCCAACCGGAATAATATGAGAAAAATTTAACTTTTTTATTTCATTTTTAAATAAAGGAATCGTCGGTATGACAAAAATGAAGTTTAATATGACAACCCAAAGAGTGGCTGTCCATAAGCTATTAGTCAGCATGACTGTTTTGGTAAAAGCATTAAACAAAGTATTGAAAAAAACCGTTGCAATCCCAACAGCAATGGTCACTTTGAAGAATGATTTCAAGCTGAATTTTTCGTCTAATGATATTAATATACCGGCAATAAAAATCACAGCAACAAAAAATAGTTTATTTACGGCTATATTTTCTCTGAAAAAAATAATTCCAATAAGTACCGCAAAAATACTTTTAAAATTATATAAAGGCATAAATACAGAAACATCAAGGCTTTTATTTGAAAAAATATAAAAAATGTTTGTCAGAGTCAAAAAGATTGCCGCCATAATAATCATTATCCAGTTATTTGGTATGACGGCGTGATAATAAATAGCAGGCGGCAACATAAATAACAATGTGACTGAGGATAATAAGAAATTAAACAACCAAGGATTACTGATGGTATGTTTACTGGTAAGTTTTGCCGTTATGACAAAAAGTCCCCCAAAAATCGTCGCAATCCACGCATAAACATAAAACGGCATTCTACATTCTACCAAAACCCAACAAAGTCTTAAATGAAGATTGGGTTTAAAAATTTTAGTGACCCACTCAGTCACGCAACCGAACTAAAATTGAGGATAGTTGTTAAAGAAATAATAGAATGGTATTCTATCTATGTAAAAAATCAGCAATTCCTTCAATTGTACTCCGTTTAGGGATTTAAATCTTTTCTTACTTTGGAGTAAAGAATCTAATTTTTAATTCGATATATATAAGAAAATCCTGATTGTTTCAGTAAAGAAAAGTTTCTTGGTATTCCCGATCGTGGAAGGTTCCAAGTAACAACCAAAGCTCCATTTTTACAGCGTTCGCTAACTAATCGAAGTGTTTCTGCGCTGTTTTGTTTAAATTGAAATACGGTTAATACATCGAAACCATTTAATTTTATTCCTATATCTTGATATACATCATTGGGAACTTCTATTTTTTTATCGTCAGGCCAATCATCCCATTTAACCTTTTCATCGACCTGAAAATCTGGCGGAAAATAATTTCCCCAAAAAGTTTTACTTGACCAAGTTTTAATTATGTTTTTCCTCTCCATTATTTTTGCGACGTTATTAGCTCTTTCGACTTGATATTTTAGAGCCTCAATACCAATAGCGTTCAAACCCAAAAAAGCAAATCCAAATAAAAGCCTACCTCCCGCAGAGCCTATATCCAAAGAAAACATGTTCGGTCGAATATATTCCTCTATTCCAGTGAACATTTCTAAAAGGTCGTGTTTTCTTGTTGGAAAAGGACTATAAAATTTGAAATCTTGTGAACCTTTTTTATATAGCAAAGATGATGCTCTTTCAAAAACAGGTAATACTTTTTTTAAATTCTCAGTATTTGACATTCTAATGTAGTATTTTAGAGTAAGGAGTTGTTAAAGTCAAACTATAGGATATTAGTGATCCCGAGGGGAATCCCTCCTACGCATAAAGCTTCGGAGGGCGAATCATCCATTGGAATTATCCTTCGCCAAAGCTACGGCTGATGATTTGAAAAATCGTTTTTTCATAAAAGCAATACCACTCCCTGACTTTAAATATTTCTCAAATATTACAGCTTGCTTTTCAGTTTTAAATGCACAGTACCATTCAAGTTCATAATGTGGGTCGGATTTTGTAGAAAGTACTTTACCTTCTTGATGTTCTTTAATACGATTTTTCAAATCAACCGTATAACCAACATAATAACGCGAAGTTTTATTATTTCTTAAAATATATGTATAGAACATATTACTTTAGACTTTTATAGCCTGCTATCCGTAGCTTTAGCGAAGGATAGTGATCCCGAGGGGAATCGAACCCCTGATTCTCTGGCTGAAAACCAGATGTCCTAGGCCGCTAGACGACGGGACCGAGTTTATATTTTACCACAAAACCAACGTCTAAGTTTCCTAATTTCAATAAGTTTCTTAATCTCAATTTTATTTCAACTTACTCTTCAACTCCTCCAACATTTCTTTAGCCAAATCTTTGCCACCTAAGCCAAAAGCCAGTCCTCCAGCTATTGACAACATGGCCACAATTCCGGTAAACAAAATTCTTATTAGATCTTGCGCAACGCCCAACTGATGGAGGACGACTAAAATCGTAAAAAACATTATTGTTCCGCGGGTAAAAACTGCCAGACTATTACTGGCTGTTGACCCCATGGTTTTGACACTGTGGCGCACCAAATCCGATGTCAACTTGGCCGCCAGTATTCCTACAAAAGCAATGACCACGGCGACGACTACGTTTGGCAAATAGAAAAGAATTTGATTGACGACGACGGTTGCTTTTGACAGTCCCCAGACTTCAAGGGCCGGCACCAAAAAGACCACGATCAGCATCCATTTCAAAATTTCAGACAAAACCTCTGTCCATATATTTACTTCTTCCTTTTTGAGTAATTTGGTTTTATGAAACAAAAGGTCTATTTTGGAAAAAGTAACTACGGTCACGATCAGATGCTTGACAATGCTTCCAATAAGTAAACCGACGATAAGAATCAACAATCCGCCGAACAAATTCGGTATAAAACTGCCTAAATTTTTGAAAAAATCAAATAAAATTACGTTTATTAATTCAATCATTATTTATATCACCTCGCTCTCTCGATTAAATTATTAACTATCTATATTCTCCCAAAATTTAATTTCGGGTTTCTCCCCCATCATCAATATTGAAAAAACTCCTACCTTCAGTTTATAATCCGGGTAATCATTTTTCAACAAATAGTATTGAGCGGCTTTTTTTATGTGATATATCTTTCTTTTGTTGACCGCCTCGAAAGGCGCACCATGATTTAAATTGGATCTGGTTTTGACTTCGATGAAGTATAGACAATGATTTTTTTCCGCAACGATATCAATCTCGCCGAATTTAGAATGAAAGTTTTTTTCAAGGATAGAAAAACGGTGAGACTTTAAATAGTCCAAAGCAAGATCTTCGCCAATTTTACCGAGATTTTTTTGATAAAGGCTCATTGACCTTTTTATGTTTAGTGATAACTTTCTTTCTTACCTGATATAATTTTGTTCTCACTTCCTGTTCAGTTAAACCACGGATAAAATAAAGTTTGGCTTTTTGATACGAAGATTTTTTGACCAACTCCATTTTGGCAATGTAGGGAGATAACAAGGGAATAATTTTTTCCACCCCGGTTCCCGTCTTGGATATTTTTCTAACCGTGAACATTCGGTTGGCTTCGCTGTCTCCGCGGACCTTGACGATTATCCCTTTAAAAATCTGGATGCGTTCTTTGTCACCTTCCTTTAACTTATAGTCTATTGAGACAGTGTCTCCGATTTTGTAACGGGTGTCTTTGTATAAAAATGAATTTGACATAAGTTAGTATTATATCAGACAAATCCCAAATTATAAATCTCAAATAACAAATAAATCATAAATACTAAATAACAAATTCCAAACAGTTTGGTATTTTGTGCTTATTATTTAGAATTTATTTGGAACTTGGAATTTAGAATTTGGAATTTTTCAGACATACCTTTAAGAATGCAATGAAAATAGGGTGCGGATTAAGCGGTCTGCTCTTATATTCCGGATGTCCCTGAGTACCAAAATAAAAAGGATGGGCCGACTTAGGTAATTCCATAATCTCAGCCAAATTTTCCACCACCGATCGAGCGCTGATTATCAGACCGTTTTTCTCAAAATCGCGTATATATTCATCGTTTAATTCATACCGATGCCTGTGTCTTTCGCTGGTATTTTCTGTTCCGTAAATCTCAAAAGCTCGGGTGCCTTTTTTTACTTTGGCATTCCATGTACCCAGTCGCATCGTCCCCCCGTAAGCCCGTTTGTCCATATATTTTTTTTGGGCCGGCATTAGATGAATGACCGGATGTTTGGTTTTCTCATTATTTTCATTTGTGTTGGCGTCCTTCCATCCTAAAATATCACGGGCAAAAGCAATAACTGCTAATTGCATTCCGTAACATAAACCAAGGTATGGAATATTATTAATCCTCGCATGTGAAGCGGCAGCAATCATCCCTTCAGCTCCCCGCTCTCCCCAGCCGATTGGGACAATTATGCCATCAGGTTTTCCTATAATTTCTACTCCCTGTTTTTCTACCTTTTCCGCATCGATCCAATGAGTTTTCACTTCAATTCCCAAATCAAAAGCTCCATGATTTAAAGCGTCAAACAATGCTGCATACGAATCTCGCAGTTGATAATCGCCCGTTCCAAAATATTTACCAACGATGGCCAGATTGATAATCTTTTCTTTCTTGGTATAAATTTTATCAACCAATTTCTGCCAAGCGGTCAGGTCGGGCATGACAACTTTCAATCCTAATTCTTTCAAGATTTTTTCTGCCAACTGTTGCTTTTCCAAAATAATCGGAACTTCGTAAGGATGTGAGGCGTCCGGGTTGGAAATAATATTTTCCGGCTGAACATTGCAAAACAAAGCAAACCGTTCAATTCTTCTTTTATCCAACAATTTTTCCGACCGGGCGACGATAAAATCCGGTTGAATACCCATTGAATTTAATGTTCGGACGGACAGTTGGGTCGGCTTGGTTTTTGGTTCACCAAGATGATTTGGCGTCGGGACATACGAAACATGGACATGAATAACATCGCCGGGATTTTTCAAAGTTAAAATTCGCGAAGCCTCGTAATAAAAAATGTTCTGATATTCCCCGGCTGTCCCTCCAAGTTCAATGACAACGATATCGGCCTTTTTCTTTTTCCCCAGACTATTTATCCTGGCAATGATTTCATTGGTAATGTGAGGTATGGCTTCGACATCTTCGCCCCGATATTCAAATCTTCTTTCGCGATCAATAACGGTTTTATAAATTTCTCCGATCGTCACAAAATTATCCTTCCCCATGTCTTCGTTTAAAAATTTTTCGTAAGTGCCGATGTCCATATCAGCTTCGGTTCCGTCCTCGCATAAAAAAACATCTCCGTGTTCGATCGGATTAATTGTCCCGGCATCAAGATTCAAATAGTTTTCAAATTTCAAAGGAGCCACTCGATAACCAGCCTGTTTTAAAAGAAGCGAGATGGAGGCGGCCGTAATACCTTTGCCAATACCTGAAATCACACCACCGGAGATAAATATGTATTTCATAATTTTAAGAGCGACCATGCGCTCCATTTACATTTCGGATAACTTCCGCACCCGTAAAATCTTTTTTTGCTCTTGGTAAATTTTACCACAACTTCGCTCCCGCAAAGCGGACATTTTCGATTTTTGACAACTTTCACAATTGACTTGGTATATTTACATTTTGGATAATTTGCACAAGCGATAAATTTACCAAAACGGGAAAATCTTGAAATCAAATTTCCCCCGTCTTCCGGACATATTCCCTTAACATCATCTTCTATCTTTAATATTGAGCTATCTTCTTTTTTGATATCTAATTCTTTTTTAAATGGCGTATAAAAATCTTTTAACAATTTAATATAGTCTTCTTCTTTATTGGCAATTTTATCCAATCCTTCTTCCAAATTTGCGGTATATGAAAGATCAAAAATTGTCGGAAAACTGCTTGAAAGATAGTCGCAGATTGAAGTCCCGACCGAAGTCGGGATAAAATACCGGCCGTCTTTTTCCGTATAGTTTTTAGCCTGAATCAAAGAAATAATCATCGCATACGTTGAAGGACGGCCGATTCCTTTTTCTTCCAAGGCCCGGATTAATGAAGCTTCGTTATAACGGGGTGGAGCTTTACTTAAAAGGGCTTTTTCCTCCAAAGTTTTTATATCAATTGGGGCATCTTTTTCTAATTTGATAATTGTTTGATGATTACTGACAAAAAACGGATCGAATACTTTTAAAAATCCGTCAAAAATCACCTGTTGCTGTTCGCTTCCAAAAAGATAGTTTTTATCGGAAATAATCTGAGTTTTAACAGTCTTAATTGAAGCTTCTTTCATCTGGGTTGCAATTGCACGGTTAAAAATTAAGGTGTAAAGTTTCTGGTGATTAGTGGTTAGTCTTACCTCTTTTTTACCCTTAAAAGCCGCTTTGACTTCCAATAATTTTGTCGGTCTGATTGCCTCATGAGCTTCCTGGGCTGATTTTGATCTGGTTCTAAATCCTCTTGGTTTTTCAAGCGCATATTCTTTTCCATATTTTTTTTCAATATATTCTTTGGCCGGAAAAACGAAACGGGCTGACAGATTAAATGAGTCGGTCCGGTGATAGGTAATTAAACCCCGCTCATATAAATCCTGAGCCAGACGCATGGTCTGTTTGGATGAAAACCCGTGTTTATAATAGGCATCCTGTTGCAGTAATGACGTAGTATATGGTGGCATGGGATAGCGGGGATCAATTGATTCTTTGACATCAAAAATTTTATATTTATCGTTAAAACAATCTTGTTTAATCGGCTCAACATTTTCTTTGTTGATTGAAGTTTTGACAAATTGATACTCTCCAGCAAACAATTGTAAAATAGTCTTTTGTTCGTAAATAATTCCGTCTTTAGAAATTAATTTTGCTTTTATTTGTACACCCTTAGGGTGTCCCGCCTCAAACTCACCATAAATCTGATAATACTCTTCCGTCATAAAAGCTTTTATCTCTTTTTCCCGTTCAACAATTAGTCGCAGGGCAACGGTTTGGACACGCCCGGCTGAAAGCCAATTTTTTCCGGTTTTTTTCCAAAGAAGCGGAGAAAGTTCATAACCGACTACTCTATCAAGAATCCGCCTAGCAAACTGAGCTTTGACTAATTCAAATCTAAGGGTTTCCGGATTGGCTAAAGCCTCCTCCAGTGCTTTGGCTGTTATTTCATGAAAAATAATTCTTTTTAAAGAAACCCCTTCCTTAAAACCGATGTTTGGCCAATCTTCGTTAATGTAACCCAGAATATAGGCAATATGATAAGAAATCGCCTCACCTTCGCGGTCCAAGTCGGTTGCGAGGATTATTTCCTGATTTTCCGCCGCTAACTTTCGCAGTTGGGTTATGATTTTTTCCTTATTCAAAATCGGCTCCAAATCCGGCCTGAAATCATGTTCGTAATCGATGGCAATTTTACTTTTCGGCAGATCGCGAATATGACCCATCGATGCAAAAACAAAGTAGTTATTTTTGTCTTCCCCACCTTTAGATTTTAAAATATAGTTAAAAGTCCGGGCTTTGGTCGGAGATTCTACAATAATTAACGCCATAATATTCTTAAAATATCAAAGACTCACTGATTAATCAAATGATTTGGCATCTATTATGTCAATCGATTAAACGATTGTACAATTTGTATTAGCGATTAAACGATTATACAGTTAGGTTTCAATTAATTGATTTAATATTTTTTTAATTTCTTTTGATGTTTTCTCAAGATCTCCTTTAACTTCCAGCATAATCTTCCCTTTAATCCTCGTTTGAATGATTTGAATATTTAATTCTGGAAATTTTTCTTTGATTTTTTTAGTTAATTTTTCTGTATTTTCTTTATCGATATATTTACCAACGCTTTTTACTTGATAAAGATAATTTCTGACAGCGTTTTCGGTTTGTTTGACGGTATAATTTTCCCCCAAAATTTTTTCATAAAGGTCAATCATCTGACGAGCATCGTTGAGACGGGAAAGAATATATATATGACTGGAACTGATCGATTTGGAGTAATAACCATCAACAACGGCATCAGGAATTTTTTTTAGACGCAAAAGATGGCAGATATAAGACGGTTTATATCCGATTTTAATTGACAGATCAACAATGCGGAGTTTTTTTTCTCTGATCAGATACTCAAGTAGACGGGATTTTTGAAAAATGTCTTTGTTTTCTTTTATTTGCGTAAACAACGCAGTAATATCTTGAATCATGAAAACATTTTACACCACTTTGACGTAAGATGCGCCCAGTTTTTTATAAAACTCAACCCTTCCTTTAATCAGCGCCATAATTGTAAAGTCCCGACCCAATAAGGTCCCGGGTCCGGGATGAACCTTTGTACCTCTTTGACGGATAATGATATTGCCTGGTTTAACTTCCTCATTACCAAAAACTTTTACTCCCAGTCTTTTCGATCTCGAATCGCGATTTCCTTTAACCGTTTTTTGTGCCTTAGTGTGTGCCATATTAACAAATTAAAAATTAAAAGTGAAAAGTTAAAAATTAAATAAAAAAACTTTGAACTTTAAACTGTAACTTTTAATTTTGCACTTTGAACTTTTAACTAGACCTTAATGATTTTCAACTTTGTCAACCTTGCCCTAAATCCTCTTACTTTTCTGTATCTTGATTTGGCTTTAAATTTGGCAATTCTAATTTTATCACCCTTAACGTTACCGACCACCTCGGCGATGACTTTTTCTTTTAAAACCGGCTGGCCCAATTCAAAAGCTTTTCCTTCTTCATCAAACTTTAATAAAGTCTCCAACTCAATTTTTTTTTCTTTCTTGCTCACATCGAGCTGATCAACCGTCAACATCATTCCAACTTTAACCAAATATTGTTTGCCTCCGGTTTTAACAACTGCATATGTAACCATAGTAATAAATTATACATTAAAAATGCCTATGTTCAATGATAAATTTTTACGGCAGTAAAGCTAATCCTAATAAAACCGCCATCACTGACGATCCTCCATAAGAAATAAAAGGCAGGGTGATTCCGGTTATTGGCATTATCCCCATGTTCATGCCAAGGTTGATGATTGTTTGCGAGACAAAATAAGTCAAGATCCCCAGACAATAAAGAAAATTTTTCTGACCGTCTTCTGTTTTTTCATAATAAAAACGGATTGTTTTCTTTGCAATGTAAATAAAAATTAAAGTAAAAAAAAGGAGGACAAAGAATCCGCCAAAAAAACCAAACTGTTCAACTAAGGACGCAAAAGCAAAATCAGTCGTGTTTTCTGGTAAAAAAAATAGCCGTGACTGGGTGCTCAATCCTAACCCCCGTCCGAAAAACATTCCCGACCCGATTGTAATTACTGCTTGAATCATGTTATAAGCGGTTCCCTGTGTATCTAAATGAGGATTGATAAAACTCAATATTCGGTCTCTTTGATAATCTTTCATTACAAACCAACCAATCGGCACTAATAAAAGAACGAGTCCGATCAAATATCCGAGATATTTTTTGGGAACAGTTGAAAACATTATCAGAGTAATAAAAATAAAAAAATAAATCATGGCGTTGCCCAGATCCGGCTGTTTAAAAATAATGAGAAAAGGCAATAAAAAACATAAAAAAATCTTAATAAAATTAAGGAAAGAATTAAATAAAAGATTTTTTTTCGTTAAAATTTCCGACAGAAATAAGATAAAAAAAACCTTAAAAAATTCCGAACCCTGAAAGTTAAAAAAATAAAAATTCAGCCAGCGTTTTGATCCTCTGACTTCCAATCCAACAATAAAAGTAATCAATAAAACCGCAATAAAAAACCAATAAAAAAAATTGCTGTTAATCCTAAAAAAATGTGGTCCTATTGATTTTAAAAAATAATAACCTAAGAAACCCAAGATCAAATAGATAAATTGGCGGAAAAAAAGATCGTGATTTAATCCAAACAGATTAAATAGTCCAAAAATTGAAAGAAGCAAACTAAAAATAACAGCCATTTTATTGAATAATAATTTCATCGCCAAATGCGATTTCTTTTGCCAAAACTTTTTTTGCGATCCAGTCTTTTTTCTCTTCAAATTCCTTGGGAATTGTCAAACTAATTTTATCGTCCGGTTTTAAACCTTTCAGTTTTCTCTCGCCCTGAATCTGACGGATTAACTCTCTCAATTTTCCCTCTTTTTCCAATTGTTCTTCAGTTACTTTAACTTCAATTTTGGGATAATGAAAACTATTGTTGACGGTTATGTTTTTTATATTGAGTTCTTTTAAAACCACGTCCCAGACTTCGTCAGAGATCGATTTTAAATTAACAGATGTTTCCGTCTTTATTTTTATGTTCGCCAATGGAATACGGATCTTAACTCTGGCTACTTTTCTCTCCGCCTGACCCAGTTCAACAATCTTTCTCGCCATCTCCATTTCTTTTTCAAGTTTCAAGTTACAAGTTACAAGTTTTAAGTTAATTAAAGGCCAACTCTCAAGATTGACAGACTCTCCTCCGGTCAAGTTTGTATAAATCTCCTCGGCAACAAAAGGCATAAAGGGTGAAATAATGATCGATAGGTTAGCTAAAATATAATAAAGTGTTTCATAAAAATTATTTTTATCTGCCTTGTTATCCGAATTAACCCAAACCCTGTCCCGGCTTCTCCGGATAAACCAGGTTGACAGATCAGAAACAAACTTTTCAATTTCCAAAGCGGCATCATTTGCGTTGAATTCTTTGAGGTTTTTTTCGACTATTCTAACTAGGCTTATGAATCTGCTTAAAATCCAAGTATCCAAGATATTTTCTGATTGCAAAGGCGAAGATACTGAATTTTTTTGCGACTTTGGACCTCGCGACTGCGAGGCGGCTCCAACGGAGTCAAAAAAATTTCTGTATCGAGCCTTGAACTTATCCAAGTTGGCATACTCAACAAAAAACTTATAAACGTTCCACAACATCAAATAAAACTGTCTTCTTACTTCATCAGCTTTTTTATATCCAAAAAGCATGTTGTCCGTCGGATTGTGACGGCAAAACATCCATCTCATCACATCAACTCCCATCTTATCCGCCCCTTCATTAAACTCAATCGCATTCCCCCAGCTTTTATGCATCGGCCGTCCGTCTTCTCCGAGCTGGGTCGCAAATCCCAACACCCGTTTGAAAGGCGGCTCCTGCTCCATCACGGTTGACATGGCAATCAGAGCATAAAACCAGTTTTTAAATTGGCCGGGAAAAGACTCGGTAATAAAATCGGCCGGAAGCCATTTTCTCCACTCTTTATTATTTTTTAAATATAAAGGCTGACTGTGATTATCCTCTGAAATAGTTGAATAGGCGACTATTCCCGCGTCCAACCAGGGATTACCAACATCATTTAAGCGGGAAATTATTTTGCCGCATTTTTGACATTTTATTTTTACCTCATCAATAAAAGGTTTGTGAGGCGTATGACCAAGAAATTCTTTCCAACCGGAAACGGCCCGTTTTTCCAACTCTTCCTTTGAGCCGATTACTTCAAATTCCCCACATCCTTCACATTCATAGATCGGCAGAGCCAAACCCCAATAACGATTTTTTTTGGAAATCAACCAATCATGCATGTTTTTCAGCCAATCAAGTTCCCGGTCAAGTCCAAACTCCGGCATCCACTTAATTTTCTTCGCCACCTCAATCATTCTTTGACGCAAGGTTGTAGGTTGTAGGTTGTAGGTTGTAGAATTTTTTGATTTTTGATTTTGGATTTTGGATTTTCTATCCATGGCGATGTACCATTCATCTTCTACCTTCCAGACCAACTCTGTCTTACATCTCCAACAAGCTGGATAACGGTGTTTATATTTAAAAATGTTAAAAACACAGTCATTGCCTTTTTTATCTTCCTCGCGTAAATAATCCAGGATAATTTCAGGGTGTTTTTTAGCATTTTGTCCTGTTAGAAATCCTAGCCCCGGAAGATAGTCAGCGTTATCAGCAATGACCGGAATCATTGGCAGTCCAAGTTTTTTTCCAAGCAAGAAGTCCTCCGTGCCGGCGGAAACCGCTGTATGAATAAGGCCAGTGCCTTCGGTCGCAGAAATTGGCATGATCAAAGAATCGGTAGGAATTACAGTATGAAAGGTTTTTAGATTTTTTTCGGCTACTTCTTTGACAATCGGAAGATTATCAAAAGGTGAAGAATATTTTAGACCGATCAATTTTTTTCCCTTAACTGTCTTTATTATTTTTCCATATCCTTGGGTAAATATTTTTTCAACTAAATCCTTCATTACCCAAAAATATGAGTCTTTACTTATTCCTCCTTGGATCAAAGAATAATCCGCCTTTTCATCAACGGCAACCGCGATGTTTGCCGGTATCGTCCACGGTGTCGTCGTCCAAACAAGCAGATATTCTTTTTCAACTTTTGACTTTTGATTTTTGACTTTAAATTTTAAAACAACTGATTCGTGTACTAACTCTTTATAATCTTCAGTCAGCATTTCGTGTTGTGAAATGGCCGTTTCGCATCTCGGACACCAGGGAACTGATTCGCGTCCCTTATAGATCCAACCATGATCAAAACATTTTTTTAAAAAATTCCAGATCATGTAATTGTTTTCATCACTCATGGTGAAGTAAGAGTGTTCCCAGTCGGCAAAATAACCAAGCCTTTTCGATTGTTCTGTCTGAATATCGGAGAATTTTTTGACACGATCTTTGCAGAGCTGAACAAATTTGGCGATTGAAGCTTTTGAATCTCCGGGGATTAGATTTTCAATATCTTTTTTTGTATGAAGTTCCAATTCTTTTTCTACTTCCACTTCAACCCAAAGCCCCTGACAGTCAAAACCGTTTTGAAATCTTTGTTTGTAGCCAAGCAAATTATAAAATCGCGGCCAAAGATCTTTGTAAGTCCGGCCCCAGGCATGATGGACACCCATCGGATTATTGGCGGTAATCGGACCGTCCAAAAAAGAAAAGTATTTATCCGATTTAGAATTTTTTTCCCGGTATTTTTTGTCAATTCCTGATTTATACCAATGCTTCAGCCATTTCTTCTCCATCTCAGAAAAGTTTTGATTACTATTGACCGACTTAAACATATCCGATCATTATAATATATAAGTTATAAAAATTATAAAGATTATAATGATTATTTTTTACGCAGGAAAGCAGGGATGTCAAATTCGGCAGAGTCGTCATCAATAAATTCTTCTTCATTTATTTCTTCTTTATTTATCCTATCTCTTATCTCTTTATCACTCTTATCTTCTAATTTTTCAGATGAGGAACTAATATCCTCAGATTTTTTAAAGCGGAATAGTTTCAAGCGATTATTATCAAACTTGGTGGCAATGATTGTCACTTTAATTTGATCCAGCATTTTATCGTCAATGACCGCGCCAAAAATAATATCGGCATCAGGATCAACTGATTTGGCAATAATTGAAGCGGCTTCGTCGACCTCCATCATCGTCAAATCCTGTCCGCCAACCACGTTAAACAAAACACCTTTGGCCCCTTCTATCGAAACATCCAAAAGCGGCGAAGAAATCGCTTGTTTAATTGCAGCAATCGCCCGCTTATCACCACTACCAACACCCACTCCCAGCAAAGCCGTTCCCGATCCTTGCATAATCGTTCTGATATCGGCAAAATCAACGTTGATCAAGCCTGGAGTGGTGATCAATTCGGCAATTCCTTTGACACCCTGATGTAAAACCGCATCAATCTTTTTGAAAGCTTCCAAAATCGGAGTTTTTTTATCAATAACATTTAAAATCCTTTGATTAGGGACGACTATTAAGGTATCAACTTTTTCTTTTAACTGCATGATTCCCTCATCGGCGCAAAACTTTCTTTTACTTCCTTCAAACTCAAATGGTTTAGTAACAACGGCGATTGTCAAAGCGCCGCTTTCTTTTGCAATTTCAGCAATCACCGGCGTTGCTCCTGTTCCGGTTCCCCCACCTTCACCGCAGGCAAGAAAAATCATGTCTGCGCCACTTAAATCTTCTTTTAGTCTTTCTCTTGATTCTTCGACCGCCTGACGTCCAACCTCCGGATCGCCACCAGATCCTAATCCTTTGGTTAGATTCTCGCCAATCTGGATTTTTACGGTCGCCTTGTTATTAAGAAGTGCTTGGGCATCGGTATTGACAGAGATAAATTCAACGCCGTTGATTCCGCCCTCTTCAACCATAAAAGACAGGGCATTTCCGCCTCCTCCACCGATTCCAACTACCTTTATTCTGGCCGCTTGTCCAGCACGGGGTTTTATTAGCATATTGATTTGATATTAGATGTTAGAGATTGGAAATTTGACATTGAAGTTAGAAACTCGAGGTTGGAATTTGTTATTTCTAATTTCTACTGTCCAACTTCCTAATCTAACTTCTATCTTCAATCATCTAACGTCTATATATTATGGTATAAATTGTTTAAAAAAATTTTTCAAATTTCCTATCGAATTTCCCAATTTAAAATCTTTCAATATTTTACCAAAATTTTTAAAGTTATCTTTATCAACTAAATTATTTTTTTGTCCGTACAAAAGTAAGCCGACTGTCGTCGCATACTGAGGATCCATAATTTCATCAACCAAGCCTGTGACTTTTTCCGGATACCCTAGTCTTATTGGAAGCCCTACGACTCTTTTCCCCGTCTCCAACATCCCGACGGTCAAAGCACCGCCGCCGGTAATCACCAGCCCCGAAGGAATTTGTTGCCCAAACCCGCTTTTTTCAATCTCTTCAAAAATCAATTTAAAAATTTCTTCAAGTCTGGGAGCGATGATACCGTCGACTAAAGTTTTTAAAGATACTTCACTTAAATTTTCTTCCAAATTAAGTTCGCTTAAATTAATCTGAGGAGGTTTTTTCTTTCCATCTAAATTTTTACCTAAAAAGATTTTTATTTTTTCTGCTGAGTCAAGAGACACCCGAAGACCCACGGCTACGTCATTGGAAATATGTCTGGCCCCGATGGAAATTGACGAAGAATATGATAAAGCTCCATCAACATATATTGACAGATCAATCTTCCCACCGCCGATATCAACCAAAACTATTCCCAGCTCTTTTTCGGTATTGGTCAGTACGGCTTCGGCCGATGCCAAGCCGGAAAAGACAAACCCTTGATTTTCAATTCCCAAATCGCCCAAAATTCTTTCCTGGTTTTTTAAATTAGTGGAGGATGCGGTGATAATATGAGTTTCCACCTCAAGCCGCACTCCGCTCATTCCGATCGGATTTTTTATTCCTGATTGACCGTCAACTATGTAGTCACGGGGAATTACCTCAATTATCTTTCTGGTTGATGAAAGTGAAATCGCTTTTGCCGCTTCAATTACCCTCGTTACATCTTCCTCATCAATTTCTCCCTGAGGGTTGGAAACGGCTACAATTCCATGAGAGTTTAAAGAAGAAATATGTGGTCCCCCAACCGCCACGTATGCCTGATTAATTTTATGCCCGGCCATCCGTTCGACCTTCTCAATACTGTCTTCCACCGCCTCAGTCGCCTCTTTAATGTCAACCACCAGACCCTTCCTGACTCCTCTTGCCGGCGTGGTATCAAAACCAATAATTTTCAATTCATTTGTTTCTTCAGAAGACATACCAACGACGGTCGCAATTTTTGAACTGCCGATGTCGATACCGCAAATTAAGTTGTCAATCATAAATATGATACGAATGATACTAATTTTTATGCGAATGATACGAATATACGAATAAAACCAAAATTAGCTTATTCGCAACATTTGCATGATTGATTTATTCGTATCATCCTAAAAACTGATGATTGGCTTGTTGAACCTTAAATCAATCCCTTTAAACTCTTTCCCTTGTATTTTAAACTGTCTGACAATCGTCTCCAGTATATAATCCTGCTCTTTCCTATCCTTCTTTACGCTAAAAATTATTTTCTTTCCATTATCCAATTTAAATACTAACATATCTTGTCCGCTGATATCAATAGTCAATGGTGTTAAATTTATTTGTTCCAATTTACCAATAAAAAATAATGTTTGTTGAATATCTTTATAATCAATCCAGTCTCCTGTCTGAAAAGAACCGCTGTTTAATTTTTGATAATAATTAATCACCGGTAAAGATAGCTTATTATCTTTTGTTTTTGATAGAATTCGTCCATCTTCTGATAAATTAAAAAAACCTTGATTAACAATTAAGGCCGCTACCTGTCCATAAAAATATACGGTGATTTTAAGGGTGGCTGGCCAAACTTTATCAACAACCGCCGTTTTTAAAAGAGAATTTTCCTGAACGATTTTTTTAGCAATTTTATTTTGATCAACAAACAACAGGCTTTTATTGATGAACTCATTTTTATTTGTCAATGAAATCTTTCTGTCAGAAATTATTTGAATATTTTTTATCAAAAATAAATTATTAATAAAAAATAAAGCGGTAAAAAATAAAAAACAAAGAAAGAAAAAAAATAAATAAAATTTAAGTTTGTTTAAAAATTTCATCAATGAGATATTTTGAGACGTTTTTTTTATACCGTCCGGATAAATTTTTAAAATTATTTTGATAAAAAGCTATGTCATCAATCATTTTGTTGATCAATCGGAGTAATTTTTCGCTTGGTTCGATCTGATGAAATATTTCCCCGGTTTCGGCTTTAGCAAAAATTTCCGCATGATGTTGTTGTTCCCGTCCGGATGACCAAGGCAAAGGAATAAATAAGGCCGGTTTTTTTAGGGCCAATAGTTCAAAAAATGTGTTGGCCCCGGCCCTACCGATTATCAAATCAGTTAAACTATAAATGTAGCCGACTTCTTCGTCAAAAAAATGTTTTACTAAAAAATATCGTGATTGCAATTCTTTTGGTAACCGATTTTTTATAAGCAGTAAATCTTCATAATCATGATATTCTTTTGTGTCTCCGACTTGATGTATAACAATATAACTATTTAACAATGAAACAATTATTTTCTTTATGTGAATATTTATGCTGTGCGAACCCAAAGATCCGCCGGTAATATAGATTACGGGCCGGTCTTTTTTTATTTGAAAAGGTTTTTTATCCACTGTAAAAATTGACGGTTTGACGGGATTACCGGAAACAAAAGTTTTATTTTTTGGAAAATTATTTTTTACTTCCTCAAAAGCCACAAAGATTTTTTTTGAAAAAAAACTGATTAAACGATTGGCTAGACCGGGTTTGATTGTCTGTTCATGAGTAAAAACTGGAATCCGAAACATGTAGCCCCAAAAGACAATCGGTAGAGCCAAGTAACCCCCGAAAGACATGACCAAATTTGGTCTATGTTTATTGATGATAAAAAAAGACTGGATAAATCCGAAAGGGATTTTAATAAAACTTACCAAGGAGGAAACCGAAACAATCCGTGTCAACCGTCCCGCTTCCAATGAAACAAAAACAATTTTTTTATTGTTAATTTCTTTATATTCAAGAGACAAAGTTTTTTCTTTATCAAACGGATATTTTCTGCCAACAAAAATTATATCAACCTCTTTTTTGGTTTTTTGGAGTTCTTCAATCAAGGCCAAAGCCGGAGATAAATGCCCACCCGTTATTAATAATTTCATTAGATATTAGTTATTAGATATTAGAAATTTGTAATCGAAATTAGAAACTCGAAAATAGATTATTTCAACTTTCTATTTTCTATCTTCTATTACTATTATCTATTTTCTAACAACAATTTTCTATACCTTTACTCTCTTCTCAATATTCACCATAATCCCAATCAACGCAAAAGATATCAGTAAATTTGATCCCCCATATGATAAAAATGGCAAAGGGACACCGGTTATTGGAAAAAGTCCAACAATCCCGGACAGATTAATAATAAACTGCAGGTTGAAAAAAGCAAAAATACCGATCATAATTAATCTTGAAAGTCGGTCCGGAGCCAGTCTTATTAAATGATAAATTTTATAAACAAAAACAAAATAAAGACTGATTAAAATCAAAGCACCGATAAAACCATATTCTTCGCCTATGATGGCAAAGATTGAATCAGTATGGGCTTCGGGTAAAAATAAATATTTTTGACGTGAAGCCCCAAATCCCCGGCCAAATAAACCGCCTCCGGACAAAGAAATAAAAATCTGGTTAATATGATATGAAATTCCCAGGGGGTCAATGGCCGGATTTAAAAAAGCCAGCAGACGATTAAAACGATACGGGGAAATTTTAATCAAAACAAAAAAACTGGTCAAAGCACCACCCAAAATAATAATAAAATCCATTATCCCGGCTCCGGAAAAATAATAGATCGTCAAGCTCAACAAAAAAACAATGATCGCCGTTCCCATGTCCGGCTGTAAAATAATTAAAAAAACCAAAAAACCAATCAGTGTTACAAAGGGCAAAAATCGTTTTTTTTCTTTATTGGTAAACCAGGAAGACAGGTAGATGATTATTGAAAATTTGGCTAATTCAGTCGGCTGTAAATTAAAAAAACCAAAGTCAATCCAGCGTCTGGCTCCTCCGGCCATTGTCCCAATCCCGGGAATCAATACAACAACCAACAGAATAATAGTCAGAATCAAAGAAATGAATGAAAGAAAATAAAGTTTGTGATAGTCGATAAAAGAAAAAATCATCATAACAACGAGGGCAAAAAAAATCCAAACCGCCTGGGATTTTAAATAATGCAAGCTGTCACCGTACTGTCTGGCGCTGTTGACGGCCGACGCTTCAAAAATAAAAACTAAACCAACCAAAGACAAGATTATAGGAATTGTCAATAAAGGAATAAAGAATTTATTTCGAATGAATAATTTTTTAATCATTTAAAAATAATTCCATCAACTTTTTATTATCTTGATTTGGATCGGTAAAAAAATAGGAAACTTTTTTTTTCTTTTCTAATTTTTTTTCTATCTCTGGATGTTTTATTAAATAATCTTTTAATTTTTTAGCAACAATATGACCTTCGGCAATGACTTCAACTTTTGAACCAACAATTTTTTCTATTTCTTTTTTGATAATCTCATAATGAGTACAGGCTAAAAGTAAACTATCAATCTTCTCTTTCTTTAATTCCTCTAGATATTCTTCTAGAATCAATTTGAGAACCTTTTTATTTCTGCTTGAATTTTCTATATAAGGCACTAAAAGAGGGCAAGCTTGTTGAAAGACTTTAACTTTGGGAAGAACCTTCTTAATCTCGCGAACAAATGCTCCCGAATTAACCGTTGCTTTTGTACCAATAACACCAATTCTTCCATCTAACTCATAACTCCTAACGTCTAACTCTTCTACAATCGGCTTAATTACTCCCAATACTTTTCTATTCGGGTAAAATTTAGGTAAATATTCTTGCTGGATTTTGGGCAGCGACGTCGCCGTGGCGGTATTACAAGCAATAACAATTAGTTGACAATTTTTTTTAAACAGAAATTTAACCGCTTCCTTTGTAAATTGATAGATTATTTCTGACGAACGGTTTCCATAAGGCACCCGAGCATTATCACCAAAATAGATGTAATTATATTGAGGTAATTCTCTGAGTAAAGCTTTAAGAATTGTCAATCCACCAAGTCCTGAATCAAAAACGCCTATATTCATAGATTTAATATCTTTTTAACTATCCTATTGAATTCTTCTCCCCGATGAAATTCATTATTAAACATCGCAAATGAAGTTGCCCCTGGAGAAAACAGCAAATAACATTCTTCATTTAATTTTTTAGCTAATTGATATCCCTGTTTTACCGCTTGGTCTAAATTATCAAACGGCCCAACTAATTTGTCAGGGTATTTTTTCTTTAGAATAGGTAAAATTTCGTCTGTGAATGAACCTGATAATAATATAATTTTTTCTGTATCAATTAATTGATTAATTAATACATCTTTTGGAAGGTTTTTTGAATTACCGCCTAAAAACAAAATAATTTTTTTATCTTTTAAGGATTCAGTTGCTTTAATAGTTGCAATTGGCGTTGTGGATGTTGTGTCATTAATAAAAGTAACGTTATCTTTTTTTTCTATTATTTGTAAACGAAATGGAAGCCCTTGAAAGTTTTTAATAATTTCAACAGCTTTACTATTATCTATTTTTAAAATCTCGGCAACTTTTAAGGCAGCAGCGGCATTCTCCAAATTATGATCGCCTTTAAGGTATGCCAATTTATAAGGAAAATCCTGTTTAGTAAAAAATATTACAGACGAGGCGAAAGAAAATTTTTCAGTTTTGTAGGTTTTCTGAAAAATTTGCGTCGCCGAGTCTATATTTTTTACTAAATTATTGTTTGCAACTAAATAATCTCCTTTTTTTTGATACTGATAGATCGCCTGCTTGTCATAAAAATAATCTTCCAAACTTTTATAATAGTTCAGGTGATCCGGATAAAAATTGGTGAATACTGCAATATGGGGGCTCATTTTTTTTCGGTGAAATCCTGATAATGTCCAAGAGGAAAGTTCAGCCACCAGCCAGCTATTTTTATCAGCTTTTTTTAAGTACTCAATTGTTGAAATTCCCGGCAACCCACCGCCAAGATTAACTTTAAATCCAGACTCCTTGAGAAGATTATAAATCAAATGAGTCGTAGTTGATTTACCACGGGTTCCGGTTATGCCTATCATTTTCCCGGGATAGTTGGCTGCGATGAAAGACATCTCCATTTCAACAGGTATTCCTTTTTTTTGAGCCTGTACAACCTCGTAGGTTGTCCATGGCACTGATGGCCCCATAAATATAACATCAGCATTTAAGAAGTCTTCAACTTTATGTCCGCCTAAATGAAACTGAATATTCAAATACTTCAATCGATTAATCGATTGAAGTAACTTACTCTCGTCTTTTTTATCAGTCACGGTCACTTTCGCTCCCAGTTCTGAAAAAAATTTAGCAATCCCTACTCCCCCACCTTGTAAACCAAGCCCAACAACAAGAATTTTTTTTCCAAAGTATTTATTTTTTAAGTCATTAATTAATTGTGAACCCATAATTATATTATAGAATAATTTCGTTTAATTTACCTATGCGCCATAATTAACGATTTTTTCGTAGTGGTTTGATTTATCAAACCATAAATAATCCTTTCGTAGTGCCCCTTGACAAGTAGTAGTAGTAGTAGTAGAATATGCTTTCATATATGAATCAACAAGTACCATCACAAAAAACTGCTCAAATAATGTGTGGAGGAGAAGCTTGTAATCAGGTTTATGTTGAGATACCTATGGATAATAAGTATCGACCAGGATTATCCGCAATCGCAACTGCTTTAAGACTAGAACATATAAAGGAAACGGGTCACGAAGAAGTTATTTCTACAGAGCCAGATTATGTTTCAGCAAAGGTTATCCCTGGATTCCCTGGGATGTCACTAATAGCGTTAGCGTATTCCAAAGTTGCTACTTCATAAACGCAATCATTAACCCGAAGATGACAAAGACGATTGAGATCAACCAAAGGCGCATCACTATTTTTGGCTCTTCCCAACCTTTATTTTGAAGGTAAAGATGAAAAGGAGCTACCGGTAAAAGTTTTCGATGAAAATATTTTTTTCCAACAATTTGAATCAAAGAAGAGCCTATCTCAATAATAAAAACTCCTCCAATAATCGGCAGAGCGAATGCCTTACCTAAGATTAAACCAATAACGGCAAAAGTGGCCCCGAATGACAAAGATCCGGTATCGCCCAAAAAAATTCTTGCCGGATAAATATTAAAATAAAGAAATGCCATCAGTCCACCCAGCCAAGCGGCAATAAATAATGAAGTAGGAACATCCAAAATTGACCGGGATATCACCCAAAAACCGACCAAAGTAAAAAGCAAAATCCCACTGGCCAGTCCATCTAAGCCATCGGTGATGTTTACGGCATTGGCAAAGGCCATAATTACAAAAGAAGAAAACAGAATATAAAAATAAGAGATATTAAAAACTCCGAAAAATGGAATATATATGATGCCGATTTTAAGATTAAAAAACAGTAAATATGAAATAATCAAAGATAATATCAACTCAATAATAAACTTATGTCTAAATCTTAAACCGAAGAATTGGCCTTTTTTCAAAGGAAATATTTTTTTGAAATCGTCCAAAAATCCCAAAATCCCAAATGATAAAAAAGTAAAAATGATAATAATTATTTCCATTGTGGCTGACGGATAGTTACTGAAAATATTCTTTTTAAAAATTGAGTACATAAAAATAAAAAAGAAGAAGACAAAAACCGTTGTTAAAAGAATCAAAATTCCTCCACCAATCGGGGTTCCGTTCTTATCTTTATTGAAACGGTCAAAAATTGGAGTCGGGCGGTTTAAAAAGTCTTTGGTTTTTTGTTGCTGTCTTTGAAATTTCATCTGATAAAGGAAGTTAATAAAAGGAACTATCAGGAAAAAGTTTAATAAGAAAGATGAAAATACGGCAAATAAATATGTTGACATTGTTTTTAAATAAATTTTGGCACAAAAATCATCAACGCAATTATCGTCGCCCCAATCGCATAGATTAACATAGCGGCGGCTGAGACATCCTTGCTGATTCTTATATCTTCCCTTATTTTTGTATCAATCGCGTCAGTCGTCGATTCGATGGCCGTATTGATGGTTTCTATGACCAATCCAACCGTAATTAAAAAAATAATTATTAAAAACTCAGTGTAAGAAATTTTCAGCCAAAAGCCCAACACCAATGCCAGCAAAGACAAAGACAGATGAATCCGGTAATTTGGCTGGGTTTTCAATGACCAAACCAAACCGTTAAAAGCATTTTTTATAGAAATCGTGTGTTTTTTAAACATAGGGTCGGACCTTATCAAAAATTTTAACTAAAATTTCAGCGACCTTCTCCGAATCATGACGTAATATACTCCTGTATAAAATGTCGGAACTGTTTTTTTCTATTTTTTTGTTGTCAACCAGATCTGTTTCCAATATCTTATATCCGTTTTTGTTTAAATCATTTTCCACTCTTACTTCATTATAGCGCCGGTAACTTTCTAAAATGCCGGAAGAAATATTTCCATTGTTAATCAATACATAATCCGGCTGACATCCTAAATAATGGCTCAAATCCTTAAGATGGTCTGAAGCTTTATAACTAGTAGTTTGACCCGATTTGGTCATCAGATTCATAATATAAACAATCTTTGCCTTGCTTTTTTTAATTGCTTCCTTGACGCCGTGAACCAGCAAAACCGGGATAATGCTTGTATATAAATCACCCGGCCCAATAACAATAAAGTCGGACTCAACGATGCTTTTTACCGCTTTTGGATTTACTTTTCCTTTTGGTTCCAGATAAGCATTTATTATCCGTGATTTTTCCGCGTGATTTTCATCGATTAATCCCTCACCGGTTATCTTATTGCCATTTTCATATTGGGCGACCAGATGTAATTTATTGTGAGTGACCGGAATTACCTTGCCTTTTGTTTTTAAAACATAGGAAACAGTATCTATTGCTTTATCATAAGAAGAACTGACCTTTTCTAAGGCCGCTAAAAAAATATTGCCGAAATTATGTCCCTTAAGATCACCCTTTTCAAAACGATAAAGAAATAGTTTTCTCCAAAGAACCGGCGCATCGGATAAAGCCACTAAACACTGACGCAAATCTCCCGGCGGTAAAATACCCAGTTGGTCTCGAAGTCGTCCGGTTGATCCACCCGAATCCATCATTGTCACGACGACCGATAAATCCAAAGGGTATCTCTTTAGGCCTGACAAAACAACAAACGTTCCTGTCCCTCCGCCAATTACAGTTATTTTTTTCATATTTTTAAATTTTTCTTCTCTTCCCCATTAGCCAAATAAGTTTTATCTTCAAGATCATATTTTACTTTTTCCCCCGGCCCTATCCAAGTTTTTTTCCCTATTTTTACTCCCGGAAAAATCGTTGAGTTGACGCCGACTTTGGAAAGTTTTCCGATTATTGCGCCCAATTTATTCATGTTAGTATCAACTTTTTCTTCATCAGCAAAAGAGTAAATTTTCTCCCCGTCAAATTTCAAATTTCCGGTCACTGCCTGTGCGCCAAACATGACGTCATTGTCCAAAACAGAATCGCCTACATAATTACGGTGCAAAAAAACATTATTGGCAATATATGACCGTGCCGCTTCGGTAAAAGATCCAATTAAACAATCTTCGCCTATCTGGCTTTCCCTGACCATTGAATAATCGCCTATGATAGTGTTATCACCAATAAATACCGGCCCGACTATTTTGCAAAAATCGCCGATTTTAACATTATCACCGATTATTACCGGACCGGTAATCAAGGCTTTTTCAGAAACTGTTGCCGTTGGAGAAATTTTACTTTCTTTAATATTTAATAAGAAGTTTTTCATCATTATCAAAACATGCCAGGGATATTTTAAACCATACCAGTACGAATCGTAAAGAAGGTGTGATTGTTTTAAATCGTCGGACAATAATTTATTGATTGCCGACTCATAGAGATCGTCGTTTTTTGTTTTTATTTCGGAAAAATATTTCAGGAGAATATTAATGTCAGAATAATAATCAAAGACCAATTTGACGATTGAAGAAGGCAGTCCGTCCTTGGCTGGTTTTTCAATAACTTCAACTATCTTGTTATTATCATTAAATTTTAAATAGCCTCCGGGAAAATATTCATTGAATTTTTTCCCGACCAAAATTAATTTGTTCCCTTGATTAATTAACAAGCTCAATTTTGAAACTATGGAATAGTTAATCAAATCACTGGCATTAACGATCAAAACTTCACCTTTGATATGATTTTTTGAAGAAAAAACCGCGCCGGCCATCCCCGGATAATCCTCTTTTTGAATTAAAATCTGGACCGACTTAATATTGTCATTATCTATTAATCTCTTAATCGCCGCCGCATTGATTTTATTAGCCACAATTGTCACCAGCTCGCCATACTTTAATAGTTCCTCTATCTGAAAAAGGATTAATGGTTTACCTAAAAAACTGAAAAAATTTTTATTCTCCAACGGCCAAAACCTCGTACTGTCCCCTCCAGCCAATAAAAGAATGTTTTTTATCTTTTTCATGGGTATATTTTATCATAAAAAGAAACCTTTCGTAATTAACAAGTAGCAAGGGTCAGTCCTTATAAGGACTGACCCTATAAGGAGAGTCCCTAATCTAAAAGCAAGTCTTTATGCGCTTTATTATTTTCTTCCAATTTTTTAATATATTCTTCAACAAACTTTTTGTAAGAACCAGGTAAATTATTTTGGTTATTTATAAAACTTGAAAGTATAAAATCTTTTTTTAACCATTTGATTTTTAGGTTATTAACATAAGCCGGGTAGCTACTCCAAGGATATGATTGTAATTGCTGGCCTTTTGTTAATTGCTCCAATGGATTAACATGAATGTAGCAGCTCAAATGTAATAAATATTCACTTCCTAAAATCAAAACTGCTTTATATCTACCTTGGAATAAAGGTCCAACCCGTTTATATTTTCTATTAAAATACATCGTATATTTTGTAATCAGACTGCGCATAAATATTTCTATGTCTTTTTTGTTTGTTTGTTGTAACTCCAAATGAAAGTGATTAGGCATGAGAACGTAACTAATGAGACCTATCTTATTGAAGAAATTATTTAACGTGTATAATTTTGAAATTTGAATATTCTTATCTTCATAATCTAAGTTTTCGTTACTGTTTACGTTATTGACAGAGTCTTCTTTTGGAGAAAGATATATTTTCAAATAAGACAGAAAAACACGATAATCTTGTTCATCTAAAAAAATATTTCGTTTTTCAACTCCACGATTATATATATGATAAAATCCGTTCTTGATATAAGTTTTTATAGAATTTTTTGCCGGCATATTTAATATTTAGGGTCAGTCCTTATAAGGACTGACCCTATTTTATACACATCCATAAAATCTTGTCCACCGCTTATAACCTACAAAAGTAGTATTTTAGACTATCTCAACAACAAAAAACTTTCGATATCCCATTGACAAGTAGTAGTAGTAGTAGTAGTAGAATACTGCCATGCCATGGATTAAATATAAAAATGGGTTTAGAAGTCTAGAAGGGGAACATTTAATCGGTTTCAAATGGCCTGAAACTAAACATGTGGTAGACGTTACACGTCCTACTTTAGAATTTACAACTAAACAGCTTTTGACTTGCGGAGTAATTGCAGGAACTGCATTGTGCTGTGGAGTTGTTTTTGCGTTACCTTATCTTGCTAAACTTATTAAATAAATTTTTTATTATGACTGAAACAAAAAAACCATCGGAAATAATACATCTTGGAGGTAAAAAAATATCTGAAATACTTAAAGAATTAGGAAATTTTGGTTGGGAATTAAATAGGCCTGTTTTATCTCTCGCTTTTTCTAATCCAATGTATTTAGATGTTGAAAGAGCAATGTATTCCGGAGATTTTAAAAAAGGTTGTTTTTTTCATTTCGTAAATGAACAAACTTATGCTGACCACTCCGATACTTTAGAATTTCGTGGAAAAAAATTAGTAAGAACGTGTCCAAAATTTAATAAAAAACAAACAGTTGCTTCACGAAAATAATAATTATATCTTTTTTATCTCTCCTCCCAACTTACCTATTTTTTCTACGAAGTTTTCGTAACCTCGCTCCAGGATTGACGCACCGTTGACAATCGATTCACCAGTAGCCAACAAGGCCGCACAAGCTAAGGCCGCCCCTGCCCGTAAATCAGCTATGTTTAAAACGGCATTATGTAGCTCTGATGGTCCTTTTATTTTAATCGTCTGTTGATATGTTTTGTCTTTTTCATGGTTGAAGTGATAGACAAATTCCGGATTTTCAACTTTTATATCAATAAAATTTATTTTCGCTCCGAGTTTATTAAGTTCTTCAACATAAGAAAAACGATTTTCAAAAACCCTTTCATGAATTACCGACGATCCATTTGCCATAAGCATCAATATCGCCCAATTTGGTTGCCAGTCGGTCATAAATCCCGGATGCGGAGAAGTTTCAATATCAACCGGCTTTATTTTTCCTTGATAAAAAAACCTGTACTTAAAATTTGATATTTCTTCAACACCTGCTCCCGCTTTTTTCATAATTTCCAAAAATGAAGTAATTAAATTTTCATTAATCGGACCGATTGTAACATCCCCACCGCTTGCAACAACCAAAGTGGCGTAGGTTACCAATTCATTGCGGTCTGACATAATAGTGAAGGCTTCTTTTAGTTTTAACTGCGGACTTTTACTGACGGTGATTTTATTTTTTTCTTCCAAAATATTAGCGCCGGCTGCATTTAAATACAAAATAAGATCATCTATTTCCGGTTCATTGGCAATATTATCGATCTCTACTTTTCCATCTGTCATCAATCCGATCATCATCAAAAGTTCCGTACCGGTATGGCTGGGTTTTTCAAAACGATAATTTCCTTTTGGTTTTTTGATAATTTTTACGTGATAATAACCTGTTTTAGAATCATAGTTAACTTTTATTCCCAAAGCAATTAAGCCATTGACAATCCTGTCAATCGGTCTGGCACCAATCCGACAGCCGCCTGGATTGGGGACAAAGCACTCGCCGAAATGATGAAGCAAAGGAGCTATCAACATAAAAGAAACTCGAATCTTTGAGCCATACTGCAGATCTACCCGATTACTTTTTAAACCTCCGCTATTGATTACCAAAGTATTTTTTTCTTTAAATTCTGCTTTTGCGCCTAATGATTTTATCAGCTCGATTAAGTCCAAAACGTCATTGATCCTTGGGATATTTTTTAAGACGACATCACCCTTAAACATTAAGGCGGCAATGATGGTTTTCAAAGCCACATTTTTGGCACCGGACAAAATAATTTCACCTTTCAGCGATTTACCACCGGAAATTAAATATGAATCTGTCATATAATTATTACCTCTTCTTCCAATTCCACCCCAAACTTCTGCCTTACCCTCTCTTTTATTATCTTAACTAATTTCAACAAATCTTTCGACTGTCCGTTACCACGGTTGATGATAAAGTTGGCGTGGATCGGTGAGATAAAAAAATCTCCAACTTCAAAACCCTTCAAGCCCGCCTGGTCAATCATCTGTCCGGCTGACTTTCCGTCAACGTTTTTAAAAAAACAACCGGAAGTCTTGACTCCGATTGGTTGAGTTTTTTTCCGATACTCAAAGGCCGATTCTGATTTTTTTTTGAGAATTTTTGGGTTAGTTTTTTTTAACCTGAATACCGCTTCTAATAATACTTCTTTTGTCTTCTGTAAAATGCTGTAATCATAAGCAAACTTAAAATAACTTTTATCAACTTTTCTATCTTGTCCACGGCCGTTGACAAGATAAGCATATATTAGATTTTCTCCGAAATAACTTTCCGGTTTTGTCCACTTTGAATTCATATAAATTGCACCACCGACTGTTCCCGGCAATCCCTTATGATATTCGAAACCTTGATAACCACTATTAATTGTTTCGTTTACCAACAAAGAAACAGGATAGCCGGAAGAGACTGAAAGAAGAACATCGGTATCAGTTTCCTTGATTACCTTTAACTCTTTATAATTATTTTTAATAACTAACCCTGAGATTTTTTCTTTAACTATCGCAAGATTAGAACCACCCGCCAAAATAAATAGAGATAAATTATTTTCCAAAGCAAACTTTTTCCCTTCAACTAAATCTTCCCTCGTCTTCGCTTCCAAAAAATATTCCGCAATCGCCGAAGTTCTTAAAGTATTAAATTGATTTAAATTTTTATTTCTCTCAATATGTAATTTTTGCCTGTCCTCCGAAGCCTTGGCGAAGGAGGATGATTTATGATTTATTATTTTTATTAACTCGCTCTTTAGTTTATAGACATCTCCTGCCCCCATCGTAAATACCACATCTCCTTCTTTCAATATCCTGTCCAGTTGATTAATTAACTGTTCATTTGACTCGAAATAAAGACAGTCTTTATTAAGACTGTCTTCTTTAAGACTGTCTTTAATTTTGGCTACAATATCCTTCGAGGAAACGTTGAAGTCTTTAGCGTTTTCTCTGGCTGAGGCAAAAATCGGAAGAATTAAACTGATATCAGATAGTGACAAACTCTCACTAAACTCTTTTAACAGCATACTCGTGCGCGAATAAGTGTGGGGTTGAAAAATAACAACTATTCGCCTGTTTTTAAACCTTGTTTTGGCGGCATTGATTGTTGCTGCGATTTCGGCCGGGTGATGAGCGTAATCATCAAACAGATAAATATCGTTTTTAAAATAAATTTTTTCAAATCGTCTTTCCGCACCGGCAAAACCGATCAGGGATTTTTTTATTTCTTCGGCTTTAAATCCCAATTCTAAGAGTTGGACAATGACGGCAGTCGCATTGGAAATATTATGTTTTCCAAAAAGAGAGATCTTAAACTCCCCGACATTTTTTATTTCAAAAGTAGTCTCTTCTTCACTGATTTTATAGTTGATTATTTGGTAATCGGCTTTTTCAGATTCTCCATACGTTATAGCCTTCAATGTATTGATACATTGAAGTAAATTTTGATCATCTATATTGGCTATGAGCTTTTTGTCAGCAAAAAATTTTACGAATGCTTTCTTTGTTTCCTCAATATCCGTATAAACGTCCGGGTGGTCGAAATCAATGTTGGTCGCAATGATATAGTCGGGATTTAATAAGTGGAATTTCGGGGTTTTATCTACTGGCGGATTGACTCCATACTCATCGGCTTCAATGACAAAGTATTTTTTTCCTTGAAAATCTCCTCCCTGATAACCAGTGAAAAAAGGAACACCGACTAAATAACTTGGTTCCTGTTTTAATTTATTTAACGCATAAACCAACAAAGATGATGTTGTCGTCTTTCCGTGACAGCCGCAAACTGCTATTTTCGTTTCAAACTGTTTTATCAACTTACCCATCAATTGCGCCTGAGAAATAATATTGATCTTCTTTTTTTTTGCCTCAATAATTAAAGGGTTATTTGTCCCGCCATGGGCGGCTGAATAGACAATTAAATCTGTTTGTTTGGGAAGTTGATGGGGATCAAACCCGGTTGTCCAATGAATCTTATTATTCTGAAGCAGTTTATCCGTAATAAATTCTTCTTCAATGTCACAACCGGTGACTTTTTTTCCCATTTTCTTCAAAATTACGCCAAGATTCGCCATCGCCACCCCCTTTATCCCTAGAAAAAATATATTTTTAGCTTGTTTTAACATTCTAAGGTATAATTATACTCCATTACTCTTTACAATGAAGCTAAACATCTCCCCATAATCCTGTTTTTTGTTCCGCCGGAAGGAAAAGAAGCGCTTTTTGTCACAACGGGTGCAAAAAGGAAAATGGTCAATGTTTTTTATGGGAATACCTACTTCTTTTACTTGTAAATAATTCAGGAGCGATAAATTAAGATGGAGTTTTCCTTGGTGACGATGAAAAATTTTATCGGCATAACCATCAAATTCCTCTACAAACTGATAGTAACGCTCATCCTCGACATCATAACAACACTGACCTATAGACGGACCGATTGTCACAAATATATTTTCTTTTTTTCCCCCCAATTCAATCATTTTTTTAATCATTTTTTGTCCAAGCCGCTTAACACTTCCCCGCCAACCCTGGTGAGAGATTCCGATGATCCCCTGTTTTTTTTCGACAAACATGACCGGTGAACAGTCGGCCGTAATCACCGTCAATGCTGAATTTGAATCTTTTGTAATCACTCCATCAGTCTCCGGAACTCTTTCAATGTTATCCATTAAATTGGGGCTGAAAACCGAAACGTTAGTTGAATGAATCTGTTCCGGGATAACGATTGTTTTAAAACTGGGCCAATTATTTTGAAAAAAATTAAAGATATTCTCCGCTTTTCTTCCGTCACCCAATTCCCTCGTCCCAAAACCGCCAAAGAACCTATCATCGTTGATTAGGGTAGAATAAAAAATTTTCCGACTGGAATCGTATGTAATCATATTTTTAATGCCTTTTTAACTGCCTTATATTCATCCCACAGCTCTTCTGTCTTTCCCCGGCACAAGCTCTTTTCATGTGATTTACCTGTCAAGATTATTACGTCACCCTTTTTTGCAATTGTTATTGCCTGATTAATCGCCTCTTGCCGATCAAGAATGATTTGATAATTTTTATTCTTTATTCCTGAGGCAATTTGTTGACAAATATCTTTTGGGTCTTCCGTTCTGTAATCTTCTTCCGTAAGAATTATCCGATCACTGTACTTTCCGCTAACCTCGCCCATTAACGGTCTTTTTGTGACGTCCCGGCGCCCGGCCGAACCAAAGATATGAATTAATTTCCCGCCTTTTTTTACATATTGACGTTTTATCTCCGGTAACAAATTCTCAAAAGCATTTGGAGTATGGGCAAAATCAATTATCACCTTAAAATCTTTGTCATAAACAAGATCAAGTCTTCCTTTCGGAAGTTGAAACGTCTTCATTGCTTTCAAAATAATCTCGTCTGATAAACCTAATTGATGGCAAACAGTGTAGGCAGATGAATAGTTATATTGATTGAATTTCGTTAAATCAGGAATTTTTTTAATGAGGTTTTCGATTTTTTCTGTATTTTTTATACCGATTTTTGCCATTTTTAATAATTTAAATTTTGTCTTCGCATAGTCTTCAAAATTTTTATGATAATCAAGATGTTCGTGAGTTATATTGGTAATAACCCCAATTTCATATTTAATCCCCCAAACTCTATTTTGATCCAAGGCATGCGAAGTTGTCTCCAAAACAAAATACTCATCATGATTATCTTCTGATTGTTTTAATAATTTTTGCAGAGCAAATGAACTTGGGGTTGTCACATGAAAGCCATCAGCAACAACTGAAGAAACAAATGAAACTTTTTTTCCAGCCGTTTTCAATATATGCGCAATCAAATGAGTCGTCGTCGTCTTCCCGTCAGTGCCGGTAATTCCGATTACTTTGAGGCGCCGGCTGGGAAAGCCATACCAGATATTGGCTAATATCGCTTGAAAGAAATGATAGATGTTCTTAAGCTTTTGCATAATTGAAATTAGAAAATAGAAATTGGGTATGGAAACGAGTTAGGAAAATAGATGTAAGAAGTTAGATTTATTCTAATTTCTATCTTCAAAATTCCTAACCCGCTTCCATTCCTATCTTCTATCTTCTTACTTTTACTGGCTTGGTAATATGCCATAGTATACTATAAGTTGTTTTGCGATTTCAAAAAAAAGCGGCGCGGCAGTCTCTGATCCCCACGGTGAACTTTTAGGTTCATAAAGAACAACGAAGGTAAGAAATTTCGGATCTGAGGCCGGAACAAATCCAATGAAAGAAGCGATTGTCTTTGAAGGATCATAGTGGCCTTTAATTGGTACTTGGGCGGTTCCGGTTTTTCCACCGATTACGTATCCTTTTGGCCGCGACCATTTTGCTTCGGCATTTTCAACCGTCGAAACCAACATTTTTTTTATCATCTCGGAAGTCAGCGAAGAGATTATCCTTTTTTCAATTTTGGGTTTTATTTCCGTCACTCTACTGCCTGACACGATTTTCTGCACCACATATGGTTTCATTAAAAAACCGCCGTTTATGATTGAGGCAAAAGCTCTTATCATTTGAATCGGAGTGATGGCAATCCCTTGTCCAAAAGTCACGGTCGAATAATCAATCGGGTACCAATCGGATCTGGGTTTTAAATATCCGGAAACTTCCCCTTGAAGATCGATGTTGGTCAGTTGGCCAAACCCGTATTTATCTAAATAGTTATAGATGTTTTTATTACCCAATTTTTCGCCAACATAAACCATACCGACATTTGATGATTTTTCCAAAATCCTTGTCATTGTGATCTTTCCTTCATACTTGTCATTCCATGTCTTTATATTATATTCTCCGACTGAGACTTGCCCGGTTTCATCATAAATATCGTCTGGTTTAATTTTTTTTTCTTCCACTGCCGCCGCCATAATCAAAGGCTTGAAAATCGAACCCGGCTCATAAAGATCGGAAATAGCCGAATTTTTGTAAAAATCTTCAGTAAATAAATAGTATTTTTCCGGATCATAATCAGGCAGACATACCAGGGCCAAAATCGCCATCGTTTTTGGATCGGCAGTAATGACACAGCCTTTTTTTGCTTTGTATAGATCAAGTCCCTCTGATAATTTCTTTTTGCTTATTTCCTGGACCGTCTTATCTATCGTCAAAATCAAATCACGTCCATTTTCCGGCTCCACTCTCTGTTGAACACCGATTAAAATCGGACGGTCGATGATATCCCTTTCTGTCTCAACAAATCCCGGTAAACCCCGTAAATCACGGTCATAGAATCCCTCCAGTCCCAAATAACCGACATCTTCACCTTGGTCATTTTTACCCAAAAAACCCGCCAGGTGGGCTGATAAAGAAGCTTCGGGATAAAAACGTTTGGTCTGATAATCAAAACCGACACCTTTTAATTTTAGCTTGTCAATTTTATCTTTTTGTTCTTGGGTCAACCCTCCCCGAATCGCCAGCCAATATTTGGACATATCAAGTTTGGCTGAAATCGATGCTTCCTCCACCTCCAAACCCTCACTTAACAAATGAGTAAGCTTGTCTTTGTCATCTATTTTTTTGGGTTCCAAAAACAGTTGATAGCTGTTCTGATTTAACACTAAAGGATGATTATTTTTATCGTAAATCCTGCCTCTGACCGGATTAATTTTGGTTGTTTTTAAATAGGAACTTTTATTGGCGGGTGAATAAACCACCTGAAGAAGAAACAGTCGGACAATGATTGCCAAATAAAAAACAATAAAAAAAAGAAAAACTATTTTAATTTTCATTTTTTACGGGCCGGTAAGCATAACCTAATTTATCAAGCGACTGAGGCGTTGAAGTATTGTCAAAACTATATTCTTTTGCTTTTTCCCGCGCAAATTTCAGCGAACCAAGATTGGCTGCCTCCTTTTCCAAAGTCAGGTTAATTTTATGCAAATTTATGGTTTTTTGTTCAAAGCTATTTATTTCGTCACTTAAAACGATACCGGAAATAAAAGTAAAAAGATTGGCAAAAACTAATATTGCCATTATCAACCAAGTTGTTTTTAAAAATATTTTTTTCATAAAATTGGCTCTTAAATATAACTTAACCCTGAAGTGAACTTTGTTCTACTTCAGGGATTAAAATTCTTAACTTTGCCGATTTTTCAAAATTTCTGCCTCTCCTGTTTATGATCGGCTTTTTGTTTAAAAGTTTTATTCCGGGATTTTTTGAAAAATTTTTAACAATCCTGTCTTCCAAAGAATGAAAAGTGACAACGGCAATTTTTCCATCATTTTTAATAATTTTTACTGCCCCAGCTAATCCGTTCTTTAAATTTTCAAATTCGTCGTTAACCTGAATCCTTAAAGCCTGAAAAATCCGTTTATAAGCGTTGTTATCTTGTTTTCCAACGGCCCGATCAATGCAATTTGTCAAATCATTTACTGTTTCCAACTTCCTAAATTGGCGTCTGACAACAATTTCCCGGGCGATTTTTTGTGAATTGATCTCTTCGGAATTTTTTGCAAAAACTTCATATAGCTCCGATTCGGACAGTCGATTTAATAAATATTTTGCCGTCATCTCCGTTTTTTCACTTATTCTCATATCTAACGGTTCGTTAAGTTTCTTAAACGAAAACCCTTTTCCCGACTGGTTAATCTGCCTCATCGATAAGCCTAAGTCAAAAACAACTCCATCTACCGGGAAAAAATCATTCTCTTTAGCAATTCTTTCAATATCCCCAAAGTTTCCTTCAACGAGAACAATGTCATTCCCGCGCAGGCGGGAATCCAGATCTTTAGTTAATTGCTCGTTATCCAAATCAATTCCTAACACTTTTCCACCTTTTTCCAATATTGCTTTGCTATACCCTCCCTCCCCAAACGTCGCATCAATATACAAACCGTTTTTCTTGACGTCCAACCCTTCCATCACTTGTTCTAAAAGTACCGGTGTGTGCATAATTTCTATTTATTTCTATTTATTTCTTTCTGATATTTCTGCCATGCCGCCTGATCCCATATTTCAAAATGGTCGCCAACACCTATAACAACGGTTTTTTCTTTTAACTGACAATAATCTAAAAGACTCTTGGGAATAACAAATCTTCCTTGCTCATCAATCTCCAAATAAACCAAAGAGGAAAATATTGATCGCCTGTTTTCCATATCGGTTGGCTGGAGAAGTGAAGGATTTAAAAGTTCTACTGCTCTTTTTTCCCAATCATCCTTGTCATAGCCGGCCAAACAAATACCAAAACCTTTAGTTAAGATAAAAGTATTGCCTTTGAGTAGTTCTCTGACTTTTTTAGGTAAGAGCAAACGACCCGAACCTGAAAAGTTAATTTGATATTCACCAAAAAACACCATATGTTTCCATTATCAACCAAATTCTTCTTGATGTCAAGGGCTATTTCACTGTAATCCACCCTGATAAAATTATCCTAATATTTAACATGTGATGTCTCCCGCCTAAGGCGGGACCAGACTAAAATTACCATAAAATAAACAGGTAAACCGGAAAAATTTGATAATTACTCTGTGGGTAACTATGCACAAAACTGTATTATATACTTAAAATTAATTTTCTTTAACTATGCTTAGAGAATTAGGAAGAAATATTGATAAGGCAAGAATCTGGTTAAAACCTAAACCTGAAAAATTAAGATTTGTTAATTGGTATCTCGAGCACGGATGTGATTTAGGTTGTTATTTTTGCAAAGTGCCAAAACAAAAAACTAAAAATATGGATCCTCAACAACGCAATGAGGCATTGGCAAAACTCTGGTTATTAAGTCAAGATAATGCTGTGCTTAGTATTTTAGGTGGTGAAACAACTCTTAAACCTGACAATCTTATTGGAGCGGTACAAGACGCTTCAAAGGCTGGATTTTTTGTTGATGTGATTACTAACGGCTGGGGATTAACAGAGGAATTGATACAACAGTTGAGCGAGGCTGGTTTAAGTTATTTGGCTTATTCTATTGACAGCTATCCAAACTCTCCAAAAAAAGATTTGGAAAAAGCTATGCGTCTTCTTTCTGTAGCAAAAGATTTTGGAATAATACCAGTTGTAAATACAGTATTAACAAATGGAACTAATCTTGACGATTTCAGGACTCTGGCAAGAACTGTAATAGAAAATGGCATTTTTTTGTCTCCTCTTGTCTGTTCACCAGAAGTGCCGGGCGGATTATTCTCTAGTGCTTCTCCCTCTGATACCCCTTCTAGAGAACAATTAAAGGAAATTGTACCCTGGTTGGCTTTCAAAAAATTAACGACTGGAAGAGTGGCAACAACTTTCAGTTATTTATGGACGCTTTTTAACCTTAAAGAAGATTCTAAAGGTATAACGCAATCCTGGCACTGTGCTTCTAATTTTAGAGGGGTTGACGGTAAAAAAAAGGGGAGAGGATATCTTACTTTAGATTCCGATGGCTTTGCTGGTCCTTGTCAGGAATTTCCCCGTCAAGTAAATTTGCTAAATATATCACCCGATCAGCTTTCACTTCAACTATTAGATCCGTTATTTAGAGATACTAGTGTAAAATGCCCGGGTTGTACTTACAATTGTTATATTCAAGAAGAAAGCATTTCGGGACTATCAACTGTTGCAGAATTTCCAAATGCAATTCAACTAGTCAATGTTTTTCGAAGAAAATCTTAACACCATAAAGAATGATGTATAATTTAATCGTGGAAAGATTTTTTAAAAACACCAAGAACTTCATATTCGCCCAACAAAAAAGTATTTTTTCTTCGGCGGTTCTGCTGTCTTTTATGATTGTTCTGACCAGCCTCTTTGGCTTTTTACGTTACCGTATCTTGGCCGGTTATTTTAATAAAGAAGAACTTGATATTTTTTTTGCTTCCTTTCGGATACCGGATATCATCTTTGAAATCCTGATTACCGGAGCCCTTACCTCAACCTTTATTCCAATCTATCTCAAATACAAAAATAACAAAAAGGAACTATCAGAAAATATTTCTTCTATTGTCAACCTAATCTTTATTCTTTTAACGGTTTTTGTCGTAATTATTTCATTATTTCTTGATCGCATCATTCCTGCCTTAACACCCGGATACGACCTGGCCAAAATGGAAAAAATAATTAATCTTTCCCGATTGCTGCTTTTGGGTCAACTGCCATTTTTTGTTTTAGGTAATTTTTTAACCGGTATCGGTCAGGCAAATAAAACTTTTTTCCTCTCCGCCTTGGCTCCGATTATTTACAACTTGGCAATTATCATAACAACAATATTTCTTTATCCCACCTTATTTCTCTTCGCCCCTATTTGGGGTGTCGTCATCGGAGCATTTTTCCTTTTTGTTATTCAAATCCCGTTGTTTTTTAGTTCTGATTTTAGCTATCAGTTTATTTTAAAAAGAACCAAGGGATTGACTGAATTCATCAAAATGGTTATCCCGCGGGCTTTTACCGTCATCGTGGCCCAAATTGATGCAACGATAGATTTAACACTGACCACTTTGCTTGGTTCGGGTGCCTACACGGTCTTTTACCTTGCTCAACATCTTCAACTTTTACCTGTGTCCGTGATCGGAATTGCTTTTGGACAGGCGTCCCTTCCTTACCTGACAGAAATGTTCCAGGAAAAAAAAATAGATGAATACAAAAAAATAATTTATGACTCTCTTCTGAATTTATTTTATCTGACTATTCCGATTGCTTTTTTATTTGTCTTTGCCCGAACTCCTTTAGTCCGTCTTTTTTTCGGTGGCCAAAAATTTGACTGGGAGGCGACCGTCTCAACCGCCGTCACCTTATCTTATTTTTCCATATCCCTGCCTTTTCATGGCTGTTATTATTTTTTAACCCGTTGTTTTTATAGTATGCATGACAGCCGGACACCTTTTTATGTCAGCGTATTTTCCATCTTAGTTAATACGGTTCTAAGCTTGCTGTCCATCTTTGTTTTTCATCTGCCGGTCTGGGCTTTGGCTTTATCTTTTTCTGTCTCTATGATTGTTAATTCCTCCGTCCTTTTCATCATTATTTCCATGAGATTAAAAGGATTGGGCTTGAGATCTATTTTTGTTGAAATCGGCAAGATGTTTTTTTCCGCCTTTTTATCGGCATTTATCAGTTATTTTTCGATGAAATTTTTGGATGGTTTGATTTTTGATACAACAAGAACTATCAATGTCTTTTTCCTGCTTTCGACGGTTACCTTGATTCATTTTTCACTGTACTTATTCCTATCCTGGTTATTTAATCTAAAAGAAATATATTTACTGACGTCATTAATTTTAAAACTGAAAGAATACCAAAAAAAATTTACCGAAATTTATATTCAATATGAATGATGACAAAGAAAAATTAATGGCGATTGAGGCGATTCAAAAAAAACTGCTGGGAAAGAAATTAAATTATCAGGAAGTTTATGCCATTATGGACGAAATCGCCCACGAAAAACTTTCCGATGTTTTGACCACATATTTTGTTGCCTCGTCATTTAAGGAAGGCTATACTCCCCAGGAACTTTTTTTCTTTACCAAAGCCATGGTTGAAACCGGAAATAAACTTAAATTCAAAGGTATTGTGGCCGATAAACATTCTGTTGGCGGTATCGCCGGCACAAGAACGACTATGATTATTGTCCCGATTATTGCCGCGGCCGGATTTAAAATCCCAAAAGTTTCTTCACGGGCAATTACGACGCCGGCCGGCACGGCCGATGTGATGGAGGCAATTGCATCTGTTGAATTTACCCCCAGACAAATAGAAAAAATTGTTAATAACGTAGGTGGCTGCATCGCCTGGAACGGAAAATTGGGTATTGCTCCGGCTGATGATATTATTATCCGGGTCGAGGAACCGCTTTCTTTTGAGTCTTTTGACAAAATCATAATTTCTGTCATGGCCAAAAAAGTCGCCGCCGGTACAACCCACTTGGTTCTTGACATTCCTGTTGGTAAAACCGCCAAGATTCATCATTTTTCCGAAGGAGAAAGTGTTGCTAAAAAATTTGAAAATTTAGCCCGTCATTTTGGTATTAAAATCACTTGTGACATAAATGAAACCCTTGAACCGGCCGGCCGGGGTATAGGTCCAATCCTTGAAGTCCGTGATATTTTATACGTACTGGAGCAAAAAACCGATCGGCCTTTGCGCCTGGAAGCTAAATCTTTAAGACTGGCAGGCAAGCTTTTGGATTTGTGTTTTAAAGAAAAGAATCCGCCGGCTGGCGGAAACAAGAACGGAGAGGATGAAGCAAAAAAAATTCTTGAATCCGGGATGGCCCTCAAAAAATTTCAAGAAATTGTTAAAGCTCAAGGTGGTAATCCGCAAATTTCTTCCGAATCTCTTATTTTGGCAAAAAATAAATTTGAATTTCATTCTCCAATATCTGGTAAAATAAAGGATATAAATAATCATAATCTTAATACTATTGCCAAAATATTAGGATCGCCCGGTGATAAAAAGGCTGGTATTTATTTATTGAAAAAACTTGATCATTCCGTAAATAAAAATGAAGAAATTTTTGTGTTGTATTCGGATGATAAGTACCGGTTGAAAGAGGCCGAAGCAACCCTAAAGAATTTACCAATTTTTAAGATTGAATAAGTATGAAAAAAATAAAAATATTGTTTTTTCTGCTTATTTTAACTTCGGTCACATTTTACCTCTTTTATAAAGAGGGCTCTCTTCCTGTCAATAAGAAAGATCAGACTTCCAAAATATTTGTTGTCAAGCAAGGTGAACCTCTAAACACGATTGTCAATAATCTTGCCAATGAAGGGTTAATCCGAAATAAAATAGTTTTCTATTTAATTGTCAAACAGCTCGGGATAGAAAGAAAAATCCAAGCCGGAGACTTTCGTCTGTCTGCCAATATGTCCGCGTTGGAGTTGGCAAATAATTTAACCCACGGAACTCTTGATATTTGGGTGACTTTGATCGAAGGCACCCGTAAAGAAGAAATGGCCCAAGTAATTTCAAAAAATTTAGATATCCCGGAAGTTGAATTTATCAAATTGGCCGATGAAGGTTATATTTTTCCTGATACTTATCTTGTCCCAAGGACAGCTTCGGCTGAAACTATTTTATCAATAATCAAAAATAATTTTAAAAATAAATTTGATGAAGAGTTACATATACAAATAAAAAATAAAAAACTGACCGAAAAACAGGTTTTGATATTGGCGTCATTGGTGGAAAGAGAAGCGAGGCAACCGGTGACCCGAGAAAAAATTGCCGGAATAATTTTGAAAAGATATCTGGCTGACTGGCCTTTACAGATTGACGCGTCTGTTCAGTATGCTTTGGGATACCAATCGGCAGAAAAATCCTGGTGGAAAAAAGAATTGACAGAAAACGATTTGAAAATCGATTCACCCTTCAACACTTATAAAAATAAAGGCTTACCGCCAGAACCGATTGCTAACCCAAGTCTGTCTTCTATCAAAGCCGTCATAAACGCTGACGAAAATACACCTTATTGGTACTATTTGACTGACAAAAACGGCGTTATGCACTACGCCGTGACACTGGAGGAACATGAAGCGAATGTGCAGAAATATTTACAGTAAATTCTAAAAATTAGCCTCATCCAACTGGACCAGTTGTACGGCTTAAATAATTCTTTTTTGTCACGATTGAGCGACCAAGTTTGCTTTCGAGTTCTTTTCTGGCATTGCCGGCAATCCCTCCACCAACTTTGGCATCTTTTTTTAGTTTCTTTACACCCTGAGAATCTTCGTTACGGTGAATTTCTGTAGTTGACCTTTCACCAAGCATACTAAAAATTAATTCAAAATCATCCATGTGGTCACGAAGGTTTTCCCGTTTTAATCCTTTAATTTTCTTATAATCACTCGGTGTGACGCCGAAAGTGGCTTTGGAGATTTCCGCGGTCAAAATTTCATAATCTTTTTTCTCTTGAGCTCCTCGTTTTTGCCATTCATCGGTCAATTCTTCCCTAATCGTAATCCCTCTCATTCGCTTTTCAATCCAATCATCAGAATAACCCTTGAGTTTGTAAAGCATTCGAGTTCTTTTAGTTGCCAATTCAGGATCCTCTATCTCTTGAATTCTTTCGTAACCAACTTTAGCTAACCAACGTTTGAAAGGTTCGGCTTTAAGTGAAGGAATTGATTGAATAATTCGGAAAATGCCTTCTGTATTAGCACAATCAGTTTCACGCATCTTTCCGTCTGGAGCCGGTAGTTTCAACTGGTGACAAAATGTCACCACTTCGCTTCCTTCTTCTCGTAGTCTTTGAGCGAATTTATTCCAATATTTTCTTGCTCTCATAGAATCAATTTCATCTGTTAAAACCCTTATCACATCCACCACAGAAAACCACCATTCACTCAAATAAATAACCTTTCTAACTTGTTTACCTTTGAATATTGCAATCTTGGTTGTATCCATTTTAAAATAATTCTACCACTTCTCTAAAAATCATTCCAAAGCATCTGGTAATACTTGAAAATTGGTAATAAGTATCCTATAATACCTTATGGTTGAAACTTTGTGGAAACGTTATAGTAAAAACTCAAACCATCTTAAAACATTTATAGAGCCAGACAATAAACAAGATTTGGTAAGAATCAAAATCTTTGCTCAAAATATTAATTCAGACAATAACGGATCACCCCTTGTTGGACCACATTCGGCAGCAGAAAGCTATTTTGAAATAGCAAGAGTGGGTGCTTCTGGAAGTATTCTTGGTCATTCTGAATTACGAGCACGTTCAGGTGAAACAGATTTAGATGTTCGTAGTAAGTTTTTAGGAATGACTCTTTCAGGCTTAGTTCCTTTAGTATGTGTGGGAGAAACTTTAAATATTAGATATCCTGGAGACAAAGATGGTCCAGAAAATAGAATAGCTGCTAATGAATTTGTTACTAAACAGATTAAAGATATTTTTGGAGACCTTGATCCAGAAATAGTTAGAGGAACAGTAGTCGCATATGAGCCAAGGTGGGCTATTGGAACGGACAAAAGCGCTACTCCAGAACAGATAAAAGAAGCTCATGACGCAATAAAAAATGCTTTTGCTGAATTATATGGAAAAGATATTGCTAAAACTGTCAGAGTTCTTTATGGAGGTAGCGCTAATCCAAAAAATGTTAAAGAAATTTTTTCTATAAGAAATGTTGATGGGTTTTTAGTTGGATCAGCTTCGGCGTCGGAAAATGGAAAAGATTTTTATAAGATGGGGAAAATAATGCAAGAAATGATGAATGAGAAACTATTAGAATCAAAAGGAAATCGACTTCCTATCCTTGCTGGTAATCTAAAACTTCTAAGGAGAGATCTTCTACCTGAAGAAATTGTAGATGATTATCAGCAATTAAATGATCTTGATAGAAAAAAACTGCAGATCATCCTATCTCCTCCTAATACACTCATTCAAGAATTTGCAAACGCATTTTAAAAATCATTCCAAAGCATCTGGTTGTAGACTTCGTGATGATAGATGACTTCGG
>ERZ1292630.198-Hain-H41-02um-R3-198-length-65701-cov-6_pt2 | contig 49306 bp, 12 predicted proteins | sample MGYA00564408_ERZ1292630 | MGnify/ENA primary metagenome ERZ1292630 (study PRJEB36523, sample SAMEA6512641) | groundwater metagenome | collected 2019-01-08 | study: AquaDiva: Metagenomics assemblies of 32 groundwater samples
GGGATCCCGTTTCCGATAATAAATCTAGGAAAACGGGAAAGTCCCTCTCCTCGCATTAAATTACATAGAGGGACCCTAGCATGAGGGTTCTCCCGCCAAGCATCTTCATAGCAGGCGGGATCCCGTTTCCGATAATAAATCTAGGAAAACGGGAAAGTCCCTCTCCTCGCACTAAATTAAAAGATAAGTTTTGTGTAATGTTAAATGTGTAATGTGTAAAGAAGGTGTAAAGGATGCATGTGTAATGGAAAAACAAAGTTTTTATATTTCATAGCGTTACACGTATAAACATTCCACTCGCATTACACGTTACACTATACACATTACACAGAAAAAAGGATTAAGTTAAATCCTTTTCATACCCCCATCTTCCTCTTATCTTTCACGTAATTAGATTTTTGGACTTGCTTTGCGTAGGATTTTAATTCTGCTCCGATTTCTCCCACTTGGGCGACATGGTCTATGGTGCGGGTTTCGTTAGTGACTATTCCGATGGAAATAGTAAGGAGAGAAATTTTTTGCGCGTTTCCTTGCCGGTCATGGCCTAAAATATAACCCTGTTTTCTATCAGTTTCGTTATAAAAAAAAGGAGATTTTTGGTCAAATTCATCAATAATTTTTTGACAAAGATTTTCGCATAATTCCGGAGTAGTGACTACGATAAAATCATCTCCTCCGATATGGCCGATAAAATCATCGGATTTTCCCTGCTGTTGGACATTGCGGATTAATATTCTTGCGGTTTCACGGATTACTTCGTCTCCGTGTTCAAAACCGTATGTGTCGTTATAGGCCTTAAATTTATCCAGGTCAATATAGCAAGAAGCAAAAGAGGCTTTTTTCTCAATGCGTTTAGTCAGCTCATTAATAATAGAAACATTTCCCGGAAGCCTGGTAAGCGGGTTTGCTTCTAAGTCGCGTTGTGTGCGCCGTAATACCATGCGGATGCGCGCAAGTAGTTCTTTAGGCTCAAAAGGTTTGACTACATAATCATCGGCTCCAGCATCAAGTCCCCCGACTTTGTCTTCGGTGTCGCCTTTACCGGTAACCATAATAATCGGTAGATGCTGTAATAAAATATCATTTTTTACCCTACGGCAGACCTCGCGGCCGTCGATTTTGGGGATCTTGTAATCTAAGAGAATAAGATCGAAATTTTTAGAGTTAATCATGTGCAGCGCTTCTTCTCCATCTACGGCTTCTGATACTTCGTAGGCTTCTTCAAGAAGTGTGAGCTTTAATACGTCCCGAATATCTTCGTTGTCATCGACTATAAGTATTTTCATCATAAAGTAATTCCTTATTTTAGAGGTGAGGCTGGTAATGTAAAGCTAAAAGTTGAGCCTTTACCGACGCTACTTTTTACCCAAATTTTTCCTTCATGGGCTTCAATAATTTTTTTGACTAACGTTAAACCAAGCCCTGTTCCGGTAACTTTTTGGTTTATGAGGTTATCTACCCGGTAAAACTCTTCAAAAATTGCTTCTTGGGATTCTACCGGAATTCCACATCCGGTATCGCTGATATCAACTTCAACCATATTTCCTTTAGCGTAAATATTAACAGTAATCTTGCCTTCAGGCGGAGTAAACTTGAGGGCATTACCAATAATATTAATAAAGATCCTTTCAATTTGATTAGTATCAAAAATAGCTTGCGGTAATTCCGGGCTTATGATTAATTCAGAATTAATTTGACGCTCTTTTAATTGAACTGATAAAAGGTCAAAGACTTTTTCCGCTATTGGCCGCAGGCTTTGGGCCTGGCGGTTTAATATAACACGCCCTGATTCAATACGGGATATATCAAGTAAGTCATTAATAAAATGGGTGAGCTCATCGCTATGACGGTTAATTTTTTCAAGCCTTTCTTTGACCGGGGGAGGAAGAGCGCCCAATTTTTCTGTTAATAATATCGCAGCGTAGCCTTTGATAGAAGTAAGGGGAGTGCGTAGTTCGTGAGAAACGCTAGAAATAAAATCAGTCTTTCGTTTGCTTACAATTTTTAATTCCTCAAGCGCCAAGGATAGCGCATGGGTGCGTTCTTCAACTTTTTTTTCTAATTCCTGGTGCGTGCGCCAGCTCTCATCAAACAGGCGGGCATTCTCCATCCCTTGCGCAAGTTGCGTTGCCAGGATATTTACTACTTCTTCATCTCCCTCTGTCACAAGGTTGCTGGCATCTTCGTTTCCTAGAAAAATAAATCCTCTATTCCCTTCTTTTGGCAGGAGGGCGGCGATTACAAAGGAAGTAGTTTTAAATAATGAATTTATTTTTGCTATTGTTTCTTTGTTTTGTGCTGATACTGATGAATTTATTGCTTTTTCTTTAGACATAAAATCAAGAAAAAGCTCTTTTTGCTTATCTAGCCCCGATTTAATAACTTCAGTATTATCTTTTTGATAATTTACCGCAGCTTTTAATATAAATTTTTTTTCTGTTTCGTTGTATAGAAAGATAATTCCTTTTTCAAAGCCGAGTTCTTCAAGTTGCGCAGGATCCACCGCAGTAAATAACTGCTCTTCTTGGAGAGTGGAGCTTAACTTCCGGGATAATTTTTGCAACCCGTAAAGCCCGTTTAATTTTTTATTCAGCGCTTCTTGTGTTTTATTCAATTCAAGATCAGTGCGCACGATAAGTTTAGCCTGTTCATCCATTTCATCAACAGAATCTCTGAGTTTTGAGGCCATATTTTGCAGCTGTTTGATCCGCTCAATTTTATACATCAATACAATACAAAGAAACAAAATGATCCCGGGGCTGATAAAACCGGCAAAACTGATTATTTGTCCGAGATTGCCCATAAAGTTAGCCCTCCAGAATCATAATAGTAATAGTTTGATTATGAAAATGCGTGCGTCCCCGATATTTTACTGCTTTTAACGGCGCTTGTTCTCCGTATGTATAAATGCCGATCAGTGGGATGTCTCCCAATGATTCTTTGATTGCCTGTAATTCTTTATCTGCATCTTTTCTTAAGAGCAAGTAACGTGAAGAAGAATCAAAAATAAAAGCGATTGCGTTATGTAAATGGGAATGAAGATGTTGTTCTTGCTGCCTTAATTCAAGATAGGCAGTTTCCGCAGCTTCTTTTGCTGCTTCTAGGCAGGAATCCTTGTTGCCGATCATCAGCCGCACCTGGCTGTCAACCGGGATTTCCCCCTGAAAAACAAGGGCACCGTCATTTTCAATAGAGATAATATTACGCAGTAAATATTCTTCTTCTCCGGGGATGTAGACGCCAAGAGGATAAAGTGTAGAAATAATTTTTGATTCTCTTTGCAAAGATTTGATATCAAGCGCCAGGTATTCTTCATAAAAGGAAGCAGCGGGTTTATTGTCAATAGTAAAAACTACATTTGCCTGTGCTTGAGTTACAGTATGTAATTTGCCCAATGGTTTCCAGCCATGTTTTATTCCTACGCTAAAATTTGCATTTCCTCCGACGAGTATTCCGCAGGCAGCTTTAGTTAGTATTTCTTCGTTATAATAAATAAATGTTTTTTTAAAACGCAGGTTATCCGAAGCGCAGCCGCCGATAATAGGAAAACTGTTCCCAAGCCTTTCCTGCATTCCGTTAATTACGCTTGAGCCTGTGCCAAGAAGCCCGTCAGAAAACATGAGCGCAAAATGCCGAGCCGATTCTTTAAAAGAAGAAAGCAATTTCCAGCCAAGCTCTTTGCCGCTTTCTAAGGAGTTTTTTGCGCTGATATTTTTTACGCAATCACAGGAAAAATTAAACCCGCTTTCAAATTCAAAAAATACCACCATCAAGCCTTGTTTTAGGATTCCCTGGGGAGTGATTATGGCAGTGCCGGATAAACCGATAACAGGCGCATCAAAAACCTGGTCTTTAACTATTTTTCCAAGAGCAGGGCCGGCAAGGTCAATAGAAACAAATATCATTGCAAGCTGTACTTTATTGCCGGTAAATTTTAGGGCAGCTTGCTGAGTTGCTTCTTTAGCAGCAGATATGGGATCCGCTATTCTGCTTATTCCGATACTATAATTTATCATTTAGCGCGTAAGTTATAAGGAAGTATGAAGTTAGTATATATGAATCGTATACTATGGTCAATAATTATTGACGTAGGCGAAATTTTAAGTAGAATATACTCACTTCGTTTGCTTTGGCGCTATCGTCTAGCCCGGCCTAGGACATCAGCTTCTCAAGCTGAGTACACGGGTTCGAATCCCGTTAGCGCTACTTTAATTTTTTCCTCCCTCGTTAATAGCCTTGACAAATAATTAAAAGTATTATAATCTAAAGATAAATTAATTTTATGGCCATGAGAAAAATCGGTTATTTGTTGCCTGCATTAATTATTTTTACGGCCTTTTTTTCTTTAGGGGCCGAACAAATGCCGTCTGCTCTTAATACTTACCTTACAGATTTACGCATAAGAATCTTTCATGCTGTTGATAGCCAGGCAAAAGATCTTCCTCAAGCAGGAGAAGTCAAATTAAAGATTTGCGTTACCCAGGAAGGATTATTGAAAGATATATCAGTCGATAGTTCAAGTGGTGATTCTTCCGTAGATAAACTTGCCGCAAGCCTTGTGGCAAAGGCGTTTCCTTTTAAACCCTTACCTTCTTCAATAAAAGATGAGGAACTTTGGCTTGATATTCCGTTACAATTTGGAGTAGAAAAAAAGGATTTTCTTTTAGAAGCCCCGCAAGTGATCATGCCTCAACAAGCTCAGGAAATTAAGGAACCTTTTGAAGTGCCTGAAAAAATACCTGTGCCAAAGGTATTAAAAATTTATATGGATATTGCCTCCGGCAATTATCAGCCTACCCGTATTGCGCAGGAGCAGATCGGGCTTGCGCATATTAAAATTAAAGAAGCGCAGCGCAATCTTTACCCGATGGTTTCAGGAGAAATCAAATCATCCGACGGAAAAACCCTTACCGATCCATATAGAAGCAGAAGTTATGGTATCCGCGCAGAGCAGATTTTGATCGGGATCAATCAATACCAGGATACGGTTCATCGTGAGCGCCTTGGGCTTAGGATGGCGCAAAAAAATTACGATCGGCTTAAAAGTAATTTAAGGTATGATCTAACCAAGGCTTATTATGAATTGATCTCCCAGAAGATGCTGCTAGCGCATTGGAAACAGATAATGGAAGAAACAGAAGATATCTTAAAAGTGGTGCAAAAATTATCTGATGCGAAATTGATCGTGCCGACAGAATTTGACAATGCCCAATCGCAATATAAACTTTCCCAATTCAGGGTAGTGGGCGCGGAATCGGCGTTTTCCTTAGCCAAGCTGACATTATTACAAATTATGAATTTAGAAAGCCAAGGTATTGTCGAGGATGTTGACCCGGATACGGATTTCGGATTTGACCCGCAAGATTTAAGCGTTGATTTAAGCGATTGCATAAAGATTGCTTTAAAATGGCGGCCGGAAATTGAGGTTTGGCAGATGGCCTGTAAATCTGCCCGGATAAATGAAGTAATTAATAAAAAAGAAAATGAGCCGAAGTTAAGCATGATCACAACTTATGGCCGTTCAGGGGAAGCTTATTCTAATCAGTCGCTTAGTATGGTCGATGAATGGTCGTTGATGGGCCGGCTTAGCTGGTTATGGGGGCCTAATTCTGCGGAATTTGTTCAGTCCCGCGACCGCACGCTTCCTAAATCCATTACCGATACTACTACAAAAACAAATTCTAACAACTCTGATTTTAAATTTTCACTTTTTGACCGGCTAAATTATTATTCCGCAAATAAAGAAGCCAGGATCACCTATCGGCAATCTGTAAGCGAATTAAATGAAACTAAGAAAAAGATAGTCTTTGAAGTAAAAGACGCTTACTTTGCTTATAAAAGATCCATATCCGGTATTCAGGCAAGTAAGAACCGCCTTGAATACCGTCAAAAAGAATATAAACTTGTAGATACCAGGGTAAAAGTCGGAGAAGGCTCTCCGGTTGATTTAATAGAGGCGAAAATGAACCTTGCCCAGGATAAAGAATCTTATTTACGTTCCGTCGGAGAATATTACCTGGCAGTGGCGGCTTTAGATAAAGCCACAGGGTATCAATTATAATAATATGAAAATAGCCCAAGTTATAGCTATATTAATTATATTCTTAAGCACTATGGCAATGCTTTGGATCCTTTTTAGCCCGATGTTTGCGCCAAAAAAAGAAATCCCGATAGCAGAATCTATTCTACCGCCTGCGCCTACTGCTGTTCCGGAAGCAGATATAATTCCTGTGAGGGTAATAAAAATTATGCCGCGTGATTTTGAAGATACGCTTTCTGCGATGGGTACAATCCGCGGGTATCAGGAAATAGAGTTAAGATTTGAAACTAGCGCTACGATCAAAAAAATTAACGTAAAAGAAGGGGAAAAGGTTTTAAAAGGGGATATTCTGGCCTCTTTGGATGATTCAGATGCTCAACTTAAGCTTCAGTATTCAAGGAAAAAATTAGAGGCAGCCCAAGCCCAGTCTAATAGCGCGAATAAGAAAAAAGAACTTTATGAAGGGTTGTATAGAGCGGGTGCAATTATTAAGCAGAAGCTTGATGAAGCGGTGCTTGAGGCTGAAGCTGTAAAAGCGCAGATGGGGATGGCAGAGGCAGAGATTAAACTTGCCGAATCTGAATTAAAAAAGACCCTGCTTGTCAGCCCTAAAGAAGGTGTTATCGGAGCAAAGGAGGTAGAGGAGGGAGAGTTGGTTACTCCCCGCGAAAGGATCCTTTCTCTTTATGACCTTGAGAAAGTCTATGCCGAATTAGGGATAGTAGAGAGGGAAGTAGAAAAAGTGAAGTTTGGCCAAAAAACCGAAATTACTCTCGATAGTTACCCGCAAGATATTTTTATCGGTAATATTGAAAAGATCATTCCGGTTATTGAAGGAAGAAGCAGGACCCTGACTGTGAAAGTGTTGCTTGAAAATCCTCGGAGCATATTATTGCCGGGGATGTTTTGCCGGGCAAAAGTTTATCTAAAAGAAATACGTAATTCCATATTTGTTCCAAAAACAAGCGTATTAATTCTTGGGCCTGGTAATAATGTGGTGCCGGTGATTGAACCTTTAGACGAAAATAGGGAAGCATTAGAACAAGGCACTACCCATGGAGTAATCAGGTTAAAACGCGTGGCAATGAGTTACGTGACCAATGATTTCGCCTATATTAGTAAAGGTATTGAGGCCGGAGAGTTGGTAGTTATTGAGGCAAAGGGTGAATTAAAAGAAGATGTTAAGGCTAAAGTAGTAGGGATCGAATCTCCAACGTTCTAGTTAGCTAAGAAAAAAGTTAGCTCTGTAAACTTGACAACCAAGAGTTTATGGGGTATATTTATAGTGCAACAAGCTTTTTTTTATTGCTCTTTTTAAAGACTTTTACAAAGTCTAAATAACTCCTTAACGAAAAGCCCGCCAAAAAGTGAGGCGGGAAAGCCACGGGCGTTAGGATAGTTTTTTAGTCGAACTATGCACTATCGACCGAATAAACGAGCCGGGTTGCCGAACTAAGGAATTAAGGCAATCCGGCTCTTTTCTTTTTGTAAAGAAAGATAAAAGTGAGAATATGGAAAAAAGAATAATAAAAATAACATTAATAACAGTAACAATAATGGCGACAGCAACCTGCGCCTATGCTTCTGATCTTATTGGCCAAGGTTCTACTGATTACTCAAGGGTATCCTGCGCGCAGCCGCTTGATAATAGTAATTTTCAGCTTCCGGCTTTAGATATAACCGAACAGGCAATAGCTAATGAATATAGGAAGATAAGCGATGTTGCCGGAGATTTATATTTAGAAAATAGAATAAAAGAGAATGAAAATAATAATAAAGTTGTCACTAAGGATTTAAATAAAGTTCTTCCAGTTAATATAAATAAAGATAATAAAAAAGAAGAACAACCCAAAAAAGTCGAACAAGATAAACAAGATAAAAAAGATCAAGTTCCTCAAGCCTTAATAAAACCCACTCAGATTTCTCAAGAAAAAAAAGCAGACAACATAAGCAAAGACTCTAAAGAGCTACGCCTTAATTTATCCGGTATTGAGCGTAAAAGTAATTCCTCTAAAGCAAATAATTCAGTTCAGGAACCGGAAGATAAGCCAAAAATCCGTTTAGAAGGTGTGGATAAACTTTTAGAAGAAAAAGAAGATGATTCTTTACAGCAACATCCTGTAATTAGCGAGCTTAAAGAAGCAGGTTCTACAATAAATTTTACCGGGCAGGCAAATGGGTTAGCAGATAAGCGTGGTATTGTTGATTTAAGCGATAAAACAAGATAAACGGAAGGGGCGAACATGAAAAAAGTATTTTTATTAGCGGTGTTGGTAGCAGCGTTGTGTTGGGGAGTGTGTTTTGCTGCAGAGGAAGTAGCAGTATCAGTGCCTAATAATAAGATTGATGGCGCTGCTGGCAATTCCTGGAAGAAACCTGAAATCAGTAAAGTTGTTGAAGCGCCTGTATTTGATGTGGTTTCTCCTGGTGTTGAAAAAAATGCGGCAGAAATAGTTCCCGGCAATGGACTGCACCTGGGATGGAAAACCGGTGAGCACAAGGGTTGGGATAATAAGGGCCTCAAGGAACAAGAAGTAAACACATCACTAGAAAAGCTTAATGTTGCGGTTAGTGAATATCGCGCTAAGCTTGATAACTGGCTTAATGAGAGGCCGAAGTTTGACATCAATAAGGAAAGCGGAGTGACCGGTTTTCGCCAGGATATGAAAAATTGGTTGGGTAGTCGTCCGGAAGATAATTTTTCCGAGGTTGTTGAAGAGATTACCGCCAGTTTTTAACACCATTTATCATAGATTGGGGGGAGTAAATGGGTATTAAAAAAGGGTCAGGCTTAATCTTAAAACAGGTTAAGAATGGGGAGGAAAAAATGAAAAGGATATTGGTTGTTTTAACGCTTGCAGTTAGTTTGGGGCTTGGTACTGTATCTTCGTACGCAGCTGTAACGAGCACAGTTGCATTACCTACTATGAATGCCACAAGTGGTACAAAGGTAACAGGTTTATTTATGTACAAGGGGGGTGTATTATTGACACTTAAAGATTTTGTCAATGGTACAATTACGCATTTTGCAGCAGGCCAGGTTATATCTGTAGACAACTATGCTCCGCATCGGTCAGATGTACCTATCGATATTGAAGTGGATAATCTTGCTACCGCAGATACTAAAGACAAGATAGTTTTAAGAGGCGTAACTTTAGACGGATTCTTCAAAGCTGATTTAAAGACCATGATAGCACTTTTTACTGCCGCAGGAGTGGATGTTTCAGGAAAACTCACCGATTCTTCTATGGTGCTGTTGCAGAATAAAGTTGCTCAGGCGCTTTCAGATTCCGCCAATTTTGATAATAGTCTGATCGCCGGAAACAAAATTACTACCAAATATATCTACAAAGATGGAGGGCTTCAGGCAATAGAGTCACCTGTTACAGATAAAGAAGGAAATTTTGTTTATGGGGAAGACGGTAAGGTACTAAATGACAATACAAACTATGCTTTTGGTATACAGAAGGACGGGGCATATTTTAAGGTGAATGAAGATGGCAGTACAACCCGTGAAGTGCGCAAGTTTGTCTATGATGCTGCTGGCGCCTTAAAGTATGCGGCTGCGATGGATATGTATGATGGTACCAATAATGCATCCGGAGTTACGCGTATTATTGAATATAATGCGCTTGGTCAAGAAGTAGGGCAATACCAAGCAAAGAACACAGATGTTGGGGTACTTCCTGGTTCAGGAGTAACTCTTGATGCTACTTGGGTAGCAGGTAATTTGGGTCAATTTATGCTTGCTTCAAAGACAGCATATGGCGTAGATGGCAAAAAATTAAAAGAAACTGCCTATTCAGGCGGTGCAGTCAAATCAACAACCCTATTTGGCTATAGCGCATCAACAGGGCTTTTAGACAAAGAGGTTACTTATTTTGGAGAAGTTGATGGTATAGCGTCTTTGACAGCCGATACTGCGAAAAATTACCAGAGCATCAAACAGTATAAATATGGTCCAACTGGAGCTATCCGTTCCGTATCTGAGAAAGATACAGTTACAGGCGAGTCCAAGTTAACCTATTATGTATTTAATAAACCATTGGTTCCGTTTACCACTACAGCAGCTTCCGGAGCTCTTTCAGACCCGGTTGTAGCCAATAATCCTGCACCAGTAGTACCAGTTTCCAATAATACTGTTCAGCCTTTCTATGTTGCTGATCAGTCCTTAAGTGATAGCGCGTTGGTTTCGAAATATTGGAATACCAGCTCGACTAATGGGGTCTATATTGCGCAATATGATATTGACCATATTATAAATGAAGCAGATAGGGCAGACTTTATTGTAGCAAAACTTAATTGGTATGCTGCTAAGGCAGGAAATGATCAAACATCAATGCTTGCCGCTCATAATACTACACAAGGGATAAGAGCCAAATATAATTACACCGCTAATTCAAGCGGCTCTGCATTTTCAATAATGCCAGGTAAATAGTACATACAGCGTGTTTCAGGGGAGTGGGGGTTTTTAAAACCCCACTCCTGTTCTTTTAGAAGCAAATATTCATAAATCCTTAACGAAAAGCCTCCGCCACAAAACATGGCGGAGGAAAGCCACGGGCGTTAAGCAGTAGTTATTTTTAACTAACTTGTTAATAGAGTTTAACAGTTAGCTACGTGCCGGGTTGCCGAATTAAGGAACAAAGGTAAAATTATAAAATGAGATTATTCGGCAAGATAATCCTGGCAAATATTTTTATAACAATATTGATGGTTTCAGCAGTTTACGCTGAAAACTCAAATATTGATCCGTATTCATATAACCAGGTCAGGAATCTTCAACCGGTGCTTCAGGAAAATTTCCTTCCTCCAGTTTTAGCGATGAAACAGTCAGATCCTCTAACAAACTCTGCGCCTACATCTCCTGCCATAGTTACTGACGAAAGCGGGAATAAATTCTTATATCAGGATGGTAAATTACAAGCCAAAATAGACGAACAAGGAAACCAGACATTTTTTTCAAACGGTAAGGCAAGCCATGAAAAAAATTACGAAGGCGCGCTTACTAAAACTTATGAATATCATGGCGCAAAGGCAACCGTGAAAAATGAATGGGGAGAAGTAACCGGATATCAGCAATACGGTCAAGGAGGCCTGCTCCTTGAAGAATATGACGAAGATGGAAATTTAGCCAAGACGCGGATGTATAATGATAGAAACCTAGAATGGATCTTAGATCATAATGATGGAAGCAAAGTTAAATTTAATCGGGATAATCCGGAATCCGAGGTAAATTTCGAAGGGCACACTACCGCTTATTATATTACAAACGGACGCCATATACAAAAGCGCGTGGAAAAAACTGTAGATGAAAATGGTACGGTTATGGATGGAGATGTTACAGTTTATGATGAAAAAGGAAATAAGCCCCTTTATAAACAAGATTACCAGGGTAATAAAGTTTTAGTTTACAATTATGGGGCGTATAATCGCTTAGAAAGCACGACTGATCAATATAGCAACGTTACCGAGTATCAAACTGACCGTCAGATAGCGATAAAAAATTATGCCGGAGCAGAATTCAAAACCTGGAAATGGCAGGGTACAAGGCTTATCTCATCTGAAGATAAAGTAAATCATGAGTCTATAAGCCTTGAAGCCGGTGTAGTAACATATTATAAGAATAATAAGCCCATTGAATCACGTTTTGGCAGTGGAAAGTATGATAAAATTGTGAAGAGATGGGTATATGAAGAAGGAAAACTTATTGCTGAATGGCAGGCAAGTGGTAATGGTATTGAGCCAAATAAGGTATTACTTTATGATCACCAGCGTCAGGGGATTACTTTTAATTGGGATGGTGGCACTCCTTCCGAGACAGAGTTAAAAGAATGGGCAAAGAGTAAGCAAGTTGTCAGCGTTGATGGCGTAGTCAGAGGTTTATGGGATAGTAGTAATAATAGCCTTATCGTATTTGATCTTGGAGGCAGAGTAACAAAAGTCCTTGAACAAGATCACATTCCCGCAAGAGAAGAGTTGTTCAATTTGCTTTAATCTAAAAATTCAATCCTCTCTTTTTTATTTCTAACTTATATGCTATAATCAGGCTCGTATGAGCATATCCAGAGCCTGTATTAATCGTCCGGTAACCACGCTAATGGTTTTTTTAGCGGTGATCATTCTTGGCTTTATTTCTTTAAACCGCCTACCGCAGGAACTTTTTCCCCCGATTAATTATCCGCAGATCACTGTTTTGACTTCTTATGAAGGCGCAGCTCCTGAAGAAATCGAAACCCTAATAACAAAAATTGTTGAAGAAGCAGTCGGCACGGTAAATAACGTTAAAAGAATCAGCTCTAATTCTAAAGAAGGCATGTCCCTGGTAATGATTGAATTTAACTGGGGCACGAATATGGATTTTGCCAGCCTTTCTGTGCGTGAGAAGATAGACTTAATTAAAGAGCGCCTTCCTCGCGAAGCAAAAGAGCCGATAGTAATGAAATATAATCCTTTTGACCTTCCGGTGATGACTATCAGCGTTACCGGAGAGCGTTCTCCTCTTGAAATGCGCAACCTCTGCCGGAAGATGCTCAAAGATGAGCTTGAAAAAATTGAAGGCGTAGCTTCAGTTGAAATTACCGGAGGCCGTGAAAGGGAAATTTTGGTAGATGTGGATCAGTCCCGGTTACAGGCTTCGGGCTTATCCCTGCTTGAAGTAGTAAATACGATAAAACTTTCCAATGTTAATTATCCCGCCGGAACAATCAAAGAGCCATTCTATGAATTTCTTATCCGCACTATGGGTGAATTTCAGAGTGTTAAAGAGATAGATGATGTGGTGGCTTCTGTGGATGAGCCGGAAGTAAAAGATCCGATGCTTACCCCTGAAGAGGCAGAAAAAGAAAAAGATAAAATCGGCAGGCGTCTTATATACCTAAAAGATATCGCGGTGATTAAAGATACGATGAAAGAGCGTACTTCTATTTCCCGTTATAAGGGAGCTGTTGGTCCTAGCCGTGATAACGTATCGTTATCTGTGCGTAAACAATCAGGGGCTAATATTGTAAAGGTCGCAGAAAATGTCAGAAAAGCAGTTGAGCGTTTATCCGGAACAATTAAAGATGTAAATATTGAAATCGTTTATGATCAGTCGGTATTTATCAAGAGTTCTGTTTCCGGAGTAAAAAATGACGCCATAAACGGAGGCATACTCGCGTTTATAGTTTTATTTCTGTTTTTAGGCAGGATGTGGCCGGCAATTAATATTTCTATTGCCATCCCTGTTTCCATAATGGCAGTATTTTTTCTTATGTCGTTTGTTAAGATCAGCCTTAATACCATATCTTTGGGGGGCCTGGCGTTGGGTGTTGGAATGTTGGTTGATGCTGCTATTGTTGTGCTTGAATCTGTATCTTTAAAAAAAGGCACGCGTAAAGACGCATCAGCAGAAGGAAGCGAAGAAGTTGTCGGGGCAATCACCGGCTCAACCTTTACTACGATTGCAGTTTTCCTGCCGATGATTTTTGTAGTTGGTATTGCCGGGCAAATTTTTAAAGAGCTGGCGTTTACCGTTACATTTGCGCTCCTGGCATCGTGGTTAATGGCAATGACTCTTGTTCCTATGTTTGCTTCTTTTGATCCGGAGATATTTAAGCCCATAGATAAATTCCTCACTGGTTTTGCTAAAAAACCATTTATTGCGCATCAGGATTATTTTAGCCGTATAAAAGACAAATACGTAGATACTCTTACTTATCTTTGTGTCCAAAAAAGAAATTTAATGCTGCTTGTAGTATCCGGTTTATTTGCAGGCTCACTGTTACTTTTATTTACTTTTGATAAAGTATTATTGCCTCCGGTTGACCAGCGTCAATTTATATTGCTCGTAGATAAAAAACCCGGCACTCCTTTAGAAGAAACTGACCGAGTAGTACGCGATATTGAAAAAGAGCTGATGCTGTTACCTGAAATAAAAAATTTTACTGTTAATATCGGATCAAGTAAAGACAGAACGCAGGAAGATGTGCTTGAGACTTTGGGCGGTAATCAGGCGCAGGTATTAGTTAATCTTAAAACTAAGTCGGAGATGCAGGGGGCGCGCTATAGTTCAACAAGTGAGATTCTGCAGCGGCTTAAGGAGCGCTTAAGCGCTAAAGTAAACCAGGAAAATATGGAGATTGAGTATTTGGCGCAAGAAAGCTTTTTAAAAACCGCTTTTGGCGGAGAAGCGCCGGTAATTATTGAAATTAAAGGGACAGATTTAAGCAGGATTTCTGTGGTATCTGAAAGCCTGCGTGAGGCGCTGGCAAGAGTCCCTGGTTTATACGGTGTAAAGACAAGCTTAGTCGAACCATCCCCTGAAACAAAGGTAAATATTAATAAAGACCGCGCCTCGCTTTATAATCTTTCCACGCGCGATATTGCTTTGACTGCGCAAACTGCGCTTAAAGGGTATGTTTCCACAAAATTTAAGGAAAAGAAAGAAGGGGAAGAAATAGATATACGCGTGCGGCTTAAAGAGGCCAATCGGCAGAACTTAAACCAACTGAGTAATATTTTGATTTTTTCGCAGGTGCGTAATGTCCAGGTACCGATTTCAGAGTTAGCCTATCTTTCAAGAGGTTTCGGCCCCACGCAAATCAAGCGGCTTGACCAGCAGCGCGCGATAGTAGTATCTGCGGGAATTTTCCGGCGTAATTTTTCTGTTGTGAAGACTGACGTTGAGCGCATTATCCGGCATTTTCAAAGCAATAATAAAGATTATACGATTGTCCTTGGCGGCCAGAATCAGGCGATGAACGAGTCCTTTGATTCCCTGCGTTTTGCGCTCATACTTTCGGTTGTGCTAAATTATATGATTATGGCAGCGGAGTTTGAGTCGCTATGGCAGCCGTTTGTAATTATGTTTACTTTGCCGCTTTCGCTTATCGGAGTTTCGTTAGCGCTTGGAATCAGCGGTACTCCTATAAGTACGGTAGTTATTTTAGGTTTAATTATGTTAGGCGGTATTGTTGTGGACAACGGTATTGTGCTTATTGATTATGTTAATGTTTTGCTTAAGGAAGGTATTCCGATTGAGGAGGCGCTTATTTCAGCAAGCCTTCGGCGTTTAAGGCCGATATTGATGACATCTTTAACAACTATTTTGGGACTTATACCTTTGGCGTTAGGTTTAGGAGAAGGCTCTGAACTTATGTCTCCGATGGCAAAGACGGTTATCGGCGGGTTATTATCTGCTACTTTTTTTACCTTATTTGTCATACCGGCGATATTCCTGGTTTTTTATAAATTTTTCAGCCGTTTTAAAGCCCCGGCTGCTCTTATCGGAAATGAAGAAGTTGCAGCAGCTGTAGTTGAGGAAAAACCTGAAGAAGCGCCTGAAGAAATGCTTAATGAAAGACAGCGTAAAGCTATAGAATTGCTTAAAGAAAAAAAGCGGCTTACCCGTCTTGAATATGTACAGGCTCTAGGGATTTCTGTGCCAACAGCATCGCGCGATCTAAAGGAATTACAAGATAAAGGAATAATTGTTGCCCGCGGCCCGCTTGGGCCTGGCAGATACTATGTATTGAAGGAAAGTTAAATAATAAGTTTTGTGTAATGTTAAATGTGTAACGTGTAAAGTGGGTTTAATGTTTTAATGTGTAATGGAAAATCCTGTGTTTTTTTGTTTTTCCTTTACACATAGCTGCATTACACCAGCATTACACATTACACAATCCACATTACACAGTATATGACCGCCTTAAATTATAAATATGATATTTAATATCACCCGTTTTCCCCGCCTATCAGTTCATCGTCCGGTTACAATCGCTATGTTTTTTATCGGCGTATGCATTATCGGAGTAGTAGCTTTAGTAAATCTTCCTGTTGAATTGATGCCCAATATCTCTTTCGGGCAGATCAATATTACTGTTCAGGTTCGCGGCGGTATCCCTTCCAGTGAAATCGAAGAGCGCGTGGCAAGGCCGATTGAAGAGGCGGTGGGTTCTGTCAGTCATATCAAGAATATTCTCTCTATATCTAAGGAAGGGGAATGTACGGTTATCCTGGAATTCGACCCTGGGATTGATATGGATTTTGCTGCACTTGAGGTAAGAGAAAAATTCGCACGGGTTAAAGATAAACTCCCCAGAGAAATTGAGCGTCCTGTAATTGCCCAATACGGCTATGGTGATATGCCGATCATGATTGTTGCGGTGACTTCTGATAAGTACACGCCGGAAGAGTTGCGCAATTTTGTAGATGATAAGATTAAAGAGCGTTTAAGCCGGGCAGAAGGCGTAGCAATGATTGACGTCGCAGGAGGCAGAGAGCGCAAGATCCTCATTGAATTAGACCAGGCAAGCCTGGCCTCATACGGTTTTTCAATCGAAAAAGTTATTGATGTTTTGAATGTCAGTAACCTTAATCTGCTTGCCGGAGATATTACCCAAGATGGAAGTAAATATCTTGTGCGCGCAATTGGGGAATTCCAGAGTTTGGATGAAATTAAACAGATGATTATTATGGTCACTCCTCAAGGAGGGGTGGTGCGGGTTAAGGATGTTGCGGATGTAAAAGATTCGTACTTAGAGCCGACAAGTTTTGCGCGTATTAACGTCAAGCCGGTGGTTTCGCTTTATATCCAGAAAGAAAGCCTGGCAAATACTATCCGCGTATCTAATGCAGTAGAAAAAGAAATAAGAATTCTTTCTAAAGAACTTGATAAGGATGTGCGGATCACGCTTACTTTTAACCAGGCGGACTCTGTGCGTAAGGCGGTTTCCCAAGTAAATGATTCGCTTATCCAGGGAGGCATACTTGCAATCGGCGTACTTTTTCTTTTCTTAAGGGATATCTCCTCTATTTTTATTATAAGTGTAGCAATCCCTGTTTCAATCATCTCCATTTTTAGTTTTATGTATTTGCAAAAAATCACTCTAAATGTAATGACTCTATCAGGGCTTGCCCTGGCAACAGGAATGCTTGTAGATAATAATATTGTAGTCTTAGAAAATATTTTCAAACGGCGCGAGGATAAACCTTGTAAGAACAGGGAGGAATTTAAGCATCTAGTTATTGACAGTACCGAGGAAATGGCGCTTGCAATTACTGCTTCTACGCTTACAACGGTTATAGTATTCTTGCCGCTTTTATTTTTAAACAAAGAGATCCAGCTTCTTTACGGAGGCTTAGGTAATACTGTTACTTATTCGCTATTGGTAAGTTTAATTGTTGCTATCACCCTTGTTCCGATGCTTGCTTCTAAGGTGCTTAAGCATACTTCGCCTAGCCAGGATTCTTATGAAAAAATAATTGACGAGGAAGGTGTACTTATTGAGGTAAAACAGCGCAGGTCATTTTTTAAAACCGTTAAAAGCATTTTTGAAGCAGTGCTGCGTTTCATATTAACGTTTCGCTATGTTGTGATCCCGGTTGTAATTGTATTGTTTGTTTTTTCTTTGCGTTATGCCAATAAACTTGAACGGGAGTTTATGGGTGTTGCAGAGCAGAATAAATTTACCATATTTGTTGAAATGCCTACCGGAACCCGCCTTGAGATTTCCGATAAAATCGTAAAAGCCGTAGAAAATATTGTTTTAACTGTTCCGGAGGTAAAGAGCGCAACCGCAAGAGTCGAGCCTTGGTCATCTAAGATTTACGTTGAGTTAAAACCATTGGGGCAAAGAGTAAAAAGTACAAGGCAAATAATTGAGCAGCTGCGGCCGCAAGTAACTGTATATGAGCCGGCTTTTATCTATTTTGAAGAGCAGGAAGAGGTTGCTAGTAAAGAAGTTCTGCTTGAAATATACGGCTACGATTATGACCTTTTAAAAGATTTAGCAATGAAGTTAGGTAATATTATGCAAAATGCCGAGAAGCTAACAGATATAAAAATCCGTATGCGCGAAGGACGGCCTGAGATGCGGATATTAATTAATAAGGAAAAAGCGGCATTTTTTGGTTGGTCAGTTGAGGAGGTTTCAGAAGTAATACATGCCCAGATGCGCGGCCTTATCCCTACGCGTTATCATGCCAAGCAGGATACTTATGTCCGGCTTAAAGAGTCTCCACTTTTTCCGGAAGGCGGAGGGATCAAACCAGGTTTGGCACAAGAGAAGGCTATTAGTCAGCAAAAAAAAGAGGAAAAAAATAAGTTTGGTTTATCAAAGATGATGCCGGCAAGCCATGAAAGCGATGAGGTAGAAGTCATAGCCCGGCTTGATGAGAGATATCGCCGCACTTTTGATGACCTTAAAAAGCTTGTACTTATGTCTAAAGACGGCCGGCCGATTTATTTGAGCCAGATGGCTGATCTTAAGCTGGATATGGGGCCTTCTGAAATCTGGAGGAAGAACAAGAAGCGCATGGTCCAGGTTTCCGCAAATATGGGTGGGCAAACTTTGGGTGCGATCGCGGAAAAATTAACCACTGCTTTTAAAGAGGTAAAATTTCCCGAAAACTACTATTGGCGTTTTGGCGGAAATTATGAAAAAATGATCCAAAACCAGAAAGAGCTCTCTTTAGCGTTTCTTCTAACCTTAGTATTAGTTTATATGGTTTTGGCAGCAATGTTTGAGTCTTTTAGCCAGCCGTTTATTATTCTTGCTACGGTGCCTTTAGCTACAATGGGAGTGGTAGGGGTGCTTTATTATCTTCACAAACCCATTGGTGTTGGAGTTTTGGTTGGGGTAATAATGCTTGCCGGAATTGTGGTAAATAACGCGATTATTTTGGTTGATTCTACCAATCGGTTAAGGGAAGAGAAAAAACAGGGAGGTTTGAAGCACTTAATTGCTGAAAGTGCGGGAAACCGGCTTAGGCCGATTTTAATAACTACGCTTACAACTGTTTTAGGTTTTGTGCCTATGGTTTTAGATAAATCAGAATCAGCCAATTTATGGTCTCCTTTAGCATTAACCGTAATGGCAGGGTTAACTACTTCTACGTTTTTCACCCTTTTTGTAATACCTTGCATATACCTAGTTTTCATTGATATTGGAAAATTAACGCGGTTTAAGCGCGCAAAATAGCATTTGATACGGTTTTGATACGGTCTAATCAACAATTTTACCATGTCGACCTACGCGGTCGAAATTCGACCGCGTAGGTCGCGGAGGTAAACGCGTTTGTCGGGGTATAATCTTTTGTACTGTTTTGGAGAATAGATATGGTTATTTGTATAATTTGCGGCAAAGAGTTTGCTCCCAGTAAATATCGGCCAAGCCAGAAAGTCTGCTCAAAGGTTGCCTGTCAGAAAATGAGGCAATTACAGAATGAGAAGAAATGGCGTCAAAATAACCCGGAATATTTCCGCACTTTGGGCCAGGATGAAAGCTGGAAGAAAATAAGGTCGTTATATAACAAAAACTGGCGACAAACCCATAAAGATTATTTGACAGAATACAGCAAAGAGCATTCCACGGAAAGACGGCAATATATGAAGAATTACATGCAAAAATACCGCTCTTCTGTAAATAGAGGCAAAAGTTAGTTAATATCTCCTTGACATCTAACTGCTAATTGTATATACTTACTATGGGATTGAAATTTTTTTTAAACTGTTTCGAAATAGTTTAAAAAAGTATTTGGGATAGCAGGGAAAAATGGAAAACGAAATTAAAGAAGATATAGGCGAAGAGTTCTCTTCGCGTTATAACAAATGGTTAAAAATAACCGCTATGGTTTTGGTGGCGGTTTTTTGTTTTTCTCAGGTCAGTTGGGCAGCTGGTAAAGACTTAAATATATCTCTTAATAATTTTTCCCAAACTCTCCCGGTCCAATCAAATTTCAATTCCCAGACTAGAAGTTTTCTCGGAGAAATTAAAGAAGCAATCACCTCTTTTTTTGTTACACCTGCGCATGCTGCTAATGCGGATATAGGCGGCCCGCGTCTTCCGCGCGAGAATAATTCTAATAAGAAATCTTTTTATCCCGGCAAATGGGATGACATTAAAGTTATAATTGAAACTACTAACTCAGATGGCCAGCCGATTTGGCAAGTTTGGGGCAAAGATAAAAATAATGACGGACAAGCAGATTTATTAGAAGTACTTAATAATCCTCCTGATCAGAAGGACGCAACTTACCAGAAAGTCACAGACCTTTCCCAAATAAAAAGTTTTAAAGAAACCGGAACAATTAAGCCTCCCGCAAATTTTGTTTTAGCGCAAAACGCTAATAGCCAGAAGCCGTTAGCGTTAGTTGATTTATTAAATAGAATTGCTAAAGCTAATTCTGCGCGTAATGTAATTTTACCGCAGAAAGTTAAACTTGAATATAAGGAAGAAGTTACTGATATAGAAGAAGAAAAACCGGAAGCGGCTGCGAATAAAGAGGCTTATTCCCTGATAAAAGAAGCTGAAGATATTCTTAAAGATGATAAAGTAGTAGAGGCGCAAAAAGAGGTGGTTTTAGAGGCACAAGAGGCGCAGGAGGCTGCGAAAACAACAACAGAAGACTCTGATGCTGATCTGTCATTGCGAGCGACCGAAGGAAGCGAAGCAATCTCAGAGATTGCTTCGTCCTGCTTTGCTTCGCTCGCACTCCTCGCAATGACACAGCCGAAACACGTAGATACATTAGTACCGTATCAAGCAAATAAATCCAATGTTTTACCTGATGAGATATCAATCCCGTCCCAAATAGATCCCAAAGAACTACCCTCTAATGGGCCGCCTTTGGGAGACTATTCTATTAATTTTGTAAGATTAATTTCTAAATTTATTAAAGTACTGAATTTTGAGGCGACTCTGATCAGAGACGGGGGTCGTCTGTGTGTTTTAGATGCGAATAACTGCCTTAAAGGTGAAAATACTACCTCAGTTCCCGCTGTAAATACCTCTTTGTCCAATCAGAACAACTCAAAGCAGAACGAAACAGCAGTAATTAAGGAAGTAGTTGATAATAACAATGATTATTCAGCTAATAATGAAATTTCTTTAAATAAAGCCCATAAATTTGAGAATGAGTGGAGCACTCCGGAGTCAACCGGGCCTCCTCAGCAGGAAAATGCTAATTCGTTACCAGTCACCAGTGACCAGTTACCCGCAAAAGAAACCGTATCAGACCGTATCACCAATTCTAACATTAATAATTTCAATGAGATAAGAAAGAGCGCCATAGGCGAGGAAACTCGACCCGTGGCTGGGTTCTCTATGGCGCCTTCTTATAAATTAGATGCAAACTGTGCCGCCCTTTCCTTAAGCAATTTAACCGGTATAGATGCAAATATACTTATGCAGGATTTAGCTGGCTATACCGGTAAAGACGGCCAGACTACAATGTTCGGTATCCAGCAGATAGCCAAAAAGTATGGTTTAGACTTAAACGCTGTAAAACTCGATTATAACGATTTAATGAAGATTTCCACCCCAATCCTCACCCACCTTAACTTAAGCAGTGGCTTAGGCCATTACGTAGTAGTGACCAAGGCCACTGCAAGTAAGGTTACCTATATGGATAACGGGGTAGAGAAAACCGTATCAAAAGAAGAATTTTTGAAGATGTGGACAGGATATGCCTTAACTAAACAGTCTAATTTAGGCAGTGCTTTAAATATAAAGGAATTAAACAATATTCGTGGTGCAGCTACAAACAGTGTAGCTGGTTATACCTATAATGGATCAACCGGAACTTGGACTAATGATTATACTGGGAAAACAGTAGGTGCAAAACCCGCTCCAGCTAAAGAAGCGACAACAAGCACAACTAGTGTAACTAGCTCAAAGGCGCCTACTACTTCAACTTCTACAACCTCTACTTCTGCTAAGGCTACAACCACTACTAGCCAGTCAGTTACAACCAGCGTAAATAATCATATCAATCAGTTTGGAACTCCCCAGGCTTATGCCGATGCAATAATAGCCAAAGAAGCAGCTAAGCAGCCGCTCGCTGACCCGACGGCTGCTGCTGCCTTCAAAGCAGCAAATCCAAGCTATTTTGTTACTCCTTTAACTGGTTTAGATGTAAAACTTCCCGATGTTGCTAAACAGGCAATTACCCAGGCCAAAACTGATTGGGTAAAAGCCAATGCACTTGGAAATACAGTAGCTATGGATGCAGCGCACAAAGTTGCTGAAACTATTCGTAATAAATATGGTTATGTTGGCGGCCCAAGCGGAGTTACTCCGGAGTTGCTTAGAGTTTCTGTAAGAGATTGGGCAAAGCAGAATGGCCTTGAAAATACATTAAAATGGAACCAGAAAACCGGCGAAGTTACATTAGCCAATACCACTTTTAAACCTGATTATATAAAGGCTGGCAAAAGCTATGCTGATGTTGCGCTTTTAAACGCAGTTTTAAATATTAAGAATTTAGGCGGGGCCAACAAATATAACGAAACTATCCTTAATAAGCAGCTTGAGCAGTATAAAACCGGAAAAAATACTTTTGTTGATCCGATTGCCGCGGAATATTTTGAAAGCAATCCGGAAAAGTTCGGATTTAAAGCAACCCCGGTGATTGAAGAAAAAGAGAATTATTATCGCAGAAGTATTTGGGGAGATCATGTAATAGCTGATAATCAGAAATCTACCCATTACACCGCAGAGAATAAAACAGAAGTTACCTATAATAGTTTAACTGTCGAGCAGTTTAAGGCTTATACCGGTATCATTAAAGATAATTTTATCAAAGGCAGCTGGTATTTAAAACAAGAAGAAGCTTTCAAAACCGAGACTCTTAAGAATAATGCTGATGAAGTTATTTATACTGCAGAAAAGAAATCTTCTTTTAATGATGCCAATGGCCTTACCTCAATGGTTATAGATTATAAATTTAATAAAGATTATAACGATGATTATTATTTTAAGGCGATGAAGGCTGGACAAATAAGAAACGTAACTGAAACTTTCCAGGCGAATCTGCCCAAAACAGCAGTGATTAAAGATGAAGACGGCCAAAAAATTGCTGATTTAACCTGGGATTTTACCAAGACAGATGCTCCGAAAATTACTTCTAACGAATATAACGGCGACAAAATCATCGCCGCAGAAACAGACACCTTGGTGATTATTCCACAGATGATAGCTTTAGCTTATGCCGAGAGAAAAATAATTAACGATAAGAACGAAGAAGTTTACCTGACCTATTCACCGGTAAATTCCGCTTTAAACAGCGTCTATACCAAACAGGCGGATAAAGATGGTTATGCTCGTTATAATGTCGCCTATGGCGTTGACTGGGGTAAAGATTGGCGCAATGATTATAAGATTTTAACCGGTAAAGACAGCAATGGCCGTGTTGAGTTGCGTAAAGAAGAAAACGGCACCAGCTATGTTTTAGGCACAAGAAATATGACCTTTAATTCTGCCAAAAATCCTACTGATGCAACTTTTAGTTTTACGGATCGCACTAAGAATAAAGTTGTGATCACTAAGACAAACACTAACGGCGGGAAAGATGAAACTTCCTACGTTGATGTTTTAATTAATTACGCTGATAAAATTACCTATACCCTTGATAATAGCAATTACATTCAGAAAAAAGCTTTTGATAAAGAAGATAAGCTGCTTTCTATCGAAAAGATTTTCCCGAAGAATCGCCCGATGCCGATGGTGATTAATCCTGCTACTGATTTGGAGGATGAAATTGCTGCGATGAAAGATAATGTTACTTTAACCCAGGATGCAAATTTCAGCTGGAAGATCGAAGCCAATACCTACAAATTAACCAGCTATCCGTCGAAGATCAATGGGGACGTAAATGTTAAATTTATGGATAATGCCGGGAAAACTTATGAAGGTAAAGCCAAATACAGCCGTTTTCAGGAGTTTGACGGGACAGTAGGGTTTTACGGTGTGCTTTATAACGGTGATGCATATTTAGCTAATAGCACAGGCAGCAGCGCAAACGGAACACGCGCTCCTCCGTATGACAGCAAATTTAAGCCTTCCGCCGCAATTGTTAATTCAGACAAAAATGGCACTACCTTCCGCGTTGATCCTAAAAAACATAACGGTATCCAGATAATTAATGGCAGCTTAAAACCTTGGGTTGCAGGCGCTGAATATGATTTCTTAGGCGGAAAATTAGATATGGGGGATAGGACATATATAGGCGGTAAGGGCGCGCATTTAAGTTTAGTGAACAACAAAGGCACATTAGATTGGAATTTCCGTTATACTGCCGGCGCCCAAAAAATGAGCTTTAAAAAAGGCCAAACGATTTACGCCGTAGAAAATAAAACGGTTGTCGCTGATCAAGATATTAATGTGGTGCTCAATTTTAAGACTGATAAAGACGGGGTTGCTAAATATACCAAAGGCGCGCAGCTTGGCGCAGTAAAAATCTTAAGTGATTATAAAGGCTATAATTTTGTAGGTAAAGGTAACGCCAATTTGAAAGTAGACAAGGCCGGCAACTTGATCTTCCAGGCTTATTTAACCGGTTGGTATGTTGAGTCAATTTCTAGCGGTAAAGGTGGAAAGCCGAATTATTTAAGTGATGCGAAAATGGTTCCTAATGGCACCATAATGTATAAAGATGAAAAGGCAATCATTCTTTATGCTGATCCGACCAAGAAGGGCCAAGGTATTCCGGTTGCCGGTTATTTTGGCCAAACTTTGAGTGCCGAATGGGATAAGCCGGGTGCGCGCTGGAATTTCACCAATCAGGCAGTATTTAAAGATGCCAAAGGTAACGGCGCATATATAGGAAAAGACAACGGCAAGAGTTTGTTGGTCATCGATAAAAAAGGCAATTGGAATTTCAAGAATGCAGACCGTGTGATCATTGACGCCAAAATGGAAAAGAACTGCTTGGTGGAAGCTTTAACCATGATGGGCACCAAGACCCCGCTTAACCCGACCTGGATCGTGAAAGAATTAAAGGCTAAGGGTGTGAAGCTTGATAAGCAAGGGTATATTCCTTTAGGAAAAGCCATCAGTGCGCTTCAGCCGAAATTAGGATTGAAGATCACTCAGAATGCAAAAAGCTATGTTATAACCCGCAATGGTTCTTCTAACGGCATTGAAATCACTGCGATAGGAAAAGGTTATCATGCAGACGCCCGTCCGCTGGCATATTTTAAAAACTTAAGCGGCAAAACCGTTACCAATTTAGCTTCTTTAAATAAAATCAAAGTAGCAAATCTTTCTGTAACCTATTCTTCTACCTGGAAAGGCCTGCCTACTCTTAGAACCGTAATATTAGAAACATTCTGCACGATTAGAGTCAAAGATTTAAGCACTATAACCTGGAAGACGGTGCGCAATGAATTAATGAGTTCAGGCAGTAAAAATTTTGCCAAATATTACAAGATGCTTACGGGCAAGAATCCTCCAGGAAGCGGAAAAGGCGATGGCGGTACTAAACCGAAATCTGACGCTAAAAAAGCTGCTCCTAAGGGTTGGATACCGGTTAAGGATAAGAATGGCAAGGTTATAAGATCTGTCCGCGCTAGCAAAAATGGCGCCGATTCTATGAGAGATAAAAAGAATAACGGAGGATACCGTTATAATACACAAGATGGTGCTTGGGAGCTTGCTAATAAGAAAGTTCCTGGTAAAAAATGGGTACCTGGTAAGACCAAAGGTTATGGGCATTGGGAAACTATCAAGTCTACTGTTTCAGCAAAGCCGGGTAAAGGTAAAATACTTATCCAGGGTGGGTCTGATAATGGAAAATTTGCTACAGCGAATAAAGTTACTGCAGATGCGATGCGCGCCAAAGGTTACAAATATAATACCAGCACTAAATCTTGGGAATATATGCCGGCGAAAAAGAGCGGCGATTGGTGGGTAGATAAAGGTAATGGTTATGGATATTGGGCTTCTTCTAAACCTTGGTGGAAAACAACCAATGCTAAAGGTGCGCCGAGTTCTAAGATAGACCCTACTAGTAAAGCTGGCACAGAAGCTAAAGGTAATGGATGGAAATCATTAGGCCGTGACAAATCAGGCAATTGGGTCTGGGTAAAAGCTACTGCAGCGGATTTATCTGCATATGGACTTATTTATAACAAACAAACAGGCAGCTGGTTAACTAAAGCAAAGGATGATTTTAACAATGTAGTGAAAGGAGATTTTGAAGATAATTTCAATCGTGCTCCCAATACCGCTTCTAGTTATTTCACTATGGGTTATCGCGATGGGTTCAATGTCGATAACACACATAAGCAAATTATGAATGCCATAGCTAGCGGTACCTCTAAATCTCCTCATATGGGGGGAAAGACATATGCACAAGAACAGGCGGAGATGATTGAAAATAATGCTCATGACAAAGGTGGTTTGGGCACTGCTATAGTAGTTAACGGAGTTCCTCGCTCAGTAGCGACCAGTATACAGAAAGATCTTAATAAAAATGGAGCTAATGTATTAGTTGATGGTATTTACGGTAATCAGACTCATGCCAATGTAATGAAATACCAGATAAAAAATGGCGTTATTATACTTGTAGATCCGCAAGGCAAACCAATGAAAGATATGAAATTTGATGAACAAATAGGAGCATTAAAAACTTTTCCTACTGACAAAGGGAATGTTCCTTACGCTCTTCTCGATTTTACTGATGGGAAGACGGGTAAACCGACTAAGGGTTTATTTGTCAGCTTGCCGAAAGCGGAGGCACAATTAGATAAACTTATAATAGTCAAAGGTAAACCTTATAGGCAGGGAAACAAAATTATTACTCCGCTAAGTTATAAACTTGTGCCATACGGTATTCTTATAGATTCAAAGCAGTTTTCAGATATTGTTAAACAGCGCTTACAGTTAGGCAAGATGACCATGGATCTAAAGGCCCAAAACCAGGTAAACAATATCATAAATGCGAATTACGGCGGTGATTGGGATGCGTTTATAAATGATAAAACTCCAAAGGGCTCAGAAATAGCTGCACGGATCCAAGACGTATTATATATGAATCAGAAACAAGAAGGGCAAAGTGGATTTTATAAGAACGGTCTTAAATATGTTGGAGGAACTTTAGCAATTACTGGCGGCGTTTTAGCGTTTGGTTTAGGACTTATTTGTGATGTTTCGGTAGTAGCGTCTCCTTTGGGGGTTGCTTTAAATACGTTAGGCGTTGCTATGATGGCATCAGGCGCCGCAATGTTTGCTGCGGATTATCAAATACATAATCCCGATAGCGCATTTTCCCAAAATGAAATTACACGGTTCTTTTTGTACAATGATCCTCGCAACCCAACCCTTTGGGAAACTGCATTAATTGGATTGCCTATTCCTTTTATAGGAGAAGGTGCATCGATATTAGTTAGAGGTGCAGTGAGGGGAGCAGTTAAATTGGCGGCTGTTCAGATGATTAAGACCGGGACAGAAAACATTATCGGTAGGTGGGGAGTTAGATTAGCGACTAATATCGCGGTAAGAGAGGTATTGGGTACTTCAGCAAAAGTAGGATTAAAGCAGGGAATTATAGAAGCAGCCAAATCAATTATACAAAATCCTATAAAGAATACGGTAAAGCCGTTTACAAAGTTTGGGTTAGAAGAAATCGTTCCTCGTCTTACGGGCTATTCTTTGGTGTCGGGTGCTGTATTAGATGTTAAAGGTATGGGGCTTAAAGCGGGTGATAATACACCATGGGGGTTATTTAAAGCTATCAGCCAAAACTCTTGGTCAATGGTAGCAGGTGCCTGGTATGCATCTCCATATTTTGGTAATAATCAGGTAAAAGCAGATTATTATGCGCAGAGGCATTTGGATGCTTCTCAAATTCAGACAAGCATTTTAAACGAATGGAAAAATGCTATTCCGAATATTCCGGTTATTTCACAAATTGCAGAAACAGCCATGCATGGTTTTAGCGCTTTAACAGGGTTTGCGCAATTTGCTCCTAATGCAGCTTATTCGATGGCGCATTATGGAACTCTTCGCGGAAGTATTTCCTCAGCATTTGCAATGGCAGAATATCTGGCAAATGTATTTATTGATATGCCATTACATACCATCGAATCATTGATTGCTTCTAGGCTATACACTGGAAATATGCAGTCAGGTATATTTAGACAGGGAACTGGTTTGAAATGGCTCATGCGGACATTTGGTGCAGATAGTGATTTAATGAATCGTATTATGAAATCATTGGGAGCAAAAGAACGTCTTTGGGATTATTTACATCCAGAAGGTGGTACTTCTATTTATGGAAAAGATGGCGAATTTGCAGGTTTATGGGATCTTATTCCAAATTTATTACTTACAGTTGTGCCTCATGTTGAAGCAGGTAAAGCCAAAAGAGAATCAGAAGTTTTAGCTGAAGCTAAAGTATTAAAAGAAGAATCTCATATAAAGAACCCGATCGATCCCACAGTTAATTTAAATAGCCGTACAGCTATGGCGCAAGTAGTTGGAAAGCTTGGCGAAATCGTGCTTGCTCCGGTGCATACAATAACCAGTCTTCTTAATCAGCCTCTTAAAGTTTTTGAGGCAGTCGGTTATCTTTTAGCTGGAGGTAATTTTAAGAAGGGGTTAAAAGAAGCATATTTACCTGCGCGCTTAATTAGAGATTCTATGCCTTTGGTGGGTAATATGATAGCGGATGAATATCAATACGGAAGTAATATAAAAGAAGCAGCCAAAGATTACTATGGGAAGAAGGGTTTTGAAAGTCTCGAGGTTAGATTATCTAGAGTTAAGTTAGCTTTTGGTGATAACTCTGCAAAAATTAGCTACAAAGGCGGAGAAGCCGAGATTAATATTCAAGGTAACAAGGTATTCGCAGGCGAAAAAAGCGCATTTACTCCGGATGCAAAAGGAGAAAAAAGGGCCCTGCGGATAACTAACGAAGAAACCAATGGTAACGGGATAAAGATTATTGAAGTTCGAGAAGATGTAGAAGCAACCAGAAGATTAAATAGCGAGAAAGAAGAAAATTCATACACTCATGATAAGGTGAGCCGCGTCAAGGAACAGATTGCGCGGGAGCAGGAAAATCTGAACCAGTTAAAAGATGAATTAGATAACCTTGGAGATGATCTGGGAGCCAATGACCGTCAGCTTACAAACCAGGCCAAGAGTCTTGAAAATGGTATTAAAGAAACTGAAAAGAGGATAGAGGGTCTGGAAGCGAAGCTTAAGGATAAGGATCAAGAGCAAGATAGATATGTGGCTCTTCTCCCTGATGGGAAAATAATAAGCGGTGATAGAGGCTATTCCTTAGAAGCGTTAGATTATCAGATTAAACTAAATGAAAGGATTTCAGAATTACGCCGTTATTCTCCCGAAACCGTAATTGGCCAATATTTACAAAAAGATTCAACAGATATAGATAGATTTGCTGCGGCAGCTGTCCTCTTAGAAAAATTAGCTGTTCTTTCCAAGAGCGACTATGAAATTTTTGCACGGATAGCATATCTACTTGAAAATCTTGAAAATAAGACTATCTCAGATCACAGCGATAAATTGGAGAGTTTATTAAATGAAGTAAAGGCATTGGCAGAAAACCGTTCTTCTTTGCGCAATAAAATATTCAATCGCGTGGAAGCAAAAGAAATTATAGGGAGAATAGATAATAAATTAAATGATTTTAACATGAGCATATGGAAAGATTTCATAAGTACTCACCCTAAATATAAATACTGGAACTGGGCGTTAAAAATAAAAGTAATTGATTTAGCAGTTGCAATGGGCTTTTTACCAAAAGATACTGCTGCTGCATTTGTTAAGGATAACTATGACATATTAACTCCGGGTGGGAAAGTCCTTGAGTATGATGCTTGGAGTAAAATTAGCTGGGATAAGGCAGAAAAAGAATTTGCTACAGGTGATTCAAATCTTGGAGGGGTAGTAAACGCCCTTAATGAATTGACAAGAAAAGATAGTGAAGGTAACAACCGTAAATTAAGCGAGGCCTTTGAGGAGTTGTTTAATAATTTCAAGAATAGCGACGAGTCTAAAGATTTCAGAAAAAAACAGGTTCCCTTGATCTTGATGTCTCTCTTCCATCCGAATCTCTTGATTTCCGCCGATACCAATTTCGGGAAAACTACAGTAGTTAGGCCTATGGCAGAGCTTTTGTCGCATTGGTTAGGATTGCCCGGGGTTTCTTTATACCGCAGTTTAGACTCTTCCAAAGGTGCTTTTAAAGATACTGCCAAGTTGTTAAGAATTAATGAAGTTTCTTTTAATGCAAATGGTATTACAGAATTAACAGGAAAAATTGCAGGTAAAGAAATTAAGATAGCTCATCTTGATTCGCGAGCCATTTTAGAAGGAGAAAGTATTAAAGGTATACCGGAGGATGCTACGGTATATATTGATATCCATACCTTGGATAACATTAAGATGCGTTCGGCTCATGAAAATAAAGGTGATTATACTGGTTTATTTAATAAATTATCAGCTATGAGATTATGGGGTGATGAAGTTCAGGATATTTCTGGCAGCGCGCATTTAATAGTCGGTCTTGAGCGCAAAGGAATCACAGATTTACCAAAATGGAACAAAGCCACAGAAAATGTTGTCGCGGTGCTTGAAAAGCTTAACGAAACGCTTAACGAAGGAAAAAGCTGGAAGGAAGAAAATTTATTTAATCAATTAAAAGATAAAGAATATTTTGATGAATATGGCAACGCTCAGGCAAAGTTTAAAGAGCTGTTTAATAGTAAAGAACTTGCCTATGAAGAAAGAGCGCTTTTAAATGCTTTTGGTAAAGCTTTGCAGATGATGTCAAAAGGTGAAAATGGTTATTATATAAAGGAAAACGGAGAACCTGGAGTTATGCATGGTGCAAGCAAGGCTCCTGATATGTATTGGAGTGGTGAGGCAAACGCGATTGCCCGCTGGGTGACTATTTATAAAATAGAAGGAAAGCTTTTTGGCGGTGAAATGAAAATTGCAGAAATTGTAGAAAAAGTGCAGTTAAGCCCTGAATCAATTAGGGTAACTCCGCTGGGCGTAGTTGATGCTTTTGCTGCAAAGACATTCTTCAGCGCAACTCCTGAACGCTCCCGTTATTGGGGAGAATTAATGGGGTTAAAAGAAATAGATGCTAGGACTGATGCAGGAATTAAAAATTGGCTCCAGACAAAATCTAAAGAATGGATAAATAGAGTTTATGAAAACGGCCATTTTAAATCCGAAGCAAGTTTAGTTGAGTTATTAGGAAAAAATATGCCTGATGGCTCCGTAGTGTTTGTAACTATTAATAAAGGCCATCAAGATATGATTGTTGGAGATATTTTTGCAAAAGCGGGTGACAGGCCTGTTTACGTAGGAATTGAATCAAAAGAAGTAACTGAAAACGGGAAAACAAAAACAGCAGAATTCAAGCTTCACAGTGACTCAATGGAAAAGTATCTTACAAAAGAAGAGTTGATGGAGAAGATGAGAGAAGAAAAGATAGTCGTTATTCTGGATAAAGAAAAACAAGTCGGTTACAACATGGATTTCAAGACCCTTGATAAACAAAACTTGCGCGATTTAACATACGTTACGGTTATTGATAGCAAGACAACTTTGACTGAACTTTGGCATGGTAAAGAGAGGAATCGTAATGAAAAAGAGCGTTTAGAACAATATGAATCTAAAGAACAACTTTGGGTTGTTGGTGGCGAATTCAGCAAAGAAGAAATATTCAATATCATTTCCCGTAATGAAAAATTAGCACAGAATGAAGCAGAGCTACGTGCTCTTCTTGATTCTGCTCATGAAGGTGTGATTAATCGTTTGGATAGATTAGTAAAAATTGCCCCTGAAACAAGAAATGAAATTTTAAGGATACGTAAAGAACTTCAAAGCCAATTTAAAGAAGATGCGTTTATAGGGCCGAGAGAACAAGGAAAGACTTTAGATGCTTTGCGTAGAGGCTTGGCAAGTGAGGCTCAGCGTTTTGAAGAAGTAATGTGTGAGAATATGAAGGTTCTTACTTTTGAGCAAAAAGCAAAGGTAAATAAATGGCTTAAGGCAGATAGCGCGATAAGAGAGCATGTATTGAATTTAAAAGGCAAAGATGCCGGATTTGTCAATGCAGCTGCGGAAGTATTTGGTTGGGCAAAGTTGGATTTTGCTGATATTGTTAAGCTAATCGAAAATAAATATCGAGCCGAAGAGCTAGAAGGCAAAGAGTTGCCGCAAAATACCCCGGTTGACCCAAATAAATTAGCGGCAGAAATTGCGACGCAGGTCCTAGCCGATGCTGAAGCTGCTAAAGGTGAAGCTAAAACAGAAGAAATAAATAACAGCAACACAGACCAGACCAAAGTTTCCACTGGTAGCACAACTCGTAGGATTTTTAGGAATGCGTCATTGCTTATTTTAGGTATGGCTCCGGCAACCGTTGCTCCAGGTGGCATAAATAATAATGATGACAAAAGGAGAAAAGAAACTTCGCCTAAAGAGTTGATTAACGCAATTTACAATGGGCTTATTGAAAAAGGTTATACGCGTGAAACTGCTAAAGCGATGAAGGCGCATTTGATTTCCAAATCAAGAGAAGCAGGAATAACTAATCAAGCTTCCGACATTTATTCAGGAACAAGAGGATTACTTTGGGCAATCGGAGGAGCAGCTTGGAATTTTAGGAAGAACGATGAAGATAAATTAGATTTTATGCAGAGATGGGCGCAGGAAACAAAATTAGCCGGAATCAAAGGTGCTTATTTCACTGATAAAGGTGAAATGTTTATTCATTTGCTTAAACAAATGAGCCAGATTTCAGACGGTTCAGCTGACTTAGAAAAAGGATTAGAGGCTTTGATTTATGCGGTTGCTGAAAAAGGCGGCAATGAAGCTGTCAATAAGGCGGCTAGCTATCTCTTGCAGAATAAAATTAATTCCACGCATCCTTTCTGGCTTGCTTTGAATGCGGTTAAAGAATTTGGCAGTTTAGACCTGTCCGAAACTGGTTCGCACAAAACAGATAAATTTATTAAAGAACTTGATGTCACTGATGCGGATGGAAAAATAGCCGTAACAATGTTCATCAACGATAATGAATTAGAGGATGGAAAAGGTTATTTAACTCTTGAAGGATGCTTGTTGTTAAAGAAACTTGGCCAGGTTTGGGATATTGCAAAAGACCAAGGCGCGGCTATTGAAGGCCTTTTGGCAGAAGTTGATAACGCATACGATAAAACCGGTTTTGAAGGCGCGGTTAAGTTTTTAGCAGCATTAGAAAATGTTGTAAAGACTCATCCGGAGAAGTTAGCGGAATTAAAGGATTTTGCTGATTTTGATAATATGGGCGAGAACGAATTCGTTTATCGCCTTGCAAACCTGATTGTTGAAAATCGTGTTGATTTGAATATGGCGATTGAAGTAGCTAAGGCTATGGATAAAGATGTAATTAAGGCAACCTACATATCTGGAGTTAGGGATTTAACTTCTGAAAAAGATATTCCGGCGTTTGTCCTCTCCAGAATAGACCTTAGCAAAGATGGCGCAGAAGATTTATATAATAAATTACAGAAAGTCGGAGGTAAATTTATCCATAGAAATGACAAAGTTCAGGCGTTATCATCCGAACTTAACTATGAGAAGAGCTTTGTTAAGGCTGTGGCTAAAAATATGCGCCTTAGTTTTAATCAGTGGCTTTTAAACAGAGCTGAACCGAAGATAGGCGCATTAGAAGGTGATAATTTCGAAGCTTTAGCTAAAGTATTCGGCTTAAGCCAGGCTAATATCGAAGGAATCAATGCCTTTAATATAAAGATCGAAGAGAAGAAGTATGCTGATATTAACGAAAAGAAGGTTTATATCGAAGATACAAAGGTTGACCATTCAAATAGCAGGGCTTTAAGAAAGGCGAAGGTTTCTGATTTTAAGACAGTCGGCGCTGCTGCAGAATATCTTGCAAAGATGAGATTTAATCTTCCTTTGATCGGTAAGTTTTATTACGGAGTGCCAAAATATATCGGCCAGAATGCCAAGATAATTGAAAATTTCCGCAAGAATAACGAATTGACTGCGGAGAAACTAGAAGATATTACAGCCAGCGTAGAAGCAGGCTTAACCAAGGAAGCCGGGCTTGAGGCAGCAACTGATGCGGTCAAGGAAACAGCCAAAAAGATCGCCTTTACCCTGGTTTTCAACGGCTGGTCTAAAGAGGCGGAACTTGGTTTCACCATGTATCATAGCATAATGAAAAATTTGAAAGATGAGAAAGCGCCTGCTTCAGATATCAGCAAATATACGGTTAATGATTTTGTAACTTGGGAGATGCCGGTAGCAGAAATAGTCAATGCTTTTGTAGGGACTAAAGGCAAAGAAGGCAAATTTACTATTGAAGAGTTAGCTAAGATTTTGGCAGCGGGCGTAGAAGGAATTGATGGGGCTGATGATGAAGAAACAGTAAAAGCCAATATTGCAGAAATAGAGAGCGCTTTTGAAAGGAATCAAGACTTAGAAGAAAATGATGATGTTTTTGAAAGCTACGACGCATTTATGGATAGCCAAAAAATAGGAATTTTAAAAGAAGAAAAGCTTCCTGTAGCTCAGTTTAAGGCTATGTTCACAAATGAAGCAGGCGAAAGTTTCTGGTCTGATATTCCTCAGAGAAATCTACTGATGAATAAACTCAGCCAGCGCGTTGAGCTTTATGAAGCTTTATTTACAGCAGAAAATAATAGAATATTGTCAAAAATTGAAGCTTTAGGAGATAAATTGCTTGAGTTAGAATCTCAACCGATAGATGCGCAAAATAAAAATGATATAGCAGGACTCATGAGGCTATATCAATATTTAGAGGAAAAGCGGTTAGCTTTAGAAGAGCAGAACCTTACCTATCCTGCAAAACTAAATAAAATGGTTGAAGCTGATAATAGAATCAACAATCTTCCCAATAGTTTAGTTGAAGAAGTAAAGGCTGAAATTAAAGATGCAGAATTAGAGATTGAAAATCTTTTTGCAGAGAACTGGGAAAAAGAGCTGGAAGATATTTCTTATGGGAATATAAATTATGCTTCTGACTATGCTCAAACAACAATGGTTAAAGAAGCCGAATCAAAGGTTGAGGAAGGGAAAATCAAGTTAGGATCAGCACAGAAAACTAGCAGAATGCTGCAAGGTTTAATTCCCGGTTCAGCCAGAATTGAAGAGTATAAAGAAGCAATTAAAAATGAAGAGAAAACCCAGAAAGTTTTAAGTGATGAACTTGCCGAACTTAGAAAAGGAACTTTTGCAACAAGCGATAAGGAACTCAAAACAGATGTTAAAGCTGCTGAAAAAGATATTGAAAGAATAAAGAAAAATATTAAAGATGCAATCAAAACAGCTGCCAAATTAGAGAAAAAAGAAGATAAGTTCGGGAAAAAGCCGGTAAGAACAGAAGAAGGCGCTTTAAAGAGAGAATTAGCCAGTATTTCTAATGAATTAAAAGCATTAGATAGGGAATTAGAAACTGCTAAAAAATCCTTAACTGATTCTAAAGTTAAACTTAATCAGATTGAATCAGCAAAATCCGACCTTAAAGCAGCAGAGAAAAATGTTAAAAAAGCGCATAACACAGTGTTTGCAAGGGCCAATGAATTAGATAAGTTAAATGCCGAGTTAGCAGAATTAAATGCGAAATTAAATCAAGAAAATAATTTTGAAATTCGCACTGTAGAAGTAGTTTCCGCAGAGAAAAATAAATTAGAAAATAGAATCAATGAACTGGAAGCTAAAAAAGCAGGCTTAGAAAAACAGAGTATCCATGCGGCAGAAAAGGTATTGGAGGCAGCCGAAGCAAATTATAATGAAATTAAAGATGAAGATATGGCTGCTTTGAAATTAGAAATTAGAGAAGTGGAAAGCAAAATAAACGCTATCGAAGAAAAGAAAATAAGCAATGCCAGCGAAACAGAAACAATCCAGGGATTAATTAGCCCTGTTGCGCAAAAGCAAGAAACAATTCAAGAGCAGAAGGAAAAAGATGCCGATGTTTTATCAGGCTTAAAGATTGAATTAAAAGATGCAGAAGATAATCTTGCCAAAATGAATGCTTGGGAAGATCTTGCCCAGCGCAAGGTAACTACAGATTCAATAGCAGCAAAGGAAGAAGCACTGCAGGAAATTAATGATAAGATCAGCAAAAATAATATACTTGTTAAATTCGAAGAAACCAGGGCGCAAGTTGCTTCTTATAAAGAATTTATGGCAGCCGGCTATTGGAATTTATCTAAAGAAGCCGCTGAATTGTATCTGGAATTTAGCGAAGGATTAAATGATTACAGCAATAATCTGGCCTTAGCCAGCAAAGAAGAGCTTGATGCTATTATCAGCGCTTTAGAAAACAATCAGGTAAAAGACCTCGGGTTCTGCGGAGTAAAAGCAGCCGCTGAAGTAGCAAAAACAGATCCTTATGATTTTGCGGCAATGTTCGGTTTTAACCGCGAGGAAGCAATAGTTACCGGATTTATCAATAGAATCATGGCTAAAGCCACCAATGGCAAAAGAGCTGAACTGACTAACGGTTCTGCGATCTCTGATGCGGATATTGTTTCAGTCAGGAACGGTTATAGATATACCATCAATAATGCAGCTGAATTAGAAGCTTTAAAAGATGCAGAAACCCAGCCTTTTATTGCCCATCTTAACAGGAACGGCAGCAATGACGGGCATTTTGCAGTAGTGTTATTCGGTAAAAACGGTAATAAAAATGATGTAGTAGTAATTAATGGTAAACCTACTGCAATAACAATGAAAGAATTCGAGAAAAAATTCTTCGGCGCAAACGGCAAAGGTTATCTTATTGCCGCAAGAAAGCCGGTAAATAGTTTGGCTTTAACTGCTCCGGAAGAGGTTGTTGTCGGTAATAGCGAGTTAGCCATAGATTGGAAAGCCGTTACTCAGGAAGATGGCACTGAGAAAGACGTTATTACCAAGATTTACGAAGATTCATTTGTAGCCGAGAAGAAATTGACCCCGGAAGGTAAAAATATTATTAAGGGTTTAAGGCTTACCAAGAATGAAGCTAAGAATATTTTTGATTTAAATGAAGAGGATGCCTTAAAGGTTGCAAATCCTGCGCGTAAGCAAGAACAGATGCCGAAAATAAGTTCTTTAGTAGCTCCTGTAATCGGCAATATTGTAGGATTATTTACAATTAAAAGCGCTGTAGCTGCTTTAAGCGCATTAATCGGCTGGCCTGCTTTTATAGTAACGGCGGGAATGATTGCTTTATATGCAGCCCTGCCTTTTATACAACAAAAATTGAATCAAAATCAAAATGCCAATAATAAAGTTTCTAAGGTTGATTTGGCTATTAATACTATTGGAACTGCGATTGCAGCAGGGCTTTGTTTCGGAACTCCCACGGGAGTAGTTGCGATCCCGGCAATGGGTATTGTAAGCGCAGTTGCCAAGCACGTTGTAAATAGCAAAGTTAACCTTGGTACTTTAGAAAGAGTCGAAAACAAAATCGACAAAACTTTAAAAGGTAAATTTGATTCAACCTCATTGAAGTTTGGCCAAATAAGCGGGATACCGGTTAAGGCGCATTGGAGCGCTTTACCGTTGGCTGTGGTAGTAGGATTATCAGCATACGAGAAATTTGGCCTGGCCGGTGCGGTGATTGCTCCGGTAGGCTTGGCTGCTTCTATCCTGGCGCATGAATTTGGCCATGCGCTTGTTGCCCGGAGAAATGGGATAAAGGTTAATGATATTACACTTTTTGGCTTAGGCGGAAAAGCTAATGTAGCAAATTTAGAAAAACTTTCTGCTAAAGATGAAGCCAAGGTGGCGATAGCAGGGCCGTTAGTCAGCGCTGCGATAGCTTTGGCAGGGGCATTTTCCGGGCTTAATATATTAACACCGGATAGCGTGCTTGGATATGTTGCGGCAGCGAATGCAGCTATGGGCATTTTCAACCTTCTTCCGGCGTTCCCAATGGACGGCGGAAGGGTTTTACGCTCTACATTTAAGGCTTTCTTAAGCGATAAAAAAGCAGAGACAGCTTCTTCTTATGTTGCAAAAACCATAAGCGCCGGAATGGTAGGGGTAGGCGCTATAGCAGTTGCATCCGGCATATTCGGTGTTTCTATTCCTGAATTAACCCTTCCTATAATTGGCAATATTCTTGGAATTTCAGGAGGAGCTTCTATTGCATTGATAGGCGGGTATATCTTTACGCAAAGCGATAAAGAGAATAACGGGTTTAATGCAGGATTCAACTTATTGAAAAACAAGAAGCAAGGCCTCGGCGCGGTTATATTATCAAAATCAACCCAAACAGAAGTAGATAACAATCAGTTAGATTTAGGTGAACCCGTAAAACCTGCCCAAAGTATTACAATTAGTAATGAAGAGGCAGCAAAAGAAGAAACCTCCTTTGATATCTTTGGTATTGCTCCTATGGCAGCGATGCCTTTATTTAGCGCCTCTCCGGAAGTTATGATTACTACTGCCGTAGTTACAGCTATAGCTGCAGTTGTGGCGAGTCATTATTTAAAAGCAGCAAAATTGGAATCAACCCAGGAAGAATTAGGCAATGAAGTAAATGCCCCTGTTTTTATCAGAGATAATAAAATAACTGAGTTTACCATACTCATTAAAGATTATTTTAATGAAATTATGGCAGCCAAGGAAATAAGTTCTGATGTAAAAGAATCTGTTGCCAAAAATTTAGAAGAATTCGGCTTAATTGATGCTGCGCAGGCTGCTAGAGAAGCAAGAGTAGTGGCTGCTGACGAAGGCTTAGTTAAGGCGGTAAATAATTATGAACAAAAATATAGTTGTAAAGTTTATGCTCTGAACTTTAAATCCGGCAACAAAAATACCATAATCGTAATTGATCCTGCAGAAATTGAAGAATCTCTTGCGCATGAAGCAATCGGTATTTCATTAGAAGGTAAAGGGATAGACGGAGAGCAAATACATAATATATCTGAGGCAATTACTAACGGCCTTTTCGAAACAGAGCTCCCTGTTGCGAGCAACTTTTGCATCTCGGCCATGTCTTTGCTGCCTTTTGCTGATGCATTGCCTCCGGAAGCACGTGCGATTGCCGTAGCAGTAATTGCAGTTGCTGCCATAGCAATAAATTATTCAAAGATCCTGAATAAAATTAATCAAGTTGGTTCAGTGGTGTTAGCGTTAATGACCCAAAAAATACAGTTTGTTACAGCAGGAATAGAACAAAAGGCGTTAGAAGCCAAAGAAGCGGTCGCGGATCTTAGTAAGGCCTTTAGGTTGAATTTGCCTCTCGGCCCGCCAAGCAGTTCTAATACCTTACCTTTAATTTTAGGGTTATCTGCTACAGTGTTGGCTTTGTTGGGCAATCATCCTGTTGATTCTTCACTTGGGTTGCTATTAGCCGCGGCTTCTGTTTCCTTTGCGCCGGATTCTGATGACAACAACGGAACTGAAGATCAGCTTACTACGGCTGAGGAGACAATAAAGAATCTTGTCGCTTCCGGAGATGAACTTTTTAAAACTCATCCCAAAGTAAGTAAAGACGCCTATGTCTCTGCTTATGATATCTTAATGGAAAATACTTATCTCTATAGCAAGAATTCTGAATTAGTTCTTGATGTAGTTGAGCGTGTTTATTCAGTTGATAGTAGTTTGTTAGATAATACATTAAAAGAATTAATGCTTAAGCGCGATAATCTATTTCTGGATTTGATGTTTTCTAACAGGAAAAATATTGATGATAAAGGCGGTGTATCTGAATATGTTATGCGCGAGTGGTTAGAAGGCAGTATGGATTCTGAATTAGAAACGATATTTGCTCAAGAAACAACCAATAATAAAGTATTACAGGTAATTAATAATTATATAAATAATATAAAAGAGCGGTTAGCTTATCGCAATTTTGAAAAATTAGATAGCCAAGAACATATTAGTGCAGCAACCCAAGACGCTATAGGCCAGCTTATAGATGGTAACATTAATGGCGATGTTAATCTTTTGAATAATGCAGCTCATCTTGCTGAGATCAACAGGAAGGCAGAAATTGCGGTAATAAGCGAAGACTTTAGCTTTCTTGAGAAGGCTAAACTTAATTTTATATGGGAATTAGGTAGGGTTAAGAATTTTGTTAATCAATCTATTTGGCGCGCATTTGGTGGGGTAGTTCCGGAAAGATTGAAGCAGGCAATTGAATCTTCGATAAAAGTGTGGGTAGTCAGCAATAATAAATTTGAAGGTTTACCAGTAGAAACTCAAAAAGAGCTCATCAAAGTCATAGAGAATTATTTAGGAGATATTAAGAATTTTGTATATGTAGAAAATTTAAAGGATCCTTCAAATATCCGTGGCCCCCCAGCTGTTTTTATAGAAATTTCTGATAATGATGTTAAGGTGTATATTGACAAAGATGACCTTGAATTTATCCTTGCCCAAGAAGACCCTGTTCGCATTATTAATGAAATTCTTGGCCATGAAAAGAAGCATTTAGAAGTACAAGGATTTATTAATAAGTATAAAATAGGCATTTCTGAAGATTTAGAAGAGATATTTGTAAATCTTGTATGCCCTGCTAGCTATACCAAGAAGATTTTCTCTGAATATCGGTGTTTTTGGAATACAGCTCAAAAACTCGAAACAGCCGGGACAAAAGGAAAAGAAGGTTATATAGAAATTAAAGGCGGCTATAAAGTAAGTCCGGTCAAGATTTACGTAGCTTCTAAGAAAACAGATATTGATAATTTTGAATATACTAGTGATGGAAATGATATTTGGGTGCGCAATCTAGTTAATGATAAGGTGCTTTGGCTTACCATTAATAGCAATGAAGAAATAGCAAGAAGTATTGTTAGAAGTGAAGATGTTAAGGCTTTGCTTTTTATAAGTATGGACAGAAAACAGCATAAGCTTTATGCGGTAAGAGAAAATGCATTAGGAACAGATGGTAAAACTTTGAATATCAAGCTGCATGAATTAACACAATACGCCGCTGTGAGAGATTTCTATAAAGAAGGTAAGGCTCCTAGTTCAGCTTCTGGCAATAGCTCCAATAGCTCATCTTCACAGGGGCAGGCTAACGGAAATAGCGGAGCAGGGCTTTTAGCGGTACCTGTGGTTAAAACAAGGAAAATATCGGCTTTGAATTTAGGGTTTGCCGGTGTATTTGGGCAATTAGGGGTTTTTGGTATTATCGAGAAAATTAAAATGTTCCTGGCACAGATTTTTAAGAAGAGATCCAAGAATTCAAAGAAAGAATTAGAAGCGCTTGATCAGAGCGATACAGGCGATGTCTCTTTAAGCTCGAGTTCTGAGTGGATAGCATTTAGAGCCATAGCAGAAGAAAAATATGGGATAACACTTGTAACCACTGGAATAAATGCAACATATTCCAAAGATTCCGGTGCGCCTTTATCAGATAGAATGAGTTCTGTCAAAACAACAGTAGTCGGTAAGGTTGCGACTGCAGCCGTGTTTGTATTATTAATAGCGAATTACTTATTGCCGATGACAACCGGCCCTCCGGAAGGAAATTCTAATATTTCTGCAAAAGTTTCCTTCCTCGAAGCAAAAATATCCGTAATATCTTCCAATTTAATATCTGTAGCGCAAATCGCAAAGTTAATTAATGAGTTGCCGTCCGTCATATCGACCGTGGCAGGTATGATTTTGACCAAGACGGCAGCTCGTAAATTTTTAACAACGCTAATAGTCCCGCTTACCGTGGCAGGTGGTGTGGCTATCTTAGCGACAATTGCTTCGGAAAGCTCCTCGGCCCTCCTCCAGGGACTGACCACCGGGTGGCTTTCCGAGCAATTGAAATTATTAGGAGGTGTACCATGTGTAGGATTAATTTCAGTGAGCTCTACTTCGAGCACATCGTCGTTTTTAACCAGGAAGATAGCATCTTTGCTTGCTGCCGTGAAAATGGCTCTGGAAAAACTCGTTTATTCCTTGCGTTTGGCACAGGACGCATTTATACGCGTAATGGAATCGCTGAAAGCTGGGAAATTCTCAATGACCAGGAAGCCGGGTTTATTCGCGGTGAAATCGACAGAAAACTCGACCAGCGCAATATCGCAATCTACAAATTCAACGGATCCTCTGAAGCAGTTACCGGGCAGCCTGTTCCGCTTAATTAAACAACCGGCATTTATCGCAACTGTGGCAAGTTTTGTATTTGGACTTATGATACTGCCGCAAAAATCACCGCTATTTATCGGCGAACTTGCCGGTATTGTGATGATGATGTTTATTCCCGGAATGGCTGCCTTAGCTATTAAAGGAGCATATGATTATCTGATCAAGTACAGAGGCGCCTTAAGAAAGCCGCTTATCTTAAGGCCGATAAACTTGATCAGCTTTGCGTTAATGACAGTTATTTATTCGGTAAACATTATATTTCAGCAGGAGATAGATTTTCCGGAAGGCCACATCCAGGATTTCTTAGGCGTGATTGCGCTTTCTGCAATGATTACCAGCGCAATAGTTTCTACAAAAGAGGATGAAGCAGGCTATAAAGATTTTCTTAAAATTACAAAGGCATCGATTTTAGGCAGCATAGGATTTGCTTTCGGATTTGAGATTTCGCAAGGGCTTGGTTGGGGTAAAGGGATGTTTGATTTATTAGATTTTGCCGCTTATGCCTTAGGCGGCTTGGTTGCCTGGCAGCAAGTTATTGCGCATGTTAGACAGCATTATTTAAAGAGTTCTAAAAAACAAAAACAAACAAGTTTTAATGCAAACGCCATGGCAGTTATGCCTTTAATGATGCCTGGCATTACGCTTGATAACTTAGAAATTTACGCGTTGGTTGCAGTAATTGCAGCCGTAGCTTTAGTTATACGTTATTTAGTGAATAAAGTATCCTCCTCTACCGTGGCAGGTGAGATGGATACTTATGGAACTTCGGAAGGGGCCTCCCCCTCCAGGAGACTGACCACCCCTTCCGGAGTTCCTATTTTAAAAATCTTCGGCTTAGTTGCGCTTGCCGTAGTAATGTTGGGCACATTCTCAGCAACTCCGGCTTTAGCAGCTGATGCAGCAGCGTTTAAAGTTAATTTAACTTCTATTAGCGCTTACAAAGCTTATGTAGTACCGGCGTTTTTTGCAGTTGCTTTTGCAGCGATTGCTTTAGCAAAACGCAAGATAATCTCAGAGTATAGAAATATAACACGTATTACTTTAAAGAAGGGTATCTGGGTTAATATTCAAATTATCTATGGAGCGTTCATTGAAGAGTCGTTATTTAAAAAGGCCTTAGATCTTATTTCGTTAGCAGGGATCAGCGCATTGGCGTATATAATTAGCAGCATTTCTCCGGTTAGTGCCAATGAGTTAGCTCAGGTAATTGGAGCGTTCTTATTGAGGAATGCTCCTTACATGGTAGCTCCGGTAGCAGCAGTAATTATATTAAAAGCTTTATTATCCAGATCTAATGAACATCCGGCGGTAATATTCATTGCTACCTTAGGAAAAATCGTAGTTGGATTAGTTCATTCTGTGCTCATAGCAGCAGAAGAATTTACCTATATAGCAGCTACAAATGCTTTCAAAGTTATCTTCAATCTGTGTGGCGCGCTTTCACTTATTGCGATCATCAATCATTTTGACGTTTCTCTGTGGATTTTAGGGATATCCGCTTCTGTGATCATTGTCGTATATGCCGCCGGAAGATTCGGCAATATAAAAACCATAGGATTCTTCAAGAGTATTTTTGCAAAATTATTTTATACAGCCATAGCGCTTTCTATTTTTGCTCAGGGATTTAATTTGGCATTATTATCCAATATAGAATTTATTCAGAAGCATGCTTTAGCCGGTTATGCCTGTGAGTTCTTAAACGGAAATTTAAAAACACTCTTACGCGAGGAAGAAGAAACAGAAGAAGACGCTTATGTGGGCATAGAAGACAGCGATCCGGTTGAATTTAAAGACGGCTCTTCAAGCAAAAAAACCAAAACCCCCAAAGTAACTAACCTTAAAGCGAATAATCGCATTGCCGGTTTCTTAAAGAGTAAGCTCGTTGCTCCTTTTGGTAAGCCGATGAAAGATCTTAGCGTTATGCCTACTGTTATTTCTCCTATCAAAGGTGAAATTGAGATCCGTATGGAAATTACTTCCGGATTAGGTTACTTCGAGGCTTTACGCCGCGGCGTCTTCAATCATAATGGTTTTGATATTCTTTGTATAGCAGGTGAAAGTATCTACGCTCCGGTGGGCGGGGTTGCTACGGTAAGAAAAGGAAAACTGGAAGGTTTATATATAGTGATTACTGCCGATAATGACTTTAAATATACCATTATGCATTTAGGGAAAATGGCAGAAGGCTTGAAAGTGGGCAAAAATTACAGAATTGAAGCGGGCCAGCTTATTGGTTATGCCGCAAAGAGTAAACTAGATCCTAACATCGGTAATGCTATCGGAACCGAGATACATATTCATTTTTCAGTGAAAGTGCCGAATAATTTTAAGAATAATCATATACCTTCAGAGTTGTGTATAGATTCCAGGGAAGCAGGGTATTCCTTTATTGATCCGCGCCTCGTGCTTGCTCCGGAAGAGTTTGCTAATCCGGAGTGGGTGGATGCGCGTTATCCCGCCAATACCTATTATTCAATTGAAGGCGGTTATGTGCGCGATTTACCAATATTAGTCCCAGGGTTGAAAACAGCCACAGTTACTAAAGGCATAGTTTATGCCAAAAGCGTCCGTTACAGTAAAGATTCCAGAGGCGAATATGTGATGTTTGAAATAGATAATGGGAAATTTGTCACTGCTTATGTCAAATATGCCAACGGAAAGTCTTATCTTAAAGCAGAGCGGGAAGATGTGTTCAGGTCCTGGATGGTAGCAAATATGATATTTGAAGTCTTATTGGATCCTGCGATTTGGAATATAAAAAATGAAGAAGAGCGCACTGCCATGTTTGCCCGTGCCGCAGATAATGTCAGCTGGACCGTAGAAAACCGTCGCGCAGCCAAAGCTTATCCTGACCTTTATACCTATGTTATCACTGCGCTTGACCAATTTAGCTGGGTAGGTCATGGCAACTCCGATATGAAGTTTGTGGTGAACATGCTTAAGAAAGGTTATACGATTGAAGACGCTATCGATGGGTTGATCAAAAAAGGAAGAAGTTCGCGTTATGAAACCGCACGTATAATCGCTAACGAAAGATTTAATAAATTTATCTCCGGAGAAACCAAGAATACTATCGGAACAAAGGCTTATTATTATCAGAATGCGGAAGCAGTAAATAATGGTTACCTGCGGGTGGTAGTTTTTGATAAGGAAGGTGAGATTAAGGATAACGAAGAGATTAAAAAAGGCGATAAGGGTTATATAAACCTGAGAAACGGGAAAACCATAATCGCTACAACGAAAAAAGTTGAGATTATGGGCAAAGAAGGCGCAACCATTTGGTACCGCGTGATAGGCCCTGCTAAAAAGGTGAGTATGGCGCGTATAACAACTAAAGTGGCGAATTTGTTGGTATGCGGCATACGTCCGCCGCAGGCTGTGACTATCGTGCCGGTGGTTACGGGCGAAGGCAAGGAAAGGGATTTTAAATTAGTCGGGCAGGCTAAAGGTATAAGCATAAGGAAAATTGCAAATAAAGATAATGAAAAGGTGATTTTAAAAGGCGATTTCGTTGAGGAGCCTTCCGATGAGATTTCTAATGTCCGCTATCTGAAAGTGAGAAATTCAAAAGAAGGTTTAATGGCTGTCAGCGGTTTAAATGCAGATAGCACATTCAAGCAGTCTTTACTTACAATACAATTCAATTTAAGCGAGAAGAGAAATAAATCCAGAGATGAATCCAGAAAAGCATATGCTATGGCGTTTATGGATAAAGCAGAAGAAGATTCTGTCAGCAAGGTGTCTGCTATCGCGTTTATACCTACAGTAAACACAGAATTTGGTTTTGTGGTAGCAGTAGTTGCTGCTGTCGCAATAATCGGGATAATTATCAAGATTTACAAGCATTATAAAGCAGCCAATCCTACCACCTCTTCTGGGGTTTCTGTTTTAAGAAAGATTTCATCATTTGCCGCTAATTTTGCTGCGATGTCCGTGGTCGGGGCAGCCCTTATTTATGCCATAGCTTCATATTATCTGAAGTCATCTAAAATCGCCCAGCCAGATTCAATATTTGGCGTTATAGCTAAAGGATCTGAAATATTTGCTTCTAAATATGGCGTACTCGTTGTTTTAGGATTGATTATTGCGTATGTGGTATTTTCCTATATCTGGAAGAGCTTATCTAAGCTGAATGTAGAACAGGGAGAAAATACCCTGAAAGAAGCCGTGGATAATTGGCTTGAAAATAAAGTTTTTGATGAGAATTTGAAAGATAAACTTCTTAAAAATTTTATTGCTAAACATAATGAAGCACAGGTAGCTGACCAGATGAGAGCTCTTTCCCCGTTATCTTGGTTATATCTTATACCCGTAGTAGGCCCGTTCGCATACAAGTTGACTGTTACAGATAAAAAAGAGAATTTAACAGGCAGGATTATGAGAAGTATATTAGAAATTCCTACCGTGCTTATTCTCTATCAGTTTTTGATGAAGCATTTGTTACGTTTTACCGGCTTATTTTCATCCGCCTATTCCTTTAAATTATCCGATGATGTTATAGATCAATTAATGAAAGCAGCAGGAAAAGAATTAGAGGAAGAAATTAACTTTAGCCGCGCTAAAAAAGCCGTAGCTTCTTTCAAAAACATAATCAGCTTAAAGTTTATCTTAGATTTCTGCGGTTATCAGATAGTTTTATTAGGCCACTTGATAAGAAGAACCGAAAGCCTGATTATAAAAGCATTACTTGCTGTGCTGGTAACTTTCTTTATTATGTCAGGAACATTCTTCTCTTTGATTACTCAAAGATTGCTTATCGGGTTTGTTTCTAAATATATTGCGCCGGTAATTTTAGCATTCTTATTCACGAAAGAACTTCTCGCTACTCCGCTATTTATCGGGATTACCCCTGGTCTTATCTTCAGCAGTTTCATTGTGGTCTTCTTTTTAGGTTTAGGTGGTTTATGGAAGGCAGCAAAAGATAATTTAAGAAAGTATAAAACAGAGGAAGATTACGTTTTAAGTAAATTTTTAGTGGATTCATTCCTGCGGCCAATACCCAACTTATTAGAATATACGGTTTCCATGATGTTGGTTGGCCCGGAAATTAATGCCGCAATAAGTTTGTTCGGGGGAGTGCCGATTGTAGGTGATACCGTTATATTTATGGAAGAGTTTGTTTATGGCGCTAAAGGAACCGAAGGTGTTGGCACGATGATCCTTAATGAAGCTGCTGGTACGTTTATTGGTGGTGCAGAAACAACACTGCCTCCTGTAAATCCCAATGATTTAGCAAAATTGAAAAATATTATCCGTAATAATGGAACAAAAGAAGCCGGCAATTGGTTAAGCAAGATGGATTCAAAACAAGCCCAAGCTTTAGAAACTGCCTTGGCAGAAGAAGCAGTAAAAGATAACGGAGTATCTGCGTTATTATCTAAGACAAAAGAAGCTAAGGATGAAATAGTGCAAGCAAAAGCAGAGAAGGCTTCAACAGACGTGAAAGGTAAAAAGACAAATAATGAGCTTATAAAAATCGGTAAGGAAGATCCTGAAAAATTAGGAAATCTTTTGGCACAAAAAGAATATGCCGGAGTCAGGATTGAAGTATTAAAGGCGATAAAACCGGTTGGTTTCTGGGTGGATTGGGGCCATAAATTAAGCAGATTTGGCTTAGGCGGTATCAAAGAAAATGATGTAATTGCCGTGACTGCGATGAGCAATAAATTAAGCTCTAAAGATATGAGCATATTGTATGAAGATAAAAATTATAGAGGCCGCCAGAATGAATTAATTTTTGCTTTTGCCAAAGAAGACCCGAAAGCCGCAGTAAAATTGCTTCTTGATCAAGAGTTCTTAAATGGCAAAGCAGGAGAGAGGCTCTTAAAGGGAATTTTTGCCAAGGATATTAAAGTTTTTGCGCAGGGAATTGCAGATAATAAAGATGCTTCTAAGATAGTCGAAGCTTATAAAGTCACGGATATATTAGGGATTTTAAAAGCTGTGGTAGAGGCAAGCGATGAAGAAGCAGCATATCAAATATATCAAGGTTTAGGCGATAAGAAGAGTAATCAGATATTGAACTTAGCGATAGATGAAGATGAGGAATTTTTTGCCCGCATTGTGGGAGTTCATCCAGAGGAATTGCCGGTGCTTCTTGCTAAAGAAGAATTCAAAGGCAAAAATGAAGATATCCTGAAGAAAGTTTGGGAAGTTAACGTAGAAGCAAAACTTAAGCTTACTCCGGAAAATATCCGTAAGATCCTGCAGGAAGAATATTCTAAGGATGATCCATTTTCACGCATACCTAATATGTCAGGTTTTGCAGGGATAGCTAAGATCAGCAAAATTTCCCAGCGTGCTAATACGATATTTGAGTTGATTATGGAAGGAGAATTACTTACCGAAGCAGAGCGTAATGAAATGCTGCTCGGGATGTGGGAAGATTATCCAGATCAGTTCTCTGTAAGTATTTCCGATAATCAGTATTATTTAAAAGATATTATGCCTTTATTTAAGGAAGAAAAGGCAGCTATTCTTGAGAAACAAAGCGAAGTTAAGCCCGAGCTCACTCTGGAACTTTTAAATACTCTGGAAAATAAAGGAAACCTTACAGATAAAGAAAGAAATAATTTCATTCAAGGATTAGGCAGAGACAATCCGGATATTTTGGCTAAGGTGTTGGCTACGGATGCAAGGCAGGCAGGCAAGATCCTTTCTGCAAAAGAATTCAGCAATATTTTTACCGATGATACATGGGCAGTATTATTCCAAGTAAAAGAAACAAAAGGGTGCATAGCAATGGTAAGCACAGGTTTGGGCCGGCTGTTAAATATTAAAAGCGCACAGGATAATTTTAATAAGGCAGGCATAGATTTAACCGATGAAAGAATTAAAGAAATATTAGCTTTAGTTGCTAAAGAGAATCCAACCTCTGCTTTAAAGCTTTGGAAAGAATTACGCAGCGCAAGATGGGCAAAAAATACTAAAGCCATTGAAGCCTTAAAATATATTTATGAAAAAGATAAAGATTCATTTGTGCGGATGCTCTCGCCTAAGAACTCAGAAACTGACTCCGCAATAGATATAACAGTTAGAGATATTTTGAAAGATAAAGCATTCACTGGAGTACAGGACAAAATACTTTCTAAGATGATAGCGGAAAATAACGGGGCAATTATTGTGGAGCAGTTGCTTAATGCCTTAGGTAAAGATTTTAAGGGACAGGCGAAGTTTATTAATTCTTTACCTGTTGATTATAAAGCTCAACTTTTGGCTGTAAGATATTATAAAGATCCGCAGTTTGTAATGGATTATTTTGATACCTTAAAGAAGGCTGAAAAACAGAACCTGGTTGTGGTTTTGGCCGGTGAAATGGATGGCCAGGAATTACAATTAGGGGCTAAATTATGGTTAAAGATGGGAAATGCAAAGGCAACATCAACTAAAGATGAAGCTCTTGCAAAGT
>ERZ1292630.345-Hain-H41-02um-R3-345-length-49152-cov-6_pt1 | contig 49152 bp, 38 predicted proteins | sample MGYA00564408_ERZ1292630 | MGnify/ENA primary metagenome ERZ1292630 (study PRJEB36523, sample SAMEA6512641) | groundwater metagenome | collected 2019-01-08 | study: AquaDiva: Metagenomics assemblies of 32 groundwater samples
GTGGAGAACACCTGCTGCGCCTTGGTCGGGATGGTGGTGTTTTTCTGGATCAGCTTGGTCATCACACCGCCCAGGGTTTCAATCCCGAGCGAGAGCGGGCTCACGTCGAGCAGCAGCACGTCTTTGACTTCGCCCTGCAGCACGCCGCCCTGGATCGAGGCGCCCACGGCCACGGCTTCGTCCGGGTTCACATCGCGACGCGGCTCTTTACCAAAGAATTCTTTCACTTTTTCTTGCACCAGCGGCATGCGCGTCATGCCGCCGACCAGGATCACGTCCTCGATATCGGTCACTTTGATGCCTGAATCTTTGATCGCCATCTGGCAGGGGCCGATCGTGCGCTGGATCAATTCTTCCACCAAGCTTTCGAATTTGGCGCGGGTGATTTTCACGTTCAAGTGTTTCGGCCCGCTCGCATCTGCCGTGATGTAGGGTAGATTTACTTCAGTTTGTTGCGCCGAAGACAATTCGATCTTGGCTTTCTCTGCCGCCTCTTTCAGGCGTTGTAGCGCGAGCATGTCCTTACGCAGGTCGATGCCTTGCTCTTTCTTAAATTCATCTGCCAGATAGTCGATCACGCGCTGGTCGAAATCTTCGCCGCCCAAGAAGGTGTCGCCGTTGGTGGAGAGCACTTCAAACTGATGTTCACCTTCGATTTCAGCGATTTCGATAATGGAGATATCGAAGGTGCCACCGCCCAGGTCATACACCGCGATCTTGCGGTCGCCTTCTTTCTTGTCGAGACCAAAAGCTAGCGCGGCCGCGGTCGGCTCGTTGATGATGCGCTTGACATCCAGTCCGGCGATTTTTCCGGCGTCTTTGGTGGCTTGACGCTGCGAGTCGTTAAAATAAGCGGGCACGGTGATCACGGCCTCGGTGACTTCTTCACCCAGATAATCTTCTGCAGTTTTTTTCATTTTGCGCAGTACTTGGGCCGAGACTTCCGGCGGCGCCATTTTCTTGCCGCGCACTTCCACCCACGCGTCGCCGTTGTCGGCTTTGACGATGGTGTAGGGCACGAGGTCGATATCTTTTTTCACCATGGGTTCGTCGAAGCGGCGGCCGATCAGGCGTTTCACCGCGAACAAGGTGTTTTGCGGGTTGGTGATGCCTTGGCGCTTAGCAGACGCACCGACCAGCACCTCACCGTCTTCGGTGTAGGCGACGATGGAAGGCGTCGTGCGCGTGCCTTCTGAATTTTCGATCACCTTAGGCTTGCCGCCTTCCATGATGGAAACGCAGGAGTTGGTGGTGCCCAGGTCAATGCCGATAATTTTTCCCATGATAAATTTCCTCTAAAAAGTGATGACTTGTACTGTAAATGGGGCGGGCGCAGGCTATTTCAAGCCTCTTTTGCCTTGGCCACGGACACCAGCGCCGGGCGCAGGATGCGATCATTCAGGGCATAGCCCTTTTGCATCACCATCACCACGGTATTGGGCTCGGCGTCGGCTTCTACCATGGCCATGGCCTGATGCTTATGCGGGTCGAATTTTTCACCCAGCGGGTTGATCTCTTGAATTTTGAATTTTTCGAATACGGTGCTGAGCTGTTTTAGCGTCAGATCGACGCCGCTTCTCAGGCTTTCCAGATTGGCGCTCTCGACCGCGAGCGTCGCTTCCAGCGCATCTTTTACCGCCAGCAACTCGCCGGAGAAATTCTCCACCGCGTATTTACGCGCCTTGTCGGCCTCGTCGTGGCCGCGCTTGCGGATATTTTCCGTCTCGGCCTTGGCATACATCCAGGCGTCGTAGTGCTCCTGCGCCTTGAGTTCGGCTGCCTGGAGCATCTCTTCCAGGCTGGGCATGATCTCGGTTTCCGGCTCGGTTTGCGGGGTTTCGCTTGTAGGGCTAGTTTCTTGATTTGACATGCATTCCTCCAAAGTCTGGGAGGCAAATGGGGATGTATTTCATGGTTTCAAGTAGGGGCTATAAAAATAGGCTTGAAAACATCTGGCTTGACGTAGGCAGGGGCGTGGCCTAGCATGAACACATATATCACATACATGTTAGGTTAAGATCATGGCTCAATTACATTTTTATGTGCCGGATGAGGTAGAGGCGCAGATCCGCAACAAGGCCAGTCAGGCCCAGTTGCCTCTTTCGCGCTATCTGGCCAATCTGGTGAAGCAGGAAGCTGGTCAGCCCGGCCAGTGGCCGCAGGGATATTTCGAACAAGTATTCGGGCAATGGCAGGGCGAGCCGCTGGCGCGGCTACCGCAAGGCGAGTACGAAGAGCGGCCGGAGCTGAAGTAGTGTATTTGCTGGATACCAACGTTTGTATTCGCCTGCTGAACGAAGCGCATCCAGGCATCATGCGCCAGTTTCGTTCGTGCTCGCCGTCCGACATCGCCTTGTGCAGCGTGGTCAAGGCCGAGTTGTGGTTTGGTGCGCGCCGCAGCACGCGGGTGGAAGAAAACCTGCAACGGCTGAAACTATTTTTCTCTCCCTTGAATAGCCTACCCTTCGACGACCTGTGCGCGGAACACTACGCGTTGATTCGGGCCGATCTGCTCGTGCAAGGCAAACCGATTGGGCCCAACGACCTCCTCATCGCCGCTATTGCCCGAGCCCATGACGCGGTGCTGGTGACGCACAACACCGGCGAGTTCGGGCGGGTGATTGGGTTGCGGATGCAAGACTGGGAACTCGTGGATTAAGACGCACAGGTAAGGAGCATTCAGCGACTTACTTGACTTTAAACTTACAAACTACCGGCGCCTAGCAACCAAATTGAGCGCGGACTTTCTCAAATTCGCCGGGTTTAAGCTTTTTCTTTACATTGTTGTCGATAAAATTTTCTTCTTCACGCACCAATAAAAAGGAACCGTCAGGTTGTTCCTGCCATGCGATGAAGCCGCAGTGGAGGTCAACATTTGCGAACTGGCTGACAAAATCTGCAGCAGCATAGACACCCGGTGCGGCGCGCGGGGGGTCTTTGTACCAGGTAACCTTCTTAATCTTCCGGCTTAAAACCTCTCCCGCCTTAGCGTTAAATTCCTCCCTCATAGATGTCCAACGCTCGTACGATATGATTTCTTTTTGCGCAGGTGATAATAGTGCGTATGCTGCTTGATACTTTTTTCCATCCTTGGCAGAAAAATACGCAAGCGTTTGCCGTTCAACAAGCTGCTCTTGGGAGGTTGTTGGCCGCCATTGTGGGTCTTTGTTTGCTGAGGTTGGAGCGGGTGAACTTTCAGTACCGCCACAGATTATGTCCTGCCTTATCATAAAAGGACGCTTTTCAGCGGCGGTTGGGCTGATGGCTTCATCTGTTTCAAATGTGTATTTGCCATAGCGAGCGCTCTTCCCTCCGCAAACTTCTCTTGCCTTCGCCAGTAACTCCTCTTGCCCGGCATCGACCGTCCTGCTACGAAAGCTTTTAAGTGTGAGGCGAAATGCATCATCCCCGAGCCGTTGTACTTGAATTTCCGATTCTGGCGTGGCTTGCGCACTTTCCTTACGAATAGACTGAATCATTTTTTCGTTAAGCTCTTTGAAGTCAGTGATTAGCTTGTCACATGCCGCTTTACTAGCTTGACAAAGTGCGGTCATATTGACGTAAAGCCCACCGTCTTTCGACACAATAGCCCGTTTCACCGCCGCAGGATATGCAGGATGGTCGGACGGCGTGAAGGACCAAATCGTATCGGCTAAGCGATCATCGGCTATTGTCCAGCCGCCTTGGATCGAAATATTTACATCAGTTCGAGCTTTCAATGCTTCAAGGGCTGCGGCAACGGTGGGGAACCCTATGCCGCGTGTCTCCTCTGCCCATACGGTGGTATTAACGAAAAAGAGTAGTAGCAAGATGAGTACACGCATCATTTGTCCTAAAGAAAATTGCAAAAGACTTATACGAACTGTTATTTTTTCGCGCCTAGTCCCAGGGCGCGGTTACGGGATAGTTCGGCGGTTTGCTTGAGTTGCGCGGGGTCGTCACTCAGCCAACCTTGCAGATTGGCCAATGCAATGTCGGCCAGGGCGCGGATCCAATCCGGATGCTCGTTTAAGCATGGGATGTAGTTGAACGTCTTGCCGCCGGCGCTGATAAAAGCAGCGCGACCTTCCATCGCGATTTCTTCCAGGGTTTCCAAGCAGTCGGCAACGAAGCCGGGGCAGATCACGTCCACGCGTTGCGTGCCTTTTTTGCCTAAATCTTCCAGTGTGGCTTGGGTGTAGGGCTTCAGCCATTCGGCACGGCCGAAGCGCGATTGGAAGGTAATTAGGAATTGTTCGGGCTTAAGTCCCAACTGCTCGGCCAGCAGACGCCCGGTTTTTTGGCATTCGCAGTGATACGGGTCGCCTTTGTCGAGGGAAAAGCGCGGCACGCCGTGGAAGCTCATTACCAGCTTATCTGGCCGCCCATTTTGCATCCAGTAGTCGTTCACATTTTGCGCCAGTGCCGCGATGTAGCCGGAGTGGTCGTGGTAGTGCTTGATGCTGCGCAGCGCTGGCATGTTGCGCGATTTTTCGAGTGCGGCGAATACGGCATCTATTGCGCTGGCGGTCGAGCTGGCCGCGTATTGCGGATAGAGCGGAATAGCCAGAATGCGATCACAACCTTGGGCCTTGAGCTTGTCGATCACGCTCTCCACACTGGGGCTGCCGTAGCGCATGGCAAAATCAACCACCAGCGGCGTGCGCGTGCGCTCGCCCAGATAGCCTTGCAGCATTTTGCTTTGGCGCTGGGTATGCACCAGCAGCGGCGAACCTTCGTTCGTCCAAATCTGCGCGTATTTTTTGGCGGATTTATTCGGGCGCGTATTGAGAATGATGAGATTAAGGATTGGCCACCATACCAAGCGTGGAATCTCGATCACGCGCGGATCGGACAGAAACTGTTTCAGATACGGCCGCACCGCCGCACCGGTCGGGGCGGCGGGGGTGCCGAGGTTGAGCAGCAACACGCCGACTTTGGGAATGGTGCCGTGGGAATAGGGTGGTTCTGGAGCGTAGTGCATGAATTGACCTCAAAAGCTTTGGCCGCGAATTAACGCGAATTTACACGAATTAAACCCGGGGAGAATCGCTGCTGATTTTATTTAGCGAAAATTCGCGTTAATTCGCGGCTAAAGAGGTTTGTTTTAGTGATAAGAAAGCGCGCTCGACAGCAGCTTAGCCGTGATATCCACAATCGGGATCACCCGATCATAAGCCATGCGCGTGGGGCCGATCACGCCGACGGTGCCGATGACTTGGCCGTTGACTTCATACGGCGCGGTTACCACGCTGCATTCATCCAGCGGCATCGCGCCGGATTCCCCGCCGATGAAGATTTGCACGCCTTCGCCTTGTTGTCCGACCGCGAGCAGTTGCATCAACTGGGTTTTTTGTTCAAACAGGGCGAACAGTTTGCGCAGTTGATCCATATTGCTGGAGAGCTCGTGCACGTCGAGCAGCTTGCCCTCGCCGGTGATCACATATTGTTCTTGGGTTTCAGCCCCGGCTTCGAGCGCGGCGCTCATCAGGCCGGTCATGTCTTGGCGCAGTTTCTTCAATTCGGTGTGGATATTGTCTTTGGCTTCTTCCAAGGCACGGCCGGTGTAGTGCCGATTGAAAAAATTCGCGGCTTCGGTCAGTTCACTGGCGGTGTACGTTTCAGCCGGCATGAGAATACGGTTTTGCACCGAGCCATCGGTGGAGACCAAAATCATCAGAATGCGCCGCTCGGAAAGATTGAGAAACTCGATATGGCGAATGGCATTGGTGCGCTTAGAGGCGACCACGATGCCGGCGAACTGGGTCAGATCAGACAATAAACGCGAGGCAGAAGCGAAGAGCCGCTGCGGGTCGGAAGCGTCGAGCTGGCTTTCCAGTTGCAGCACCTCGGCGGAGGGAATCGACTGCACCGTGAGCAAGGTATCGACAAACACCCGATAGCCGCGCGTGGTGGGGATGCGTCCGGCGGAAGTGTGCGGGCTGGCGATGAACCCCATCTCTTCCAGATCCGCCATCACATTGCGGATGGTGGCGGGGCTTAAATCCAGCCCCGAATACTTGGACAGCGTGCGCGAGCCGACCGGCTGGCCTTCGGTGATATAGCGTTCGACCAGGGTCTTCAGCAGCAGTTGTGAGCGTTTATCCAGCATGGGGTCCATTGTACGGATTTTGGGAATTTTATGAAGTTATCGTCGGCCAAGGCTATAATTTCATCCATTATGCATTTCCCCTTCAAGACCGTCGCCCTGGTTGGCAAATACAATACGCAAGAAATCAGCGGCCCCATCGTTCGGCTCGCCGAGTATCTGGAGCAGCGGGGCTGCAAGGTATTGATCACGGTGCAAACCGCTGATCGCATGGGCATCCCCGGTTTCGATTCCGCGCGCTTGGTGGATATCGGCAATGTGGCGGACTTGGTGATTGTGCTGGGCGGCGATGGCACCATGCTCAACGTCGCGCGCATCCTGGCCGACTACGATGTGGCGGTGGTCGGGGTTAATCAAGGTCGGCTCGGCTTTCTCACTGATGTGTCGGTGGATACCATGACCGAGACCCTGGGTGAGATTCTCGATGGCGAATACACCAGCGAAAATCGCTTTTTGTTGGATGTCTCTGTCGAGCGCGCTGGCGATAGTGAGCCGGCGTTCCATGCGCGCGCCTTCAATGATGTGGTGGTGAGCAAAGGTGCGACCGGCCGCTTGATCGAGACTGAGGTGTTTATCGACGGCCAATTCGTTTACAGCCAGCGCTCGGATGGTTTGGTCATTGCCTCGCCCACCGGCTCGACTGCTTATGCGCTTTCCGCCGGTGGCCCGATCTTGCACCCGACGCTGGAGGCCATGGTGCTGGTGCCGATCTGCCCCCATACCCTGAGCAACCGCCCCATCGCCGTCAACAGCCATTCCGAAATTGAAGTGCTGGTGATCCGCGCCGATGACTGCAATGCCAACTTCGACGGCCAACGCCGCTTGGAGCTGAAACCCGGCGACCGCGTGCGCGTGCGCCGCTCAACGCATACGCTCACCTTGCTCCGGCCGCGCGGCCACAGCTACTACGACATGCTGCGGCAGAAGTTGCACTGGGGTGAGAAGCTGTGAATCAGGCGTCAGGGAAAACCTTATAAATCCCCTCTCCCGCTTGCGGGAGAGGGTTAGGGAGAGGGTAACGCGAGCGCCCATTTCTTCGGTCGCCCTCTCCCCCGGCCCCTCTCCCACAAGTGGGAGAGGGGAGTTAGCCGTAAATTCGGCGCAAATATTAAGAGCGATCCGTGCTGCTCCATCTCTCAGTTAAAGATTTCGTCATCGTCGATCGCGTCGAACTCGAGTTCGAGCCGGGCTTCACCGTGCTCACCGGCGAGACCGGCGCCGGCAAGTCGATTCTGATCGACGCCCTGGCCCTGGTGCTGGGCGATCGGGGCGAGGCCAGCGTGGTGCGCGCCGGCTGCGAGCGCGCCGAAATTGCCGCCCAATTCGATCTCTCCCAACTCAACCCCCTGCAAACGTGGCTCACTGAAAACGATTTGGGGGGCGATGAAGGCATTTGCCTCATGCGGCGCGTGGTCGATAGTAGTGGCCGTTCGCGCGCCTTCATTAATGGCCATGCCGCGACGCTCGCGCAGCTGCGTGAAGCGGGGGAATGGCTGGTGGATATTCACGGCCAGCACGCGCATCAATCGTTGCTGCGCGCCATTGCCCAACGCGCTTTGCTCGATGGCTACGGCGGCTTATCCGATCAAGCGCGCCAGGTGCAGGACGCATACCGCATTTGGCAAGAACTCAAACACCAGCGCGAAGCCGGGGAGCGCGATGCCGAAGCGCTGCAGCTTGAACGCGAGGATTTGGAATCGCGCGTAGAGGAACTCAGTGCACTGCAATTCACGCCGGATGAGTGGCAAGCGCTGCAAGCCGAGCATGCGCGCCTCACCCATGCCGCGAGCTTGATCGATGGCGCGCGCTACGGGGTTGAGGTGTTGTCCGAGAGCGAAAATTCACTCATCACTCAGCTTGCCGGTTTGATTTCCAAGTTGAATCAGTTGCGCGAATACGATGCCAGCCTCAAAGAAACACTCGATACGCTGGAACCCGCCGAAATTCAATTGCAAGAAGCGGCGCACAGCCTCAACCATTATGTGCAACGCCTCGATCTCGACCCGGAGCGGCTGAACGAATGCGAGCAACGGCTCTCGGCGATCCACGCCACCGCGCGCAAGTTTCGCGTGACGCCCGAACAGCTACCGCAATTGTTGGAGAGCGCAAATACCCGCCTGGCCGCGCTGATCGAATGCGCCGACCCAGAAGCGTTAGCGCGCAAAGAGCAAGATGCAAAAGCCCGCTTCGACGAGCTGGCCAAAAAACTCAGCGCCGGACGCAAGCAAGCCGGCAAAAAACTCAGTCAAAAAGTCAGCGCTACCCTGCAACAACTCGCCATGGCCGGCGGCGTATTCGAAGTGGCGTTAACGCCCGTGCCCGAAGGTGCGAGCTACGGCCATGAGAATGTCGAGTTCCTGGTGGCCGCGCATGCCGGCATGAGCCCGAAGCCCCTGGCCAAAGTCGCCTCCGGCGGCGAATTGTCGCGCATCAGCTTGGCGATTCAAGTCGCCACCATCGATGTGGCCGCCGTACCCACGCTGATCTTCGATGAAGTCGATGTCGGCATCGGTGGTGGCGTGGCCGAGATCGTCGGCGCCTTACTGAAGACGTAGGCTTGCGCCACCAAGTGCTGTGCATTACCCACCTGCCGCAAGTCGCCGCCCAAGGCCACCATCATTTGCGTGTCAGTAAAGAGACGGCCAAAGGCGCAACCCTGTCACGGATCGAGGATTTGGATAATAAAGCGCGCGTCGAAGAAATTGCGCGCATGTTGGGGGGGGTGGAGATAACCGAGAAGACCCGCGCGCACGCGGCGGAGATGTTGGCGCGGCACTAAAAGGCAAAGACTACGAGCGTGTGGCGATAAAAGGAAATGCAGCAGGGTTGCGTATGGATTCAACGGATAAATCAATGTCCAACGACGGCCAAAAAAGGTGATTTTCAGTAGGCCACTCAACCTCACATAGCTGTTCGATGGTTGCGCGTCGAAACCAAGGAAAATCAGTAAATGGAAGAAACAACTCTTCGTCGCCAAGCAGCAACCAGAAGCCGTGTTTTGAAACGTGCGTGATTTCAGCCTGGGAAATGGGTGTGCCAAGCATGCGCTATCTCCTCCAAGTGAACGATGACAAGCCGCTGTGCTTCCTTTATTTGCTGGGATGAAAGACCTGTGCTGGTGGCTAGCGCCAATTCTGGGGTGAGCCAAAATTTGGCTTCTCCATCGGGATGGCTGACATGCACATGCATTCTTGGCTCCTCCCGCGAGAAGAAAAAGAAACGAAAACCACCTTCTCGGAAAATTGTTGGCGACATGGCTAAATTATAGCGTCTAACTCCAACCGAAGGAATTTTCGTAGAAGCACTTTTTAGCTTGGATGCGGACATCTCGCCTTGGCGCAATACACATAAGATACATTGAGTGCTCGCGGGTGGTAAAGTCGCAATCCCTAAATCCTACCCGCCACCAGCGACTGACGCAGCGCCTCGGTCTCGCGCGATGGCCCTACCCCCAGCGATGCGTGCAGGGTTTTTTTACAGCGCTCGTACACCGCCAAGCCCTCGGCAGTGCGTTCAAGTGCGTGGTAGCCGAGCATGAGTTTCTGGTAGAACTCCTCAGCCAGCGGCTCCACCTCCAGGGCGCGCAGGTAGTACTCCGTCGCCCGGTCCCAAGCTTGTTGTGATTCGTGGTGGCGCCCGAGTTCCTTCAGGTTGCGCAGAAAGCGGCTGCGCAGCCGTTCGCGCAAGGACAGCGTGGCGGGCAACTCGGATTCGCGGTCGAGCACTGCGCCTTGATACAGAGTGAAGAGTTTCTGGGCCAATGCATCAAGGCCATCGGGTTTGTGCTCGCGCAGGCCGGTTTCGAGTGACGAGAGCAAGCGTTCAAAAGCCCAGACATCGACCCAGCAGCGGCGCGCATCGAGCGTGAGACGCCCGTCCTTGAGCTGCAGCGGCGCATCTTCGCCGAGCATCTTGCGCAGCCGATGCAAGGTCACCTCGAAGGCTTGTTGGCCAGCGTCGCCCTCGGCATCCGGCCACAGCGCCGCCGTCAGTTGCGCTTGGCTCACCTCGCGCCCGCCGAAGGCGATCAAGGTCTTGAGCAATTCCAGCGGTTTCTTCTGGCCCTTGGCGGTGAGCGTCAGCGGCGCATCGTCTTGGATGATGCTGAAGCGGCCCAGCGTATAGAAGCGATAGGGCCAGGGCCATCGTTCAATCGGTTCGTCCGAGGTGGGTGGCGTGAAGTGGTAAATGCGGATCAGACGTTTGGCGTAGTCCGGCTCGATATTGTGTTGCAGGGCGAGGACGCATAAACGCGTCATCAGGCTCGGCTGCCAGAAAATCATTGCGATCCACTTATTTTGGGCGGCTGCTGAAAAGCAGCGTTGCAAGGCTTGCAGGGTTTCCACAAGATTTTCGCCTGACCTGTCCAACAGATAGGCTTCGAGATAGTTGGCATAAAATTCCGAGAATAAGCGGTTCCCGGTGCTCTGACTGAGGTGACGCATCTGATCTAGAGCCGTGCGCGCATCGTAAAACTCACCGACCTCAATGAGCGCCTGCGCACGCGCTCCCAGTACCTGAAGGTATATGTATGAATTATGCAAGGATTCTACGCATGCTCCCGCCGATTCACTGCGCACCTTGGCCGTTTCAAAGTCGCCGAGTACAAGCGCGTGCCAAGCGCTCATGTAATCTAAAAAACTGAGTTCCATGCGATGGCGCGGGTCTGCACTCTTCCGAATTCGCTCAATAAATTCATCAGCCCCGTCGAGGTCAGCATGAGCCATTCTGACTATGGCAACGCTTGCAAAAACCCATTTTGACATCACATGCACGCCTGACGCATTGAGCAGACTTAATATCCGAGCGTTGGCCTCGTTGGCCGCAGCAAGATTACCTGTTTGCCAGGCGAAATATATTGGAACAGCGGCAGCCATCAGGCGGGCTATATCCGGAATTTTGGGCGACTCGATGAGTGGTTTGAGCTGCTCTGCCAATATATTCAACTTATCCATCTGGCCATAGACGGAGTAATAGTGCCCCAACTGAAAACCTATAAAGCAGCGCACAACACCCATCGGGATAAAGCGATAAAGTTTTTCTGCGCGCGCTACCCAATCAGGAAAAACCGGATTTTGCGCATCACCGAAATGCAAAGTGCCCAGCGCCGCAGTCGTCACCCGCGCTTGTACTTCGATGCTCGGCCATTTCGGATGGCGCATGCGCAATCGTTCAAGTTCTGCGATCCATTCGGGCGCCGGGCTCATGTCATCGCCACGAAAGTACATCGCCATGTTGGCGCCGATCCAGCACATATAGAGCCCGAGCACATCATCCTTGTCCCTGAACTGCGGATAGGCGCGCGCGAACAACTCGTACGCAGAAAACGGGTCCGTTGGCAGTTGCGCAATTCCATCCCAATACAACAACCACGGATCGCTGGCGCGCTCGTCTTCCGGCAGCGCCGCAATCCACTGTTGCAGCGTCAGCAACCGCCCCTGTTTTTCCAACGCCGCACCATGGGTGCGAATCAGCTCGGCCAAGGTCGCCCAGTCTTCGGTTGCACTCAGCAGCGCCACGGCGGCATCGCCATCGCCAGATTCGGCCAAGAGCCGCCCGGCCTGGCGCTTGAGCGCTTGCAGTGTTGTCTGATCGAGATGAATCTCGGCCTGCGCCAGCAGGAATTGGCGGAACAAGGGATGAAACTCATAACTCACCGCCAACAGCCCGCGCCGGGTGGTGAAGAAGTGCTCGTGCACCAGCCGCTGCAAAATGCTCTTAGCCTTGGGGTTGTAGGTGAGCTGCTCGCACAGCGCCGCCGTCATGGCTGGGAACAGTGCTACTGCGTACAGGAATTCCCGTGTCGGCTGATCCAGCCGCGCCATGACCTCGGTGGCGAAGTAACCGAAGATATGCGCCGGGTCTTGTGCCGGGGCGTCGGCGATGGCCTCGATCACGCTCGCCTCATCTCCCACGGCGCGCGCCCGGACTTCGCGCAGCGCCAGCAACAAGCCCGCCATCCAGCCGTGCGTGGCCTGATGCAAGCGCGCGAGATCGGCGGGTTTGAGTTTGCGTTCGCCCAGGGTGAGCTTCACCACGGCGGCTTCTTCCTCGGGGGTGAGATTCAAGGTGGCGGCATCCAGATGCGCGACTTGGTTGTTGGCCTCGTGTCGCGCGAGTGCCGCCGGCAAGCCGGTGCGGCTCAAGGCGATACAGGTGATGCCCTCGGGCAATTCATCCAAGGCATGCGCCAGCACCGTATCCAACAGCGCGGCCTCGCCCACGTCCTGGTAGTTATCGAACACGATGCACGCCGGGGGATCGAGGCGCGCAAACAGCGCGCGAAAGAAATTGCGGCTGAAGGCCGGCAGGCCCAAAGCATATTCCGGCGTGAAGCGCGCGAGCTTGCGCTTTAAGCGGCTGCCGCGCTCGGCGGCGCTGGCCAGATAGTTAAAGAATGAGGCGATGTCTTGGTCGCCGGCATCCACCTGGTACCAGAGGTGCGCGCGCTTGCGGCTCATCAGCCACTCGGCCGCGAGCGTGGTCTTGCCGCTGCCGGCCGGGGCGGCGATCCAGATCAGCTTGTGGCTTGCGCTTTGATCAAGCTGCTTCAGGAGCCGAGGGCGGGTGAGCACCCGACCGAGCTTGGGGGCGGTGAGCTTGGCGAGGGTGGGGGAGGTGCTCATGCGAATGCCTTAGGCTCTACCCGCCACCAGCGACTGACGCAGCGCCTCAGTCTCGCGCGATGGCCCCACCCCGAGCGATGTATGCAGGGTTTTTTTGCAACGCTCATACACCGCCAAGCCTTCGGCAGTGCGTTCAAGTGTGTGGTAGCCGAGCATGAGTTTCTGATAGAACTCCTCGGCCAGCGGCTCCACCTCCAGGGCGCGCAGGTAGTACTCCGTGGCCCGGTCCCAAGCCTGTTGTGATTCGTGGTGGCGCCCGAGCTCTTTCAGGTTGCGCAGAAAGCGGCTGCGTAGCCGTTCGCGCAAGGACAGCGTGGCGGGCAACTCGGATTCGCGGTCGAGCACTGCGCCTTGATACAGAGTGAAGAGTTTCTGGGCCACTGCATCAAGACCATCGGGTTTATGCTCGCGCAGGCCTGCTTCGAGTGTCGAGAGCAAGCGCTCGAAAGCCCAGACATCGACCCAGCAGCGGCGCGCATCGAGCGTGAGGCGTCCGTCCTTGAGTTGCAACGGCGCATCTTCGCCGAGCATCTTGCGCAGCCGGTGCAAGGTCACCTCGAAGGCTTGCTGGCCCGCATCGCCTTCGGCATCCGGCCATAGCGCCGCTGTCAGTTGCGCTTGGCTCACCTCGCGCCCGCCGAAGGCGATCAAGGCCTTGAGCAATTCCAGCGGCTTCTTCTGGCCCTTGGCGGTCAGCGTCAGCGGCTGGCCGTCCTGGATAATGCTGAAGCGGCCGAGGGTGTAGAAGCGGTAGGGCCAAGGCCAGTGTTCAACGTCCAGCGGCGGGTTATCCGGCATGAGATTGCGGCGGCGGATCACAGAGCGCACATAGTCGACTTCGATGCCATGATCGAGGGCGAAGGTATAGACCTGCGCCACCCTCGTCAGCGGCCATAGCGGTACGCCCATGCCGTCGTTCTCCTTTTCCCGGGCCAGCAGGGCGTTCAGTGGCCCGACCCAGTCGCCATCACCTCCGTAACAAATGATATCGACGGCCTGCCCGAACCAACACAGATACTCGAGCAGTTCGCTGCGGATGCGCTGCGATACACCCCAACCCCGCGCCAGCTGTTCGCGAGCCAATTCAGGATGCCCAGTTTCGAATAGAAGTTGCGCCAAGCCCACATATTCTGCGCCTTCCCCTAACATGTTCCCATGTTGTTGCGCTGCTTCGATCGCTTTGTGCATGTGTTCTGATGCGAGGCGGGTTTTGCCCTTTTGAATTGCGATCAAGCTCAAGCATTGGTAATAAACCGCATAGTCGATTTGACCGGTGTCGCGCAATGCATCCAGGTCGGCGAGCCAGGATTCGGCCGCTTGCACGTTGCCGGCTGCCAGACAGCTATGAATACCGATGAGGTCGATCACGTTATCCATGGCATTGATCCCGGAGTCACGCGAAATTCGTCTCGCTTCTTCGGCTGCGGGCAGGCTTTCCGTGTGGGCGGTGCGCGAGCCGGAGTGCAGGCCCATGAAACACTGCCACAGAATCTGAATCATGGGGGAGAGATCGTCGGTCAGCAGGGGCTGCACGAGTATCATCAATTCCTTGCCGCGAATGAATGGCCCAGTCCACGTATAGAAAATCCCCAGGTAGGCGGCAAGCATCACTCGGTACCCACGTTCGCCTGGCGCGTTAATGATGCTCGTCGCCAGTTGCGTCCAGCGCTCGGTGTTTGGGTGTCGGGGCTGGCGATGGGTGAGTGCCACCAACATGCTGCATGTCACTTGGGCCGCAATCTCGGTAGACGGTATCTGGGGATATTTGGACTCGATGTCCGAGAACACATCGAGCCAATGATCGAGCGGCCGTAGATCCTGCCAACCAACGGCAAACGTATACACCACACACGCCCAACTCAGATACAAACCGGCGGGATCGTTTGCCTGGTCAAACAGCGCAAATGCTTTCTCCGCATGTAAGCGTGCCTCGGTGGGGTTGATCATCAACTGGCACTGCGCCAACCAATACAGCAACCAGGCATTGTCGTGCACGAACTCCGTCGGCAACAGGTTAATCCAGGCGGCTAACGTTTGCAGCCGCGCTTGCGTCGCCAACATCGGCGCGGCCGCCACGATTGTCTGCGCAAGTTCCGGCCAAGCGCTTGCTGTTTGCAGCACTTCCACGGCTTCTTCAACACGGCCTTCTGCCGCTAAAAGTGCTGCTGCTCGGCGTTGCAATTCGACTAGGCGGGCAGGTGGACAGTTGGTTTTAAGTTCGCGCAGCAAAAAAGTGCGAAACAACGCGTGGTATTGGTAGGTGGCATCGCCCTGGCTGCTATTCACCGTAAAGTAGCTGCGGCGTGCAAGATCGGCGAGCACTTCGGCACTGCGGGGTTCCCCGGTGAGCAGCTCCACGGAGCTGGCGGCCATGGTCGGCAAAAGCGCGCTTGCGAGCAGGATGCGTTGAGTATCCGCGTCCATCTGGTGGAAGATTTCGCTGGCGAAGTAGTCGAATAGCGCTTGCGGCGCCGTCGGGCCGGCGGCGTTCAGTTCCGTCTGATCAAGCCCAAGCATCAAGACCACCCCCGCTGCCCAGCCCCCAGTCTGTTCGTGGATGCGCTGGATCATTTCCGGCCGTAGTCGCTTATGGTCGTGCAGCCGGGCGATTTCGGTCGCCTCTTCCGGTGTGAGCTTCAATGCCGCCGCACCCACTAGCGCAATTTTGTTGTGCACGCGCAGGCGCGCCAACGTCGAAGGCGGGTCGTTGCGGCTGATTGCGATCACGCTCACGCTTGGTGGCAGATCGGTCAGTACTTCGTGCAACACCGCATGCAGTGGCGAGTCGTCTTGCAGGGCATGGTAATTGTCGAAGACCCAGGCGCTGTTGTGCGGGAAACGGTTGAACACCGCTTGAAAGTATTGGCGAGCGAACACCTTGAGGGTCGGCAGATGGTCAGGCGTCAGACACGGCAGCGGTTTGCGGTGGCGCGGCGCAGCCGCTTTGACCGCCAGACTGAAATAGTGAAAGAAGCTCGCAACGTCGTTGTCGCTTTCGTCGATCTGATACCAGAGGCAGGGCAGTCCACGGGCTTCGATATAGCTGCTCGCGAGCGTGGTCTTGCCAGCGCCCGGTGGGCCGCTCAGCCATACGATGCGGTGCTGTTTGTGGGCGTCGTCGAGGGTTCGAAGCAGGCGTTTGCGGGCGTAGATCGCTGCGAGCTGTGCTCGCTGCACCTTGGCCGATCCGGAATGACGAAGTCTCTTCCCACGGGGGGTAGTCGTCTGGCGTCGTGTGGTGGCGATATTCATTCCCTTCAGAAAACTGAGCGGGCGGCCGGATTTTGAAGGCTTTGCCAGGCGGAAAACCCCCAAATCCAGTCAAAAGACTACCACAAAGATGGTTTTTGTAAGCTATCTGTAAGTCACCCTTTAGTACTGTTCCCCAAAAGCGCCACTCAGCCAAGGCACAAGGGAGCAGGTCATGAATTCAGTCTAAATTATTTGCCGGGGTATTCCTGGGTAATAAATCACACATCCGCTGTGCGGTGCGTCTTAACGCTCGCTTCGCGCAACGCTCAAAATTCGCACAAGCAGTAACGATCAAAAGAACCATCGTAAGGAGGGCTATCATGAATTTACGTCTTTTCTTGAGTGTCTCCCGCTTCAACGGGTTAAGCAAAAAAGCGGCACCGCTGTTGAGTATTGCACTTCTTTACCCGGCATTGTTGTTGCCCAATACCGCAGCGGCCGCATTGATGACGCTCGATCCGGATCAGAACACGATCATTGTGCTGGATTCCACAGCAGACTTGTGTGGCGGAGATGGTGAATGCGCGCGCCGGAGTACGTCATCGGCAAGCAACGATTTGTCATTTGCCAAGTCAGTAACATTCCCTAACGGCAATACCGCTTTCGTTAGTGCGCATGGTGTGACTTCTGCGACCACGTTGAAGGGCGGGGCCAGCTCAAACTCTACTGGCTTTCTGTACATATCGTTTGCCGACCAATACACGGTTAATGGCATGGCAAACGCGCCATTCGAGATCACCGCTCAAATGAAGGTGGATGGTTTCATCTCATCGGTTCCTATCAAATTTCGTTCCATCACACAGCACAGGGCAGTTGGTGTAGGCGTACTAGCTGAGATTGGAAAATTTAATCGCGAGGCGACACTGGAGCAGTTTCGAGTGACAACGGATCTTAGTAGTAGTACGGCTGCGCAGGGTTTGTTGTACCCATCAACTGTTAGTAATGCACCCTTCTCGATTCCAATTGATCTCACCGCAGAGTACTCATTTACTAAAGAAATCGGCGATGTCTTCGAGCTTGGTTTTGGGCTCTACGTTGGGGCAGTTCAGGGTACATCCGATTTCTTTTCAACCGCGAATATCGATTTCATTCTGCCAGAAGGCGTGACGCTTACCTCAGCGCTAGGCGCGCAATTCGGTGCACCGCTACCCGTTGTCGGCCCTAATCCCGTCCCTAACCCGCCAACCCTATATCTCTTTGGCGTCGGGTTGCTCGGATTGGCTGGCTTAGCTAAGCGCATGGATGGGAAAGGGTGAGTGCCATGTGTAATGGGGTAATAAATCACACATCCGATGTGCGCCGCGTCCTAACACCTTTTTTCCTCAACGCTCAAAATGCATACACATCGCAAGACAAGCGCAAAGGCTCTATCGCCGCTTTGAAGATGGCGATTTTGTGATGGAAACCGCTTCATTTGCCGTATGGGTTTGTGATTTTCAACGTTCAAAGGAGAACAGCATGCACAAAGTAACCATCAAGACCATCCTGCTCATCGCCGGGCTTGCCGCGTGCGGCATTTCCACGGCCGGTGGGCGCGGAACCCCCACGCCCCTGCCGCCCATGATTGTGAAGACCGCAGTGGACGCGCAGGAAAAGGTTCTCATCATCACTGGCCGCAACTTCGGTAAGACCCTGCCCACCGTCATGCTGGCCGATCAGGCATTGGACGTGAAGCGTTTTTCGGAACACGAGGTCGTGGCTAGCCTGCCGCATGGCATCAGGCCCGCCACCTATGGCGTTTCCGTGACTACCAGTGGCCGGACTCGCGCCAGCTCCAACCTTTTCAGCGCCACGCTGCCGACAGCTACGGAAGCGATACGCGGACGCGCACATTGACAATTTGCGCGGAGATGAGCGCGCACCCAGGATTATTTACACCCGATGCAACAGTTCACAAAGACGGAGAAGCACTATGCACAACCCTAGCCGAGTATTGAAAACCAACGCGATGTTCCGAGGAGTTTTGCGAGCACGGGCCACCAAAGGCAGCGCTTCGATGCGACGTGTGCTGGCTCAAGCGACCATTAGCTTGCTCTGCGTGACGGCACTGCTTGCGCCGGTGCGGAGTGAGGCGATAACGATCGATGTGGTAGACGCTCGCCCTGATTTTAATTTTGCTCGAGTATTTGGCCGCCCAGATAGCTTCGGACCTTTCTCCTACGAAAGACTGCTGAGCATCGGGAACGCAGCCGCAGACTACTGGGAATCGCGCTTGGTCGGCGACCAGTCGTTTAGGATCCCGCTTGGATTTCTGAACTTTGGCTCCCAAGTTTTGGGTGCGGCGTCAATCGGTGGTTTTGCGATAGGACTTAGCAATAACAGAAGCCATTCATGGTTTGTGGACCCCACGCCATTCGACAACTCCGAGTACGGCAGGCTAGAGCTTGCGTTCGCCGATCTCGGTGGCGGGTTGCTGAACACGGGATTCAACTATTTGGATCCGATGGGCGATGCGACTACCGGTTTAGACGCGTTTACGGTACTGCTGCATGAGATCGGCCACATTCTTTCACTGTCGGCATTTGGGGGTAATAACTATGGCCGCAATACGGCCCTGATCGACGACCGTCTTCCATTTGCAGGATCATTGGTGGCTTTGATGGATGAGGGTGCTCATATCCGCCTTGGCGCCCCGCTCATGGGTGGGTTCGGGGCTTCGTTGGGTTCGTTTGGAAGAACCTTACCCAGCGACCTCGATATTCTTTTTGTCGCCGATTCCCAGGGGTCATTCGGGGTAAACCTCAATGGCTTCACGTCGGTTCCCGAACCCGCAACCACGCTTTTGTTTCTTGCGGGGCTCGCAATGATTCTCTTCATCGGCGCACGTCGGCCTGTGCGCCGCGACCTGCCGTTCGATTTGCGCAACGCTCAAAACTCAACCACATCGTAAGCAAATAACAAACACAAGCAAGGGAGCAAAACCATGAAAACGCTATACCGAAATCTCGCAACAGCAATTTTTCTACTATGCAGTTTTAGCGCGCAAGCCGGCATCGTCTCTTCGCAAGGCAGCTTTGCCAGCGATGATGATGTGCAGCTCTTCAATTTCAGCCTCAGTTCGAATTTCCTGTTCAGCGCGCGCACCTGGTCATTCGGCGGCGGCGTGAATGGCGCCGGCGACAGCATCGCGGCAGGGGGCTTCGCGCCGATTTTGTCGCTCTTCAGCGCCACGGGTAATCAAGACTTGCTGCAAATCGCCCAAGCCGGGGCCGGCGGCTCATGTCCGGCAGGGGCCAATACCGATGCGGTCAGCGGCTTTTGCTTCGATGTCGGCATCAGCGCGCTGCTCACCGCCGGCGACTATCTGCTGGCGCTCACCCAAGACAACAACACGCCCTTCGGCCCGTTCTTCAGCGATGGCTTTTTGCAAGCCGGGCGCGGCAACTTCACCGGCCCCGACTATCTCGGCACGGATGGCCAATGCATTTTAGTGGATGGCAGTAGCCGCAGCTGCAACTGGGCCGTGGATCTGGTGTTGCCCGATGTCGTCGTCAATGTGCCGGAACCCGGCAGCCTGGCGCTGCTGGCGCTGGGCCTCGTCACCCTCGCGGGCCTGAAGCGCCGCGACCAATCAGCATCTATTTAAAGGGAGATAAAAAATGAACACGCTCAAAGGTTTTATCACCGGTTTAACCCTCACCGCCGCCGGCTTGCTGCCCCTCAGCGCCGGCGCAGTCACCGCCCCCGCCATGGCCGATGCGCACACCAACAGCGCCTTGCCCGCGAACAACTTCGGCAACCTGCCCACGCTCAATGTCGGCGGTACTTATTCTTCACTCATGCAATTCGACTTCGCCTCACTGCCCGCCGGGACGACGGGCGGCAGCGTGGCCAAGGCCACCTTGTTCATCTGGGTGAACAAGATCGGCACTGCCGGTGCGATTGATATCCGCACCGTGACCGGGCCTTGGACGGAAGCAACGGTGACGCAAGCCACGCAACCGACCGTGGGCGGCGTGGGCTACACCGTGCCGGTGAACAGTGCTGGCAATTACATCGCAGTCGATGTCACCACCGATGTGAAGAACTGGATCGATGCACCCGCCAGCGCCTTGGGTTTCGCACTCGGCGCCTCCACCAGCGCACCGAGCACGAATGTCTTCCTCGACAGCAAAGAGAACACCGCCACCGGTCATGTCGCGTATCTCGACATCACGCTAGTGGGACAGCCTGGGCCGCAAGGGCCGCAGGGGGTGCCGGGGTTGTTGGGGCCGACGGGGGCGCAGGGTCCGGTGGGTCCAGTGGGCGCGACTGGGGCGCAGGGTCTGAAAGGGGACAAGGGCGACAAGGGTGATCCGGGCGCTACGGCTGATGTCAGTGCGCTGACTGCTCAGGTGCGGGCATTGCAGTTGGTGATTAATGACCTAAGCAACCCAGTTCGCGTCTACGTGGCGAATTGTAGTTCAGACACTATTTCAATAATAAACACGAATATAAATTCCGTGGTCGGAACCGTGGGGGTGAGTGATTGCCCGTCCAACATCGCGGTGAACCAGGCAGGCACCCGTGCCTACGTGACGAGCACACTTGCGTCACGAGGTGTTGTTTCAGTGATCGACATTGCGAGCAATACTGTGATCGATACAGTGGAGGTTCTTGGTACATTTGCTCCGACAGGTATCGCGGTGAACTCCGCTGGCACTCGCGTCTACGTGTCGAAAGGGGCGGGTGGTGTTTCAGTGATCGATACAGCGACCAATACAGTGATTGATACTGTGGGGGTTACAACTCCCCTTGGTCTCGCGGTGAATCCCGCTGGTAACCGCGTTTATGTGACGAATGGAGTCAATGGTGGGGTTTCAGTGATCGACACTTCGAGCAATACCGTGATAGGTACCGTGATCGTTGGCACTCTGCCTACAGATATAGCGATTAATCGGGTTGGTACCTTCGCTTACGTGTCGAATACAAACTCCGGTACGGTTTCGGTCATCAACACCGGAAATAATACCGTAGTCCGTACCGTGGCGGTTGGTTTTAGTCCGAGAGGAATCGCGGTGAACTTTCCTGGTAGCCGCGTTTATGTGGCAAACGCAGCTTCCGGTACGGTATCAGTCATTAATACTGCGGGTAATACAGTGATTGATACCGTGGTGGTTGGACCTAATCCGAGGGCTGTCGTAGTGAATCCGGCTGGCACCCGCGTTTACGTGACGAGTCAAGATTCCGATAGCGTTTCAGTTATCGACACGGCAAGCAATACCGTGGTGGGTACTGTGGCGGTGGGTGATTTCCCGTTTGGCATAGCCGTCATCGGTAACTCAATCTAAGGGATTAAAAATGAACACAATCAAAAAACTCATCGTCGGTCTAAGCCTCACCGCCGCCGGCTTGCTGCCCCTCAGCGCCGGTGCAGTTACCGCTCCCGCCCTAGCCGATGCGCACACCAACAGCGCCTTGCCCGCGAACAACTTCGGCAACCTGCCCACGCTGAATGTCGGCGGGACTTATTCATCACTCATGCAATTCGACTTCGCCTCACTGCCCGCTGGTACAACTAGCGGCAGCGTGGCCAAGGCGACCTTGTTCCTGTGGGTGAATAAAATCGGCAGCGCCGGTGCGATTGATATTCGCACCGTGACCGGTGCGTGGAGCGAAACCACAGTTACCCAAGCCACTCAGCCCACGGTGGGCGGTGTGGCTTACACCGTGCCTGTGAGCAGTGCAGGAAATTACATCGCAGTCGATGTCACCACCGATGTCAAAAACTGGATCGACGCACCTGCCAGCGCACTTGGCTTCGCGCTCGGTGCATCCACCAGTGCACCAGCTACATCGGTATTCCTCGATAGCAAAGAGAACACCGCCACCGGCCATGCCGCGTATCTCGACATCACGCTGGTGGGCCAACCTGGGCCACAAGGGCCGCAGGGCGAGCCGGGATTGTTGGGGCCGACTGGGCCGCAAGGGTTGGTAGGTGCAACTGGGCTGACTGGTCCACAAGGGGCACAGGGTATACCCGGCGTAGTACCAGCGCTTGCGGGAGATGTGACTGGCGATGCCGCTGCTAATTCTCTGACTAAGCTGCAAGGCAAGCTAGTTAGCGCTGCGGCTCCCGCTGAAGGTCAAATTCTGATTTTTAAAAGCGGAAAGTGGCTAGCGGCTTCCGACCTCACGCAACGCCTGGGAGCGGTCGAGGCGAGCCTAAATAGGTTCTTCCCGGCGGGCAGTGCTTACGTAACACGGGGTGATGGCGTTACTGTTATCGATACTGCGATAAATCAGCCTATTGCAAATAATTCCGGGGGGTCTGTGACGCATGAGGTTGCGCCGAATGGTATCGCGCTGAATCCAGCGAGTGGCAGGGGGTATGTGACAAGTCAGAGCTCTGATTCTGTGATTGTCTTTAATATGACGACCAATGAATTTATTGCCTCGATTCCTGTAGGCGATGTGCCTTCTGGTATTGCGCTCAATCCAGCGGGAACGCGTGCTTATGTAGCAAACTTTAATAACGGCACTGTCTCCGTGATTAATACAGCAAGCAATGCTGTGATTGCTACTGTTCGGGTGGGTGATAAACCGTTGGGAGTTGCGTTGAACCCAAGTGGGTCTCGAGTTTACGTGGCCGGATTTAATGGGGCGCTTTCAGTTATCGATACGGCGACTAATAGTGTGATTGGAACTGTGCCGGTAGGTGTCGAGGCATGGGGAGTCGTGGTGAATTCCCTCGGAACACGGCTTTATGTTTCTTCAAATGGTAGCGTTAGCGTGATCGATATTGCTACTAATAAAGTGATCGCCAAATCTCCGATTGTGGGTGGAGATGGTGTTCAAGGCGTTGCGTTAAACCCAGCAGACACTCGCGTCTATGTAGTAATACCCCCTGGAAAAGTTCAGATATTAGATGCTGCAAGCCTTACCCCAATCGGTACGATCACAGTTGGAAACAACCCTATAAGCATTGCAGTAAATCCTGTTGGAACGCGAGCCTACGTTACGAATCGAGGCTCGAATAGTGTCAGCGTGATTGATCTCGCAACCAACACTGTTGTAGAGACTATCCCTGTATTTGGGCCTGTCGACGTACGTGTCATTAACTAACGTAGCGATACCAACAAAAGGCCAAAACATGCACCCAATCAAAAAACTCTTCGCCGGCCTAAGCCTCACCGCCGCCGGCCTGCTGCCCCTCAGCGCGAGCGCAGTCACCGCCCCCGCACTGGCCGATGCGCACACCAACAGCGCCTTGCCGGCGAACAACTTCGGCAACCTGCCCACGCTGAATGTCGGCGGTACTTATTCTTCACTCATGCAATTCGATCTTGCCTCACTGCCCGCCGGCACCGCCAGCGGCAGCGTGGCCAAGGCGACCTTATTCTTGTGGGTGAATAAAATCGGCAGCGCTGGTGCGATTGATATTCGCACTGTGTCTGGAGCGTGGAGCGAAGCGACAGTCACCCAAGCCACCCAGCCTACGGTGGGTGGTGTGGCTTACACCGTGCCGGTGATTAGCGCGGGAAATTACATTGCAGTTGATGTCACCACCGATGTGAAAAACTGGATCGATGCACCGGCCAGTGCACTTGGCTTCGCATTTGGCGCCTCCACCAGCGCACCCAGCACATCAGTATTCCTCGACAGTAAAGAGAACACCGCCACCGGTCATGTCGCGTATCTCGATATCACGCTGGTGGGCCAGCCTGGGCCGCAAGGGCCGCAGGGCGAGCCGGGGTTGTTGGGGCCGACGGGGCCTCAAGGACCTGCGGGGGTGCAGGGGCTTAAGGGAGACAAGGGAGATACCGGGGCAATTCCCGATATCAGCGCACTCATCGCGCAGTTACAGGCATTGCAGTTGGTGGTAAACGACTTGACCAAACCTGCCCGTGCCTATGTGACGCTCCCTCGTACCGATGCTGTCGCCGTGATCGATACAGCAAGCAATACCGTGATCGGCACTGTGGGGGTGGGCGATAATCCGTTCGGCATCGCGACGAACGCGACTGGTACCCGCGTTTACGTGGCGAATCAAGCTTCAAATACCCTCTCAGTGATCGACACGGCAAGCAATATCGTGATCGGTACCATACCGGTCGATAGTCCGGATGTCATCGCGGTAAACTCGGCTGGCACCCGTGTCTACGTGACAAATTTTAATTCTGATTCTGTTACGGTGATCGACACTGCAAACAATACTGTGGTTGGCACTATTGCGGTGGGTGCTGGCCCGGATGGTATTGCGGTGAACCCCTCAGGCACACGCGTCTATGTAACGAGCATTTTCGACGATGCTGTCACAGTGATCGATGCAGCAAGCAATACGGTGATCGGCACTGTGGCAGTGGGCAGTTTTCCACATGGCATCGTGGTCAACCCGGCGGGTACCCGCATCTACGTGGCGAACGAAATTTCCAAGACTGTCTCAGTGATCGATGTGGCGAGCAATACCGTGGTTGGCACGGTGCCAGTGGGTAATGCCCCGGCTGCGGTCGCGATAAACCCAGTGGGTACCCGCGTGTATGTGCTGAACCAACTATCCGATACTGTCTCGGTGATCGACACAGCAAACAATACTGTGCTTGCCACCGTGGGCGTAGGCGCTCAACCACGCGCCATCGCAGTGAACCCGGCGGGCACCCGCGCCTACGTGACGAATGCACTTTCCGATACTGTCTCAGTGATCGACATAGCAAGCAATACCGTGATCGGTACTGTGCCTGGGCTTGCGATACCGTCTGGTATCGCCGTTATTCGCTAACGAATGAAAGTAAAAATGCACTCAATCAAAAAAATCATCGCCGGCCTAAGCCTCACCGCCGCCGGCTTGCTGCCCCTCAGCGCGAGCGCAGTCACCGCCCCCGCACTGGCCGACGCCCACACCAACAGCGCCTTGCCCGCGAACAACTTCGGCAACCTGCCCACGCTGAATGTCAGCGGTGCTTATTCTTCACTCATGCAATTCGACCTCGCCTCACTGCCCGCCGGGACGACGGGCGGCAGCGTGGCCAAGGCGACCTTGTTCCTGTGGGTGAATAAAATCGGTACTGCCGGTGCGATCGACATTCGCACCGTGACCGGTGCGTGGAGCGAAGCCACAGTCACCCAAGCCACGCAGCCTACGGTAGGTGGTGTGGCTTACACCGTGCCGGTGACTAGCGCAGGGAATTACATCGCAGTCGATGTCACCAATGACGTGAAGAATTGGATCGATGCGCCCGCCAGCGCCTTGGGCTTCGCACTCGGCGCATCCACCAGCGCACCTAGCACGTCAGTATTTCTCGACAGTAAAGAGAACACTGCAACAGGTCATGCCGCGTATCTCGACATTACGCTGGTGGGTCAGCCCGGGCCGCAAGGGTCGCAGGGCGAGCCGGGCTTGTTGGGGCCGACGGGGCCGCAGGGGGCGCAAGGCCCGGCAGGGCCGCAAGGCATTCAAGGCCCACAGGGTATTCAAGGTGCCAAAGGCGACAAGGGTGATAAAGGCGATGCTGCAGCGCTTGATCTGAGCGCGATTCGAGGGCAGTTGGCGCAACTTTCTTTGCTCCAGGCGGCATTCGATATTACCAGGCCGAATCGTGCTTTTGTGGCGAATCGCGATGACAATTCGGTTTCAGTATTTGATACAGAGAACAATGCGACGCTGGACACGATCCCGGTGGGCGGCATGCCAAAATCAATTGTTGCCGATCTAAGCGGTCAGCGTGCCTATGTCGTGAACGGAGGGAGTAGTTCGCTTTCCGGTAGTTCGCTTTCCGTGATCGATGCCGGGCTGAATTCCGTGATCACCGATATATCCCTAAGCAATCTTCCCAATGGGATCGCCTTGAGTGCGGATGGTAGCCGCGCCTTCGTGTTGCATGCCAATACCGGTTTGATTAACGTCATTAATACGGCGACGAATGCGATTGTCAGTTCGATTGCGCTGCCGGAGCGGAGCATTCCCACTGCAATCGCGGTCAATTCAGCGGGCTCACGCGCCTATGTTACGAATCAAGGCAGCGAGAGCGTTGCGGTTGTCGATGTTATCAATGGCGACATCATCGGCAGCATAAAAGTCGGCAAGCGACCACAGGCGATTGTGCTAAATCAGGCAGGCTCGCGTGCCTATGTTGCGAACTTCGGCGACGATACTGTTTCAATCATCGATACCGCCAGCAATAGCGTTGTTGGCAGCATTGCCACGCTGGGACCTAGAGCGCTTGCGACGAATCCAAGTGGCACGCGCCTCTATATTGCAGGGTCCGCAACGGACAATATTTTAGTGTTCAATACTGCAAACAATGCCTTGATAGGCGTGGTGCGCTTAGCGGGGGGCGGTTCTCCCATTGCGCTACAGATTAGCCCATCGGGCACGCGCGGGTATGTCGTGATCCCGAATAAAAGGCTGGAGGTGTTTGATCCGGAGACGAATTTATTCATCGGCACTGTCCCTGTGGGCTTTGGCGCACGGGGCATCGCGATAAGCGCCGACGGCACTCGTGTATTTGTGACGAATTCGATCGATGATACCGTCACGATCGTTGATGCAACCGATAACACCGTAGCGCGTACCGTGACCGTGGTGGGCGATTTGCCTCTCGCGGTGGCGGTTCATCCCACGGAGGATCGAGCATATGTGACGAACGGTAACGATGACACGGTCGCGATTATCAGCGCCGCACGCAATTCTAGGATCGGTCTGCTTTCCTTGAAGAACGATCCGAGGAATATTGACCTGGGCTCGGATGGTACGCGCGCTTACGTTACTAACTTTGGGGTCAACACGGTATCGGTGATTGATGTGGTCAATCATGTTGTTGTCGGCGCCATACCCGTGGGGCTGGGGCCAGTATCGATTGCCGTGAATCCTGGCGGATCGCGTGCTTATGTCGCCAACGTTATTTCAGATACCGTCTCGGTCATTAATACCGAAACCAATGCGGTGATACAAACCATTGCGGTGGGTAACTCGCCATCCGCAATCGCGGTTAACCCCGCAGGAACGCGCGTGTTTGTCGCGATTGCAAGTGGCTCCGTTCTGGTGATTGATACCAGCAGTAACGCCGTGATTGGTGCGGTAAAGATATTTAATTCTTTGGTCGGCAATAGCTTTGATGATATTGCGGTGAATGCCGTTGGCTCGCGTGCCTATGTCACAAACTCACTTGCATCGACGGTTACAGTGATAGATACGGCGCACAACGCGCTTTTGGCGACTATTCCATTACCAGCCCGCCCAAGAGCTATCGCTATTAATCCGGCGGGTAATCGTGTGTATGTCGCACTCTCTTCCGGCGCTTCCATCTCAGTCATCAATGTGCTCGACAATACGGTATTGGGCCCCTTTAGGGTGGGGCGCAGCCCGAGCGGTGTCGCGGTCATCCGCTAATGCACTCTAAAGGAGATTAAAAAATGCACCCAATTAAAAAAATAATCGCCGGTTTAACGCTCACCGCCGCCGGCCTGCTGCCCATCAGCGCGAGCGCAGTCACTGCCCCGGCCAATGCCGACGCGCACACCAACAGTGCCTTGCCCGCGAACAACTTCGGCAACCTGCCCACGCTTAATGTCGGTGGCGCTTACGCTTTAGGAGAAAGTTAAATGGTAAATCTCAATGAAACTGAACCGGTTTTTTCCGGAGTTTATCGATGGCTGTGCTGTGCGGTATGCATATGTAATGCCATTACCATAGAGACGCTGCTATTATGAATTGGTAGTGCCTCCAAGCATTGGACGATGAAATATCTCACCCAAGGAGATCTGAAATGACCCATATCAAAACTCTTATCGGTAATCTCGCGTTTGTCGTGTTAGCCAGTCTGTCTTTGGCCACATTATTTTCTCCAACTGCAAGCGCGGCTGAGCCATCCGTGGCGGGCGCTGTGATTCATGTTCAAGGCAAGGCAAATGTTGTTCGCGGATCTTTAACTACGCCACTAACGGTTGGCAAACAAGTTACGGTCGGTGACGGTATCGTGACGGGGAAAGATTCGCGAGTGGGCTTGAAGATGGTGGATGGCGGGGTTTTAAGGTTGGGAGCAGATACGGTATTCATCATTGAGAATTACGCTTACTCGGAACAAGCAAACGAGGGACAAGCGCGTCTATTCATGCTTAAAGGGGTCATGCGCGTGATTACCGGCGCGATCGGGAAAACGAAAGAGCGTGATTTCAAGCTGGGAACTTCTGTGGCGACGATGGGTGTGCGCGGGACGGATTTCTGGATTGGATATTATTTTTCTGATGCGCTGGACGTTGCTTTGATCAGCGGTGCAGGTGTCTATGCGGATAACGCAGCAGGGCGCATGGAAATCACGCGAGCAGGGGATGGCATAGCTGTGAAAGGATTTGATCAATTACCCGCTCCGCCAATTCACTGGGGACAGAAAAAATATGATGCCGCCTTGCAATCGGTTGCTTGGGAGGGGGAGGCGGAGTACGGCAAGCGATAGGGTGGGGCGCCAGGGATAACCCGAGGGTAACCACTTCGGGTTGGGATTCGCTACATTTTGAGATTGTTTTTTCAAGATACCCCTATCTAACCTGTTGGCAAAATTTACTGTTGGCTACAGTAGTAGCTGAGATAGTGACCTAAGCATGTTGATATGCCTGTTGATTTCATATTGGGTATGTTGCTTGCTTAGCTTAATAACAAGTTTTTATAAATATCAAATAGTTAAAGTAGGGAACACTCATGTATCAGTTTTGGCGGATTCCTCTCGCGTTATTGTGCCTTCTTAACCTTTTAGCCTCGCCTGTTCAAGCGATACCGCTTGGCATTGAGGAGCAGGCATTATTTGATGCCATTAATCAGGCGCGCAACGATAACGGTGTTACATCAACATCGTTAAAAGATGCCTTAGTAATTGCCGCGCGCAGCCACGCTACCGATATGCGTGATAACAGTTTCGTCGGCCATACGGGTAGCAATGGAAGCACCCCCTTTGACAGAATTACCGCTGCTGGCTATCAAGCTGTGATTTCCACGGAACTTATCGGCGCAGGTTTTACAACGGCGGCGGGTGTTGTAAATGGATGGCTCGCTAGCGCCCCACATCGGTCGATCCTTCTCGATTCTCAATACCAAGATTCGGGAGTTGGTTATGCTGGAGGCGGTAGCTTAGGTCATTACTGGACAGCAACATTGGCCTCCCTTGTCTCTGTACCACCTCCGAGTGACGGGGGTGGGTCGACAGGGGGCGGCACAGGTGGGTCTGGGGGTGGAGCTGCGCCGACCATCCCTCCTGGGAATGGTTGTGGAGGCGCTGCTGATTTCGCACAGCAGGCAATCTGCTTTATCAACGCTACACGCGAATCGAATGGTCTTGCTGATCTGTTAATTGACCTGCATCTGCAAAGTGCATCGCTCTTTCACTCAGAAGATATGCGGGACAATGGCATTTTTGGCCATACTGGTAGCGATGGCAGTTCTTTTTTCGATCGGCTTACGACAGCAGGCTATGACGGTGCTCCCATAACGGAATTAATATGTGGCGGCTGCGTAAGTCCAGAAGTATTAGTTACTGCGTGGCTAGCAAGCGCACCACATGCGGCCTTCCTTCTCGATCCATTTGCGAATGAGATTGGTCTTGGCTATGCGTCAGGGGGGGCTGCTGGGCATTATTGGTCGGCAGATATAGGGCACAGAGCCCAAACGGGGGACTCTAATGGCGTGCCGGAGCCGGCTACGATTCTATTGTTTGCACTGGGTCTGGCCGGGTTGGTGGCGCAGCGCAAAGCAGTTTAAAAGATACACAACACAAAAACTCACTTTCCTTGTTTTGCAGCCCCATGGCAGCCATTGCTGGCCGCCACCGGAAAACATGCTTCATTGTGGGCAACTATCAACACGCTTCAGCCACAGGAGGTCAGCATGCGCTTCAACATTGGACATCGCACCGCAATATTTTCAATGATCGGCCTCGCCTTATTCGCGCTGATTGGCAACGCCAATGCAAGCAATCGCATCACCGGAACATTAACGCTGATGCCGCAGAAGATAAGATTGCCCGATATCGATATGGTGTTGCGCGATGCTGCGACTCAGCAGGAAGTCGCAAAAAGCCGCACCTACCTGGATGGCAAATTTTCGCTAATTGCGCCGAAGCCTGGAACCTATGTCGCCTGCTGGCAGGCCCCCGGCATTGCGGGCTGTACCGATCGTATTTCTGTCAAAGCCCCGACTGTGTACCTTGGGGTAGTCAAAGCCAGCCCCGAAGGCCGGCTGATTAGCGGCAAGGTATTAACCCTCGATAAACGCGCCTGCTGGGTAAACGATCCATTCTTCAAGCTCGATGTTTCCACCCATCTCAGTTTGATGGACAGAAACGGGCAAGTGCTACGCAAGGATATCCGCGCCAATGTTTCTGGCCAGTACGTGATCGGCGGCGTAAAAGCCGGTGGCTACACCGTGCTTGCCGAGTGCGAAAAGGCCAATACCCAAGCCCGCGTTCTGGTCGACACTCGTAATACAGTAGCCAATCTCACCCTGCCCAACCGCGCCCCAAGGATTGGCGGACTCTCCGTTTTAGACGGCGCCAAAGGCCTCAGCCGCGCAGCGGTAGGCGCCACGGTCAAGCTCCAGGCTTCGATCCGCGACCCGGATCAAGACAACATTGAATACCTGTGGCGCACTCTCGATGGCTACGGCACGATTTCGGGCGCCAATGCAGCCCAGCAAGACTGGAAGCTGCCGAGCAAACCTGGTTTGTATGCGGTCTATCTGATGGCCCGCGACGGCAAGGGCGGTTACGCCTACAAACGGCAGTCGCTCTCGGTTGGCCCAAACATCGTATCGTTCTCGGGGCGCGTTATCGACGAAACCACGCAAGCGCCGGTAAGCGGGGCAACCGTCAATGTCAGCGGCACCACCGCGAACACCAATGCGCAGGGCTGGTTTAATGTCAGCGTGCCCGGCATGGCCTCCCCCGAACGTTATGTCGTCAATATTAGCCATCCGCAGTATGCCCAGATGTCGCGTCCCTACGACAAGAGTGTGACCGGCTATACCTACGAACTGATCCGCGCACAGCTCAGCAGCCATGATCCGGCACAGAAAATTAGCGTGGTTGATACCGGCAGCAGCGGGCCCTGCGGCGCTCCGGGTGGTAAACGCGCGGCGATTGGCGACACCGTGCCCCGCAAGTTTCCAGCCGCGCACTACAAAATGTTGAAGCGCGAGAAAGCCTGCCGCCATGCCGGCGCCCAGATCGTGATTCCCCCCGGCTCGCTGGTCGACGCCAACAAAAGAGCGCCGCAAGGCCCCATCACCATGGCCATGGCTACGCTCAACCCAGCGCGCCGCGCCCTGCCCGGTGACTACCTCGCGCTCGATGCTAAACGCGCAGAGACTGAGCTCTTCAGCTTCGGCGCCGTGTTCGCGGAATTCCGCGATGCCGCCGGCAAACCACTCAATCTGAAACCCGGCGCCAATGCCGAAATTCGGATTCCGCTATCGACGTCACAACGCAATCAGGCCAAGCAAAATATTGCGATGTGGTCGTACGATGAGAAATCCGGACTATGGATGGAAGAAGGCCAAGCCGCGCTGACAAACACGCCGCAAGGGTGGATGTACATCGGCAAGACCAAGCATTTTTCGACCATCAACATGGACGTGGCCGATAATGTGGCTTCGGCGACTTGCGTTCGCCTGCAAATTGGTCCTTCCTTGAACGGCTGGACGGGCCTGACCCTGCGCGCCTATGTTCCCTTCGGCACCTTGGTGCAAGTGAAGGAAACCGCGCTCAACGCCGACCAGTATCACGTCATCTATCGAATTCCTTACACCGCACCGGCCTTCCCGCCCACCACATTGCGCATGGAGTTGCGCGGCACCTACAACAATCAACAGGTTGTACTGCTCGACAAGGTGATCAACACCGATGCCCACGAGACAGAACTGCGTCTCACCCGGCCCGGGCCACTGACCGAGTTGCGGCCGCTCACTCCCTATGAGGCTTGCGGCGACGCATTCGTGCTCGAACTCGAAGCCGACGTGGATCCCTTGCCCTACTATGGCGACGATGGCGCAGGACGCCCGGCCTTCCTCGGCGGGCGCGGTGGTGACTTCCTCCCAAGCGGTGGTGAAGATATTGCTAGGGCTTACTACCTCGCGATTGCGGGCAACACCAAGACCAAACTCGGCGGCCCCGAGGGCTGGTGGAAAGCTAATCAGTTTGGGGAAAATGATGGCAGCGGCGGAACACGCGCCTCCTATCTCAATAATAATGACCTAGGCTTTGGCCGCGACATGAACTGCAAGAAAAACGGAAATGATCTGGCGTGCTGGGTTACCAATTATGGCTTGCCTGACCAAGATCTGACCAATGCCGATGCTGCCAAGCTACCAAACCTGCTCAAACGTGGCGCCACGGTCACCATGGAATACAAGAGCGCGGCAGAGGCGGATCGCCGGGTCACCTTCTACGTCTACGGCGGTGGCGATGCCACAGCACCACGCATCAATTTTGCCGACCTGGACGGCATGGGGCCCAAGCCGGTTCCGCATCTGTGCTTCGTCTGCCATGGTGGTAGCCCGACGCTGGATACGGTCACCAATGAAGGCCTGCACGCCCGTTTCCGCGAGTTTGACTTGCCATCGTTCAAATATTCGGAGACTCGCTCTTGGGACTACGGTCAGGCCATCGACCCGACCTCGCAGATCTCACTGAACGCCACCGAGATAAGCAACTTTGGCACGCTCAATCAAATGGTGCGAGACAGCCAGCCGAACACTAACGCTATCACGGCGCTGATCAACGCCTGGTACCCAGATAACGTCTTCAATGTTTCTCCGATCAGACCTGCCGAACCCGCTGGCTGGAGTAACCCCCTCTTTCCCCCGGGTGCCGCCTCCCTAAGTGATGCCATACCTGCTTTCCGAGTCAAAAATGCGTATCACAATGTCTTTGGCAAGGCATGCCGCACCTGTCACGTTGCGCGGGATGAAGGAGATACCAATCCTGATAAGTACATCTTGTTCAACAATGCCGGCAACTTCTCATCCACGAGTTACGTGGTTTGCGACTCGCCTAAGGTGATGCCAAATGCTTTTGTCACTTACAAGAATTTTTGGAGTGACCGGCAACGGGTGATTGACTATCGGGCTCTGACGGGAACGAACGCAACAAATTGCAAATAGTGTTTCTGGCACAGGAAAAGGGCTATGGGGTGGACATTGCTCTTTTTCTTTGCGCATTTTCCGCCGTTTTTTTTCCGGCATTTTTTGAAGAGAAGTTATCTGGAGACTTGCGAAGCTTTCGACCGTCATCGCTCCTCTCCAGCCTAAATTGGGTGTTGTCCCGGTGCTATAATCGTTTGAAAAGCGCCGGTGCAATTCCCCTTAACAAGCTCGCATGTTGATCTGCGATGACGTGTTGGAGAGAGATGAATATGGATGCTGCCCAGTTCGAAAAAGAATTCCCAAGCCTTGCGCATCGCCTGGGGCGAGACAATGTGGCGCTGTTGTTGAGCTTGGCACAGTTTCGCGAGCTACCTGCCGGCTATACCTTGATTGAAGATGTGTCGCCGGTGGATGCCGTGCATCTCATTGTGTCCGGCGAATTGCGCGTCGAGTTGAAGGAGGGGGAGCAGTCGCTTTTGCTTGGCCGTCTCGGCAAGGGTAAGTGGGTAGGCGAGGTGTCCTTGTTCACCGGCGATAATATCGCTACCTCTGGTGTGATCACCGATACCCCCGCCGCCGTGCTGTCATTGAAGCACGCTGATTTTGTCGTCGCACAGACGCAGCATCCAGATTTCGTCAGTGCGCTTACGCAAGTTTTCGTGGATCTGATGACTGAGCGTTTGCGCGCCTCCAATCAAGTCCTGGAACAGAGCGGGGAACACCAGTTGGCATTCCATGGCGGCGATACCTTGCTGCGTGGTGATGACAATGGCGCCCGGCAGGGTTGGCTGAAATCAATGTTGCAAAAACTATCTGGCGTGGAGGGGTGAACCTATGTTGCTAAAGAGTTTCCTCAAGTGTCATTCCTTGTTCAAACATCTGGCGGAACATGATCTCGACGCGCTTGCGCATGCGATCTATATCGAGGAGTTTCCGGCTGAGCATGTGCTGGTACAAGAAGGCAAGCTCGGCAAGGAGTTGTATATCTTGGTGGAAGGCGAGATCAAGGTAACCCACTACAATCCACTGAGCGGCGAGTTGGAAGAGTTGAAAATCATTATGCCGGGCGAGATGTTTGGCTTGCTCTCTTTGGTGGATCACCTGCCCGCCGCCGCCACTTGCGTGGCGCATGGACCGGTCAAGGTGGGTATCCTGCCGCGCACCGGTTATAACTTCCTATCCAAATCCGTCGCGCCGATCGCCTTGGGTTTCCAGTTGGCGGTGGCCGGGCAATTGGCTTCCGACCTGCGTCACCGCAATCAAACCTTGCGCGGTTTTCTCCGTTGATCCGTTTGATTTCCCGCCACCCAGCTAGACCGGCTTGTCGCGGGACGCTGGTGTGTTGGCTCGCCGCCTAATCCGTTGGCTGTTGATCCGGCCCGGAGAGGGGCGGATGGTGGCTTACCTGTCGGTGCTCTATCTCGCGGTGGGGTTGGGCATGGCAATCGGCCGCAGCTCAAGCGACGCGCTCTTGTTCAAGCGTTTCGGCGTCGAATATCTCCCCCACATGCTTTTTCTGACCAGTGTGCTGTTGGTAATATTCAGTGCAGCTTATGCTGAATTTACCGATCGCATGCATCCGGCGCGCATGTTCAAGTATGTCGTTTCCCTGACCGGAATTTTTCTGCTGGCCACCTGGGGCGCCATGCAGGGCGGTGACGGAAAAATTGCCTTTGCGGTGTATTTTCTCGGCTATGGCGTGATATCCGAAATCCTGGTGGTGCATTTCAATTTATATGTTTCTGGATTTTTGGATATATCACAATCGAAGCGTCTGTCTCCTCTCATCAACGCGTCCTCACGCCTGGGTGGCGTAGTCGGCGGGGTGTCGATCGGCCTGCTCAGTTCGAGGTTCCCCACCGAACATATGGCCTTGGTTTGGGTGCTGACCTTGGTAGTGGCGTTTTTGCTGATTGCCGCTTACCACCGGGGCGAACAGCGGCCCCGCACTAAAATAAGATCGCTGAAGAAACAAGCCAAACCCTTTGCCCAGATTCGCGAGGGATTTGAATTCGCGCGGCACTCGAGCTTGTTGCAAATCGCCGGGCTGGGTTTGTTTGCCATGATCGTGCTGATTTCGGTACAGGATTATCTGGTCAGTACCATTCTGACTCGCCATTTTCGTGATGAACGTGATCTGGCCGCCTTTTTCGGTTGGTTTTTTGCCTTTACCAACTTTATGGTGCTGCTATTGCAGATGCTGGTCGCGAATCGATTACTGCACCGCTTCGGCCTTAAAGTGGTTAGCCTGATTTATCCTTGGAGTACGGCGGCGAGCTTCGCCTTACTCAGCTTGAGCGCAAGTTTCATTCCCGCCGTCATCGGCCGCTTCAACTACACCGGCATGGGGCCGGCCTTCCGTAATCCTGCCGCCAATCTTTTTTACAATGCGCTGCCGGACTATATGCAGGGCCGCGCGCGGGCATTGAGCATCGGCCTGATTCTGCCATTGGGCCTCGCAGTTTCCGGCCTATTGCTGATGTGGGTGCCCAAGGAATCAGTGGGCGAAGCGCTGGCTGTTTTCGGCTTGCTCTTATCACTTGTGTACGTATATATCACGGTCATGAAGAATCGTATTTACGCCAATAGTCTGGCGCGGCTGATCCAGCAACAGGTATTCGCCGGCACCAGCGGCGCTTTCAAAGAATCGGGCCGCCTGGACGAGCGGGTCGTACGCGAACTTAAGCAAATGTTGCGGCAAACCGAGGAGGGCGATACCTACCTCGCGTATGCCGAGTTTCTGCTGGGTGGCGCGCCGCAAGAAGTTGGCATCCTGTTGGAAACCTTGGCGGCAAGACCGGTTTCAGTGCAAGACCGCCTGTTGCCGCGCATCGCCGAATTGAACGCGCCCGGCTGGCGCGAATATGCACTGCGTTGTCTGAATTCGGATGACTCTCACTTGCGGGCCACCGCTTTGACTGTATTGGCAGAGCGCGGCGATGCGGATGCCTTGCGCGCTATTCATGAATGGTTAGCCCACACCAATCCTCGCTTGCGCGCTGCCGCCGCGCGGGCGTGTTATGCCGTCCAAGCCCCGACCTTGCATGAAAACGCCGAGCAGGTATTGCGGGTGATGCTTAATGCGGAAATGCCGGACGAAATTATCGCGGCATTGTCTGTGGTACGTGCGCTACATTTGACCTCGCATGGCGAAGCAGTGCGGACGCTGCTGCAACACCCTGATGCAGGCGTGCGCGCCGCAGCCATCGCCGCCGCCGTGGCCATCGGCGATACAAGCGAGCGTCTTGTTTTATTGGCGAATGCTTTACAGGATGACAATACCGACGTGCAGCGCGAGGCGGAGAAGCATGCGGCGTCGCTCATGCCCGCCACCGATGCGGAGTACGCCGCCGCGTTCGACACGTACTTTTCTCATTTCCGCATGCAATCGCTACTGGCAAGCTGCCTGGCGCAAAGCGAACTCGCACAGCGCAAGGCAATACTGCTGACGATCGCACAGCGGCATTTACAACGCGCGTGGGATAAAAAATCCGTCGCGCTGCAAGCCGTACCATTCGCGCAGCAGCTCGATGAGGCGAGTTTTTTATGCCTGGTGCTGAATGAAGAAGTGCAGCGGCACATCGCGTTCTCTTTGGATATTCTGGCGCTGCTGGATGAAGCGCAGATGGCACGGGCCATTAGCGCGGCGCTCGCCAGCCGTGATCGCCGATTACGGGCACAGGCGCTGGAGTCGCTGCGCCATATTGAAAACAATGCCTTGATAGAATGGCTGCTGCCCTTGATCGAGTCCGAGCAAGATGGCGCGAAATGGGAGCACCCGGCGCCCGTGGTGGCGCGCAACATCAATGAGCTGATCGCCTGGTGCGAGCAGCAAGGCGGTCAGTGGCTGCGCCAATGCGCGGCCGCCATGGAAAAGGAAACAAGCCGTGCAACCCCTGTTTGATCGAATTCTGCTGCTGAAACGCGTGCCGTTTTTCGCGCTGTTGCGTACCGACCAGTTGCGGCACATCGCGCCTGCACTCGCACCTGCCGGTTGGGCGGCCGGAGAACGCGTATTCGACAAAGGCGACCCGAGCGACAACATGTATATTTTGCTGTCAGGCCGCGTGGGCATTACCTTAAATGGCGATCCGGATAGCACAGAGTATGTCGCGCAACTGGGGCAGGGCGACTGCTTCGGCGAGATGGGTTTGCTGGATGACCTGCCGCGCTCCGCTACCGCGCATGTGTTGGAAACGGCGGAAGCCCTGAGCCTGAGCCGCGAGCGCTTGCAGGGGATGTTGCTGGCTTACCCGGAGCTAGGCATCGGCATGCTTGCCGCGCTTAGCCGGCGTCTGCGTGATGCTAACGAAGCCAGGGTGAAGTCTGAGCAGGGCGCCGATAAGCAGGGATAAGTTGTTGAGCGGTTAGGGAAGTAGTGCGTGCTACATATCCCCACAAGCAGGCGAGAGGGGTATTGTTTTTTCCCCTCTCCCACTTGTGGGAGAGGGGCCAGGGGAGAGGGCAGTTTTATCCCCCAGAGATGCCAAGCATCAAGCAGCAAAGCCAAATAGACCAAATGCTAAACAACGCAAAATCCTTACGCACCAACCAAACCGAAACCGAACAACGGCTGTGGTATCACTTGCGAGCGCATCGCTTCATGGATATGAAGTTCAAACGGCAAAAACCCATGGGCCAATACATTGTGGATTTTGTGTGTATCGAGCACAGGCTAATCATCGAGCTTGATGGCGGTCAGCATGCTGAGCAGGCGGGATATGACCAGCAACGGGATGCGTGGTTACGTAGTGAAGGCTATACCGTGCTACGTTTTTGGAACAACGACGTGATGCAAAATTTGGAGGGGGTGTTGGAGCAGATACGTTTGACCGTTGCACACTCCCTCTCCCCCGGCCCCTCTCCCACAAGTGGGAGAGGGGAGTAAAACGCCTCACTGCGCTACCGAGAAAATCTGCGGCGCGCTCAGCGACCCGTGGTTGAAATCGCCGAGTAGCACGCCGCCGTTGCTATCCCGCGCATGAATCACCCAGGCATATCGTCCGCCATGCCGGAGCAACCCTGGCGGCATGCTTAGCTTGGCTTCGGTCACGAGCGCTGAGGTGAAGATCACTCGGTTCTCATCCCATTCGTCGCGCAGCGTGATTTGATAGTGTGTGGCGCCCGGCACGGGTGACCAAGTGAATTCGGCGGGCGGGTTGGGTACTTCGCGCCCTCCTGCGGGCGCTGCCTCGCGCACGATGGGCAGCAGGGTATGCACCACATAGTCCTTGGCCAAAATTTCCCGACCATCCCGAGTTTTAATCGTTGCGTTAAACCAGCCATCGGTGGCTTTAGTGGAAAGCGGCAGATGCGTGATGAAAACGCGCTTTTCCGGTTTGCCGGGAGGGGCGATGGTTCGATAGCGCGTCATATCCAATTCGCCAAGCAGTTTTCCATCTGGCGAATAAACGTGCACGCTGGCGATGTTTGGGTATTGCGCGGAAGAAAGCAGCGCCATATAAAACGGTGGACGGTCCGGCCAATTGCATACATGAATGTCGAAAAAGCCAAGCTCGCTGTAATGTGGATCAGTGTTTTCGACGATCGGTGTTTGCGCCGATGCGCTCAGCGCGCAAAGCAGCGTGGCGAAAATAAAGGCTGACCGTTTACCGTCTTGCTTCATGGATTGGGCCTCATTGCTCGGGAGCCTGCTGCAGCTCCCAGCTACAACTCAAACAATTGATCGTTTATCAGCCTGTGTGGCCGATACTCGCCGATACTCGCTTCGATCTCGCGCATGATGAGCGCATCTTCGCCCGGTTTTAAATGCGTGATGTAAATTTCCGCAGGGCGCTTAAGCTTGCGCAATTCTACTTGCAGCATGCTGGGGCACAAATGTTTGGATTGTATGGCGATCTCACGCTCTTGGTTTGAGAAGGCGGTCTCGATGATCAGGTAACGCAGGTTATCAATGCCATTCACGATTTCCCACAGCGCGTCGTTTGTTGTGGTGTCGCCGGTATACACCAGACTGGCGCTACCGCTGTCCAGTTGGTAGCCCACAGCGGGGACAACATGATTCGCGGGCAACGCGGTGATACGGCGTTTACCTATCTGCACTGGTTTGCCGATATCAATCGTTTCATAACGCATAAACGGTTCAGTTGGGCTGGGGATGTGGCTAAAATCCGGCCAAATTTTCCAGTTGAAGATATGACTGAGCAGAATGCTGAGCGTCGCCTCGGTGGCGTGTAACACGAGTGGTTTGTCGCGCATTCTGGCCACGGTATCCACCATGAGCGGGAGAGAGGCAATGTGATCCAAATGGGAGTGGGTGATGAATACGTGATCGATACGCGTTAACGCCTCCATCGACAAGCGGCCCACACCGGTACCGGCGTCAATCAGAATATCGTCGTCCACCAGCAGTGCCGTTGTGTACTGGTCGCTGCCGATGCCACCACTGCAACCCAGAATTTTTATTTTCATCGTGCCGCCCTTCTCGTCGATCACGTTTGCTGTTATCGCGCTATTTCGTCTTAAATGAAAACACCCCATCCCAATCGGTGGGGGGCGGATTGGCGCTGAAATAGCGAATGCGTTCCAAGTACAGTTGATACAACTTCGTGTCAGGATGCTCGCGCAACAGGTCGTCGAGTATTTGCAGCGCTTCATTCCAGCGCTGTGCCCGGTAGTGCTTTAACACTTCGGAAAATAGTGCCAATTCTCGCTGTTGCGCCGCATCCACCTGATCGGCTCGCCCAAGCGGTTCGTAAATCGACACCGGCTGATCCTTGCCTTTTACCTTCACCCTGTCCAGTTCGCGAAAAGCAAAATTAGGCAGTGCCGCCTGCACCGTTTCGCCCACGATGATCTCCACGCCATAGTCCTTGGTTAAACTTTCCACGCGCGAAGCAAGATTCACCGCATCGCCCATCACTGTATACGCGCGGCGAAACTGCGAACCCATATTGCCGACGACCATGGCGCCAGTGTTGAGACCAATCCCCATACGAAGGGGTGGCCAACCTAAAGAGTGGGCGAGCGGCGTCAAATCTTTCAAGACGGTTTGCATTTCCAGCGCGGCTTCAAGTGCATGGGCGGCATGTTCTGAATCAGATAGCGGGGCGCCCCAAAAAGCCATGATCGCATCGCCGATGTATTTATCGATGGTGCCGCGATGTTTTTGAATCACCTCCGTCATCGCGGTCAGGTGGAAATTTATCAGTTTTGAGAGTTCTTGCGGCGGCATGCTCTCGGCGATGCTGGTGAAGTCACGGATATCCGAAAACAAAACAGTCAGCTCGCGGCTTTCACCTTCCATCGAGCAGAGTTCTGGATGGCGGTTCAACTCTTCAACCAGCTCAGGGGGAATATATTGGCCGAATAAGCCGGCAATCTGGCGTTTCGCGCGAGATTCAACAAAGAAGCCATGCGACATATTGATGCCGAAAATCAGCAGGATGAGCAATATCGAAGAAACCAGTGGCAGTACGAGGTTTGCATACTGCCATGCTGCAAGGTTCCCGCTGACTGTCAGCGTTAATGTCGTGAGTGTAAGCAACGACGCTTTGATTGGGTTCAAGAGCGGTAGGGCTATCCCGAGTACGAGGCCAATCAGCGCCAACAGGACCAGCTCAACGGCAAGCACGTATGCTGGGCGATCTTTGATGTTTTGATCGAGAATGCCCGCGATCATGTTTGCATGCACTTCTACACCGGGATACTCATTGGCCACCGGCGTGGCGCGCAAATCATGAAGCCCCGGCGCAGTGGTGCCTACCAGCACGATTTTGCCCGCTAATTCGCCGACCTTGAGTTTGTTTTTTAATACATCCACTGCCGACACATAGCGGAAGCTACCCGCCCGGCCACGATAGGGCACTAGCGCCGCAACATTTTTGTCTACCGGTATTGCACGGTTGCCAAGCATCAGCCGCTCGATCGCCCGGTAGTCGCTGCTAGCTGTTTCTTTCGGGAACACCGGGCGTACGCGCGGGACTTTGAGATAGGTGCGGGCCACTGTCAATGCCAATGCTTCGTAAAAACCATGGTCATAGCGCACCAGCATCGGCACACGCCTCACCACACCATCCCTATCTAAAAGCGGTGTGAAATGCCCGCCGCCAGCGGCGCTGAGTTGCAACTCAGACAAGTTTGCGCCAAAACCGTTGAAGTTCTCAAAAGGCACATCCAGCCCTTTAAAAGCAGCATCGCCGAACTGCGGATCGGGCAATTCGCCCGACGTGCGAATCTTGCTTGGGTCGGTATTGGAAGTGAAGTAATACCCGAGAATGACCGGTCGTCCCGCGAGCTTTTTCGCGAACAACGCATCCCGGTCGAGCTGCGGTGCGATGCGCGCCAAGGCTGCGCGATACTCGGGCACTTGGCGCAGCTCTTTCTTTTCCAGTTCTTTCAGCACCTTGATACCGGAGCTCTCATCGCGCTCTGCGAACACTACATCGAACCCGATCACCGCCGCACCGTAGTCGTCGAATAAGCGATCAAGCATCAGCGCGAGACGATCACGCCCCCACGGCCAGCGGCCCTCCTCGGCCAGACTCTTCTCGTCTATATCCACAATCACAATGCGCTGATCAATGCTGTGCTGCATCGTGAGCCGCACTCGGGTGTCGTAGGCGAGCTGCTCCAATTGATGGAGATAGGGAATTTCCAGGAATCCCACCACGTTCATGGTCAGCAATAGCGTGATAGCCAGTGCCAACCCAATACGGATCAAATGTGGGTGAAGCACATCGCGCCCGTTGCAAAGAAATTTAAGCGCGACAATTCGGCGTCAATACGGTGAAGAGCAAAGCACTGGGTGATGCGCATGCGTTTTCCTTCTGGTGAAGGTGGAAAGAAGATCCGAAAAAATTATCGCATAACAAGTACATAACTTTACTACGATCGGTATTCGGACTGTCTCACCGTTTCGATCATTACCTCGTCTGCATTACGCTCGCTGCTCATAACACCCTTCCCGGTTGCCTCAATTCTAAGGCTTCGAGGCGCCTATAAAAGCTGCGTTGATCCGCTTTTTTTGAGGAGAGGAAGTTGTGAATCGCAAATGGGAGTATTTCACCATTGAACGTTGAAAATGGCGTTCACTACCACGCTTGCTGCTGCTTCTGTTATTAGGCCAGCTACCGCTATTGCTATGCCCACTGCGGCCAACGCTAGGGGGCGTATTTTTCTTTTAAATGGTGTCATGGGGATGTCCTCGGTAACCGCCGGGTCATTCGAATAAGTTGGGCGTGCTGCTGGATGTCGCTACAACTTTTTTCGAACAACCCTATGGGGTTCTGTCTCGGTTACTGAGCGTAATAGCCGCCATTTACATAATCGGACATTGGTACCGGGTCACTGCTAGTGACGAATTTCTCATCCACCTGGGTAGAGAGGCGCTTTTCTGTTGCCGTGCCAGACGAATCATCGTTAGCTGTTTTGGCTGCTGGAGCGGATGCTTCCTCGTACTGTGGGTAGGCCGATGTGGCCTCATTTCCTGCGAAGGCGAGCGCGGGCATGGATAAGCAAAGCACGAGGGTGAGATTGATAGTTTTCATGATGATTTCCTTTATGTTTAGCCGCCGGTCATGCGCGGCTGCGATTTCGGATGTCTTCTTACCGCTTGCTGCCAGCTACTGGCGGGTGTCTGGGCCGAAGCACTCTGCCGCTGTTGCCGTTTGCTTACGGTATGACTGCATTCTGAGCGCTTAGGAAATTGGGCGTTATGACGTGCCGCACAGTGGATTTGTGATTTATTACCTAAAAGCGAGAGGGGGGCTGCCAGCCTTGCGGACGTACGGGGGGACGTTTTACCAAGCGGAGGGGAGTTTTTTGAGGAGGGTGATTTCTCGGTTTTCGATGGAAATATAGCCCCCTATTGCCAGGTCGCGCAGGATGCGGGTAATCATTTCGCGTGAAGCGCCGACCATATTGGCCAGGTCTTGATGGGTGAGCCGCTGCGGCAAGATAAGTTTGCCATCTTGTTCCATGGAAAGATCCGACAAAGTGCGGACCAGACGGGAGTAGACGTCGTACAAGGCTAGCCCTTCGATTTTTCGGTCGGCATCGCGCAGGCGTTGGGTGAGGCTGACCATGACGCGCTCAGCGATGTCAGGGTTTTCCGCCAGGCATTCGCGGAACTGGTCTTTGCTAACGATGAGCAGCGTGCTCTCTTCCATGGTGACTGCCGAGGCAGAGCGGGGTTGTCCGTCAATCAGGGAAAATTCACCAAAATGGTCGCCCGGGCCGAGGATGGACAAGATGACTTCTTTTCCCTCTTCGTCCAGGATGACGATTTTGATTTTGCCGGATTGGATTAAGTAGAAACAATCCGAGTTATCGCCAGCGTTGATGACAAAGCTATTTTTAGCGTAAGCGCGCCGTTGAAAATCGCTGAAGAGCGTTTTTGCTCTGACTTCGTCAAGCTGGCCAAAGATGGAAGGCGGAATGGCGGACATGTCGTACCCAATAAATTAGGGTTAGAAAATGAGGGGGGTTCTGTGTTGAATCCCTCTAATTATTCAGTACGATAGCATGGAAAGCATGCGGTTTGGTTTGTTAAGAGATATTGTGATTTTATGTCCGATACGGGCAACTCGCCTTCGCGCAATCCACATATAAATACAGCGAATGCTCGCGAATGGTGAAGCCGCGTTCTTTGGCGATCTTTTCTTGGCGTTTTTCGATTTCGGAGTCGAAGAACTCTTCCACTCGGCCGCATTGCAGGCAGACCAGGTGATCGTGATGGCCGCCTTGGTTGAGTTCGAAGACGGCTTTGCCGCTCTCGAAGTGATGGCGGATCAATAGCCCGGCTTGTTCGAATTGGGTGAGCACGCGGTACACGGTGGCGAGTCCGACATCCTCGTGTTCTTTTAACAACACGCGATAAATGTCCTCGGCGCTGAGGTGGCGCTGATCGCTGGTTTCAAACAGGCTCAAGATCTTGAGCCGGGGCAGGGTGGCTTTCAGGCCGACGCTTTTGAGTTCGCTGGGATCACTCATTTACTCTGTTGCTCATAAGAGGGGCGTCCGGTGGAGAGAGGCGTCTATGATACGGCTTTGCCCGGCCGATGCCAAAGCCGGGTCGGCTACGCTATAATGCCCCGTCGAATAAGGAATTTTCTCCCCATGCGCAATCTTGTCCCATTTTCCCTTTTGTTGCTTGCCGCCTGCTCCAGCGACCCAATCACCTCGTATATGCCCGAGCCCTACAAGGTGACGATCCAGCAAGGCAATGCCATCACCCAAGATATGGTGTCCAAGCTGCGCCCAGGCATGAGCAAATCCCAGGTGCGTTTCATCCTCGGCACGCCGCCGATTACCGACATGTTCCACGCCAATCGTTGGGATTACGTGTATCTCCTCAAGCAAGGCCGCGAGGTGAAAGAGGAGCGCAAGCTCACGCTGTTTTTCGATAACGACCAATTATCGCGCGTGGCGGGCGACGTGGCGGCTACGACGAAAGAAGACAAGCAGGCAGAAGCCGCCAAGCCGACCAAGGCGGTGACTGAAATCGTGCTGGATAAATTCGATCCCAATGCCCCGCCCATAGCACCCAGCGATGAGAAGGGCTTTTTCGGCCGGATGATGGAATCGGTTGGGTTTTAATACATGATCAACATCGCAATCGCAGGCAGCTCCGGCCGGATGGGCCGGACCTTAATCGAGATCATCAGCCAAGCGCCGGATATGCGCCTATCCGCGGCGCTGGATCGTGCCGGCAGCACTTTTCTGGGTAAAGATGCCGGCGAGTTGATCGGCGCCGCATGCGGCACGCTGATTAGCGATAGCTTTGACGCGCTGGACGGTGCGCATGCCTTAATCGACTTTACCCGCCCTGAAGGCACGCTGGTGCACATTGCCTATTGCCGCACCAAAAAAATCAATCTGGTGATTGGCACCACTGGTTTTACCCCCGAACAAAAACAAATCATCGTCGAGGCTAGCCGCGACATCGGTATCGTATTCGCACCGAATATGAGCGTGGGTGTGAATATCGTTTTTAAGCTGCTGGAGCAAGCAGCGAAGGTGTTGAACGATGGCTACGATGTCGAAATTATCGAAGCGCATCACCGGCACAAAGTCGATGCGCCCTCCGGCACCGCGCTACGCATGGGTGAAGTGGTGGCCGAAGCGACGGGGCGTAATCTGGCCGACTGCGCAACCTACGGTCGTGAGGGCGTAACCGGCGAGCGCAACCCCGCCACCATCGGCTTCAGCACCATACGCGGCGGCGATATCGTGGGCGACCATACTGTGCTATTTGCCAGCCTCGGCGAGCGCATTGAAATTACGCACAAAGCATCCAGCCGCGCCACCTTCGCCATGGGCGCACTGCGTGCGGCGCGCTTCTTGGCCGGCAAGTCCAACGGGCTCTATGACATGCAGGATGTGCTCGGCTTACGTTGAAGCCGCTGTAACAATACTGTATAATTCGGACGAATAAAGAAGCGGGATAGGCCCATCGGCCTTCCCGCTTCTTTGTGTATCTAGCGTTCGGAGCCCTATCGTGTCAGCCTCTCGTCTACCCGCCATTCTTGTCCTTGCCGATGGCAGTATTTTTAGAGGGATTTCCATTGGCGCTGAGGCCGTGACCTCGGGCGAGGTGGTATTCAATACCGCCATGACCGGTTACCAAGAAATTCTCACCGATCCTTCCTATACCCAGCAGATCGTCACCCTGACCTATCCGCACATCGGCAATACCGGCACCAATGCGGAAGACGAAGAAGCCGCCAAAGTGTTTGCGAATGGCTTGGTGATCCGCGATCTACCGTTGGCGGCAAGCAATTGGCGCAATCAAGAAGGCTTGAGCGATTACCTCAAACGGCACGGCATTCCGGCGATTGCCGGCATCGATACGCGCAAGCTCACGCGTATTCTGCGCGAAAAAGGCGCCCAAAGCGGCTGCCTGATGGCGGGCAAAATCGATGAAGCAGCGGCGTTGAAGCGTGCGCAGGCTTTCCCTGGACTGGCCGGGATGGATCTGGCCAAAGTGGTGAGCAGCTCGAAACCCTATGAGTGGCTGGATTCGACTTGGGTGCGCGGCCAGGGTTTTGCCAAGCTCGCGGCTCCCCAATATCACGTCGTGGCCTACGATTACGGCATCAAGCGCAACATCCTGCGCATGTTGGTGGAGCGCGGATGCAAGGTTACGGTACTGCCGGCGCAGGCTTCTGCAAAAGAAGCGCTGGCATTGAAACCGGACGGGATTTTCCTCTCCAACGGCCCCGGCGATCCGGAGCCCTGCGATTACGCCATAAAAGCCATTAGCGAATTATTGACCAGCGGTATCCCCATTTATGGCATTTGTTTGGGCCACCAGTTGCTGGCTCTGGCTTCGGGCGCAAAGACGGTGAAGATGAAATTCGGCCACCACGGCGCGAACCATCCGGTGCAAGACCTCGACAGCAAGCGCGTGATGATTACCAGCCAGAACCACGGCTTCGCGGTGGACGCCGCGACTCTGCCCGCCAATGTGCGGCCCACCCATGTGTCGCTGTTTGACGGCAGCCTGCAAGGCATCGCCCGCACCGACGTGCCGGCTTTCAGCTTTCAAGGCCACCCCGAGGCAAGCCCGGGGCCGCACGATGTGGCGTATTTATTCGACCGATTTGTTGCGCTGATGGATCAGCACAAGTAAAAAAATGCCAAAACGCACCGACATTAAAAGCATTCTCATCATCGGCGCTGGCCCGATCATCATCGGCCAGGCGTGCGAGTTCGACTATTCCGGCGCGCAAGCTTGCAAGGCGCTAAAAGAAGAGGGCTATCGCGTCATTCTGGTTAATTCCAATCCGGCCACCATCATGACCGATCCGGGCATGGCGGATGTGACCTACATTGAACCCGTGGCCTGGCGCACGCTGGAAAAAATCATCGAGAAAGAGCGCCCGGATGCCTTGCTGCCCACCATGGGTGGCCAAACCGCACTCAACTGTGCGCTGGATCTGGCGCGGCACGGCGTGCTGGAAAAATACAATGTGCAAATGATCGGCGCCTCGCGCGAGGCGATCGACAAGGCCGAAGACCGCGAGAAGTTCAAGCACGCGATGGAGAAGATCGGCTTGGAGTGTGCGCGCGCGGCGATTGCCCATAGCTTGGAAGAAGCCTTGCAAGTGCAGGCGATGGTGGGTTACCCGACGATTATCCGCCCCTCGTTCACCATGGGCGGCATGGGCGGCGGCATCGCCTACAACCCGGAAGAATTCGTCGCGATCTGCGAGCGCGGCCTGGCGGCATCGCCCACCAAAGAATTGCTGATCGAAGAATCGGTGATCGGCTGGAAAGAATTCGAGATGGAGGTGGTGCGCGACAAAGCCGACAACTGCATCATCATTTGCTCGATCGAGAACCTCGATCCGATGGGCGTGCACACCGGCGACTCGATCACGGTCGCCCCGGCGCAGACGCTCACCGATAAAGAATATCAAATCATGCGTAATGCCTCGATCGCGGTGTTGCGCGAGATCGGGGTGGAGACCGGCGGCTCCAATGTGCAATTTGCCATCAACCCCGACGATGGGCGCATGCTGGTGATCGAAATGAATCCGCGCGTGTCACGTTCCTCCGCGCTGGCGTCGAAAGCCACCGGTTTCCCGATTGCGAAAGTGGCCGCCAAGTTGGCGGTGGGCTACACCCTGGACGAATTGCAGAACGACATCACGGGCGGGCGCACGCCGGCCTCGTTCGAGCCTTCGATCGACTACGTCGTCACCAAAATACCGCGTTTTGCGTTCGAAAAATTCAAGCAGGCGAATGATCGGCTCACCACGCAAATGAAATCGGTAGGCGAGGTGATGGCAATCGGCCGCACCTTCCAGGAGTCCTTTCAGAAGGCTTTGCGTGGCTTGGAAACAGGCGTGGACGGGCTAGACGAATTCACCACCGACCGCGACACCATGGAAGCCGAGATGGGCAACCCGGGAGCGGAACGCATTTGGTATGTCGCCGATGCGATGCGCGCCGGTATGTCGTTGGAAGAAATTCACGCCCTGTCGCATATCGACCCATGGTTCTTGGTGCAGATCGAGGATTTGGTTAAACGCGAACAAGCGCTGTCCGGGCGCAAGCTGGCCGATCTTTCATTGGACGAATTGCGCGAACTAAAACGCTGCGGTTTCTCCGATCGCCGCTTAGCCAAGCTGCTCGGCACCAACCAGCACGAAGTGCGCAAGCGCCGCTGGGATTTGAAGCTGCATCCGGTGTACAAACGAGTCGATACCTGCGCCGCCGAATTCGCCACCGACACCGCGTATCAGTACTCGACCTACGAGGAAGAGTGCGAAGCCAAGCCGACCGACCGCAAAAAGATCATGGTGCTGGGCGGCGGGCCGAACCGCATCGGCCAAGGCATCGAGTTCGATTATTGCTGCGTGCATGCGGCGATGGCGATGCGCGAGGACGGCTATGAAACCATCATGGTCAACTGCAACCCGGAGACGGTGTCCACCGACTACGATACCTCCGATCGCTTGTATTTCGAACCGCTGACGCTGGAAGACGTGCTGGAAATCGTGCGCATTGAAAAGCCGGTGGGCGTGATCGTGCAATTCGGCGGCCAGACGCCGCTCAAATTGGCGCGCGACCTGGAAGCGAACGGCGTGCCCATCATCGGCACCACGCCGGACGCGATTGACTGCGCGGAAGACCGCGAGCGCTTCCAAAAATTACTGCAAGATCTAAAATTATTGCAGCCGCCTAACCGCACGGCGCGCTCAAGCGAACAAGCGCTGAAGCTGGCCGAGGAAATCGGCTACCCGCTGGTTGTACGGCCGTCTTATGTACTGGGCGGACGCGCAATGGAAATCGTGCACGAGAAAGCCGATCTCGAACGCTATATGCGCGAGGCGGTCAAAGTCTCGAACAAGTCGCCGGTATTACTGGATCGTTTCTTGAACGACGCGATCGAAGTCGATGTGGATGCGATTTGCGACGGCACGGACGTGCTGATTGGCGGCATCATGGAGCATATCGAAGAAGCTGGTGTGCATTCCGGTGACTCCGCCTGCTCCTTGCCGCCATTTAGCCTGAGCCAGAAGCTGCAAACCGAATTGCGCGCGCAAACGGTGCAACTCGCCCACGCGCTGAATGTCGTGGGGCTGATGAATATCCAGTTCGCGATCCAAGGCGAGACGGTGTATGTGCTGGAAGTGAATCCGCGCGCCTCGCGCACCGTGCCTTTCGTATCC